>Ga0137365_10000577_pt1 | contig 25360 bp, 26 predicted proteins | sample SagtaG_9_FD_104799 | JGI IMG/M metagenome (GOLD analysis project Ga0137365, IMG submission 104799) | Vadose zone soil microbial communities from Sagehorn Ranch, Mendocino, California, USA - Sage1_L_40_16 metaG | ecosystem: Environmental > Terrestrial > Soil > Vadose zone | place: USA...
AAAACGCGGCGAGAGAAATATAACGCGGTCATCAATGAAATTAGAGATTGCCACACCCGGGAGCAGCCGGTGCTGGTCGGCACAGTGAGTGTGGAAGCATCGGAGTTGGTCAGCCGAATGCTCAAGCGCGAGAAAATTCCGCACAATGTCTTGAATGCGAAATTTCATATGCAGGAGGCGGAGATCGTGGCACGCGCCGGTCAACCAGGCACGGTCACAATTTCGACGAACATGGCCGGCCGCGGAACGGATATTAAATTAGGGGATCGCGTCGCGGCACGCGGTGGACTTTATGTGATCGGCACGGAGCGTCACGAAGCGCGGAGGATCGATCGACAATTACGCGGGCGTTGCGCGCGCCAGGGCGATCCGGGCAGTTCCCGCTTTTACGTGAGCTTCGAGGACGACCTCATGCGCAACTTCGGCGCCGCCGATCGAATGACGAGAATCATGGAGCGCTTCGGTCTCGAGGAAGGCCAGGAGCTCGAGCATCGTTGGTTGAACAAGTCGGTCGAGACCGCGCAGAAGCGGGTCGAGCAGCGCAATTACATGATCCGGAAACGAACGCTCGATTTCGACGACGTGATGAACAATCAGCGCGAAGTCGTTTACACTTATCGCAACGAGACAATCGATTCCGAGGAGCCGCGCCCGCTCATCTACGAAGTGATCGGCGAATCGGTGCCGGCGAAAGTGAAGGAGTATCTCGAGGACGACGAGCCGAACTATCCGGGCCTGATCCATTGGGTAAACACGACGTTTCCACTCGGCCTGACGAGGGAAAAAGCACAATTCGAGACCCGCACAGTCGAGGAAAATACGCAGTTCCTGATCGAAAAGATCAAGGATGCGTACGAGCGAAAATCCTCGCACGAGGAACCGACTGCAGTGAAAAGCCTCGAGCGTTACATCATTTTGAATGCGATCGACCGTCTCTGGCAGGAGCATCTCTACGCCATGGATTCGTTGCGCGAAGGAGTTTATCTCCGCGGTTACGCGCAGAAAGATCCGCTCATCGAGTACAAGACTGAGGCCTACGACATGTTCGTCGAGCTGATGGCGAACATTAAAAATGAAGTGCTGAACAATCTTTTCCGCAGCACCTCGAACTTGCAGGCGTTCGAGAATTTCCTGGCAACGCTGCCGCAATTTTTGCTGCGCGAACACGCGCCCGCTGCGCCAACCGCAAATGCGCCAGCGCGCGCGCGTCAACCGGAGCCGGTCGGCGCGATGGCGGGAGTAGTCGCTGCCGATGGCGACGGCGATGGCGCCGGTGAAATGATGCTCGATCTCCCTGTTCGCCGCTCATTGCCAAAAGTCGGCCGCAATGAGCCGTGTCCCTGTGGCAGCGGCAAAAAATACAAAAACTGCTGCGGGCGCGTCGCCTAACGAGAAAAAGCTCAGCCACTGCTGCCTGGAGCAAGGGTGGCAAACTGGGGGAGCCGGTAATGATGTGTAAGCTTCCATTTGGAGCCGCGCTTTTCGAAAACATAAAGACAGCGCACCCGCCGACTCGGTGATGCATCAGAGTAGCAACCCGATGCGACAACAGCAACGGAACGGGAAACCCAGCGTATCGTCGGCGGTATCGTCGCAGGCATCAAGTGTTTGATGGCAGCCAGGTCCGCCGCGCTACCTAGCCGCTTGTCTGAGCCGCTGAGGAACTTGCGTCGCCACTGGGTCGTAGTTTGAGTCCGAGTCGACCTCTTGGGGCGCTGTGGGGACGCAGTTCCAATGAGGCTGATGCTCGGGTATCTCTTCAAAGAAGACTTCATCCGAGTTGTCGCTGGCGTGCACAACGGTGATGAATCCGATAATGAACGTCTTTAAAGCGCATTTTCTACGCCCGCGCGTCGAGTTCGTAAGTAGTGATCTCGAGGTGATGACCATCGGGATCGCGGAAGTAAATGGAATGTGAAATTTCGTGGTCCTGGAACTCGAATTTGATGCCACGGCGTTTGAGTTCCTCCTGCGCGGCAAGAAAACCATCGTGATCGGCACGAAAGGCGAGGTGAAGCATTCGGACTTCGCGTCGAGTTGAGGATGTCGATTTTGCGTTGGAGTTCGCCGGAAACAACGCGAGCGCAGTAGTCCCTTTGCCGATGAAAACCGGAATGCCTTTCCACATGCCTTCGTGAAGTCGCTCGAATCCGAGAACTTCGATATACCACCTTGCTGATCGCTCAACGTTGCGCACGGCGAGAGCTACGTGATCAATACCTTCGAGCTGCATGAGCAGCGTGAATTCTCAGCTCGCTACTTGCAGCGGCTGGTCGGTCCATGCGACAGCGTGAGCGCGGACTGGTCGACCGAAGCCTTTAAGAACAACTTCGCCCAGGTCTTCGAATAGGAGTCCCTTGCCGATGCATAGTTCTGCAATCGCGTTCGTTACCAAGATCTGTTCCGGCTGCGCGTGAGCGCAGAGCCGGGCGGCCAGTTGCACCGTCGATCCAAAGAGATCGTTATGTTGCTCGACCGGTTCGCCGGCTGCGGCACCGACTCGAACCTTGAGCGGGCGCTCGGGATTCGCTTCCTCGTGCCTGGCCAATTCGCGCTGAATTTGGATTGCACATCGAACCGCTCCCGCTGACGACACGAATGAGGCCATGATGCCGTCCCCGGTGTGCTTGACCTCGCGACCGCCTAAAGCGGACAAGGCGTCTCGCACGATCATGTCGTGCACGCCAAGCAAGGCGATGGCCGCTTCGTCGCCCAGCGATTGAGTGAACGTCGTTGACTCCACCATGTCGGTGAATAGGACCGTCCGGATTCCCGGATCGCGCGCGTCGGCTCCACCACCAGGCAAGAGGGCGGCTCCCCCCGGATTCGTTTGGACATCGCCGAGAAATCCATCTGCGAGCTCAGGCTGAATCTCGATAATCTTTCGGGCAACGAGGCCGTGCGCCTCACGGTGGCAGGAGTGTGCTGCTTCGGCATTTGGTGCCTCGACGAGACAGAAGACTTTCCCACACTTGTCGTTAACCCAATATTTCAGGTAGTTAACGCCGTACTTCTCTTGCGCTTCGAGATCGGCCACATGGGCCTTTGCGACGTCTTCCGCTGTAACGTCTCCAAGCTCGTGAATGTCCATATATAAAGGCATAGTCGCTGACTTTACCGCGATATAACGTGATGCAAAACGTGGATCTTGGCCGGCTGGCTTAGCGTCTGGTAAACGACGCAATATCGTTCAGTCAGACGAATCAGTGTGGCGAGCTGTTCTTCGCTGGCGTCAGTGTCCAAATCGAAGCGTAGCCGAATTTGCCGGAAACCAACCGGCACATCTTTGGAGATCCCTAGGGTACCACGAAAATCGAGATCGCCTTCAGCTTGAATGGTTGCGCCTCGTAACTGGATTCCCAAAGCGGTAGCGACTGCCCGGAGCGTGACGCCCGCACACCCTACCAGTGCCTCCAATAGCATATCGGCCGAACATGCGCTAAGCCCATCGCCGCCGGTCGCAGGATGAAGCCCGGCTTCGACGCGTGCTTTTCCCGTTTCTATTTTGCAGGTGATACCTTCACCGATGCGTCCTTCTGCGCGCAAAGTCACCAAGGCCGCTTCCGGATGTTTCCGATAACGTTCTTTGACGGGCGCCTGCAACGATTTTAACTGATCGGCGTTCATACGGTGCTGGTTGATGGGCTTGATTGCGACTGAAAGACCTGGCTCATCGCTCAACATATAAGATTGGCCGGGCCTGCTGCGCACCATTACAGCAAACATCTGGCAGTCAAGATGCCGTTGGTAAGCATTTTCATTGAGCCTGGCTCACCCGCCAATTAGCATGCGAAGAGCTTGGAGTTACGGTGATGTTTCATCCGGACAGGTCCTGCACTCGACGCAATTTTTTGAAGCTTGTTGGCCAGGCGGGGCTAGCCAGCGCTGTTCCAAACCTGGTGAATGCCGTCGAGCTGCTGAATCCCGACACCGTCATCATCTCGATCTTGCACACGACCGATCTGCACGGGCACATTTTGCCGACGGCCGATTATAACAGAAATCCGGACTTTGGCGGGTTGGCGCGTTGTGTCACCCAAATCCGCCGATGGCGGCGGCAAAATCGCAACTCGATCTTGATCGACGTGGGCGACGTTTATCAAGGCACCGAGGCTGGCTTGCGCAGCAAAGGCGAGTTGATGATCGATCTTTTCAATTATTTGAAATACGACGCATGGATTATTGGCAATCACGAGTTCGATTGGGGAATCGAACCGTTCTCCCGAGCCGTCGCAAGATCGACAATGCCGGTCCTGGCTGCGAACGCCTTGCTGGAAGGCAGACCGGCCGGCGAAATTTCAGATACGAAAAATCCCTTCGCGAAAATCCAGCCCTACATTCTGAAAGAGATCGCGGGGATAAAGATCGCGATCGTTGGCGTTACCACGCCGGGCATGCCGTTCTGGTTTCGGCCGGAATTTACGCGCGGGATGGATTTTCAATATCCAGTTGAGCCGGTCCGGCGTGCGATTGCGAAGGCAAAAAGCGAAGGCGCGAATGCGATCGTGCTTAGTGGTCACATGGGATTAAAGGCGCGCACTGGCGGCGATGATTTCGCGAACAACGTGATGACATTAACTTCCGAATTTCCCGAGACTGCTGTGTTCATCGCCGGTCACACCCATCAGGCGATTCCTAGTCGCATGACTAATGGCGCGCTTTTGACGCAAGCGGACCATTTCGGTATTCACGTCGGCCGTGTCGACCTTGTCTTCGATCGCGGTTCAAAGAAACTGCTGCAGCGACAAGCGGGCTGCGAATTGATGGATAAACGTTTCCATCCCGATCATGTGGTTATTTCGCGAACCAAAGGACAGCTGGCTGAATCCGAGACCGTACTCGCGCAACCGGTCGGGGATTTGGCTGAAACTCTTGGCACGCGGGGCCATCCCGGCGAGCCGAGCGACCTCGAACGATTGATCGGCGTGGCGATCATGGAATCGCTGCGAGAAAACGGCATCTCAGTGAACGGCGCTATGCATGGCGTTTTCGATGAAAAAAATAGTTTTGCCGCTGGTCCGAAAACGGTGAACGACATCTGGAACATCATCCCCTACGAAAACTATCTGGTTACGGCGGAGCTCGTGCCCGACGAAATCAAAGCGATCATGGAGGAGGTCTACGCGAGCCATGAAGGCCGGAATTTGCTTGGATTCAATATTACGACGGTTGGGCGCGGTTACGATCGCCGCATCAATTTGATGACGCTCGCTGATGGGCTACCGCTCGAGCGCGATAAGAAATATACGATTGCATTCAATACGTTCGATTCGCGCAGCGCTGGCCATCGTTTCATGAAACTGCGTGCTATGCTCGAGACGCCATCGGCCAATTGCATCCTGCATCAGGTGCAAACGCGCGACGCGCTCATCGATTATTTCCAGCGACACAAAGTGGTGCGCAAAATTGCGGCGGCAGCTAGATTGGGACGAGCTGCATGAGTCTGTGCGGGATTTTCGCTTGAAAAGAACGCTGCGGCGCGCTTGCCTGTTTTTTAAATGCGCGCGTTTTGGCTATCTCTCGCTTTGTTGTCGACCCTTGCCCTCGCGCAATCGCACGCGACAGGGGCTGAGCCGGAATTTCGCCCTGCATTAATTGGCAATGGGCCCAAAGCTCTGGTCAATATGATTGATACTCAAAAGCTGATGGCACGTGGACAGAACGATGCTCTCATCATGTTCGACGGGCTCGTATCTCGGGGAAATCCCCTTAGATATGCTCGAAGTGCCAAATGGCACGTGTATCGCGGGACCCCGGGATCAGAGCTGCTACAGCAGGAGCTATTGAATAAATTGGGCGCGGCCGAGTTTGTGCCAGCGATTGCTAATCACAAACCGGTCGATGTCGTCTTTCACGGGACAGCTCTATTCATGGTAAAAGACCTGAAACCGCATCTGCGTATTTATGCGAATCAGAACCATGAGGACATAAAAGAAGGAAATGATTTTATTGCACCACAACTCATTATCGAGACTGCAGATTGGCAAGTGAGTGCATTCGATCTTGTTCTGGAAAAAGCGAGAGCTTATGGACAAAACGGCGCGATCCAGCTTTTGATTTCAGTCGATGCAGCCGGAAATCAGAGGGACCTGAAAGTGATGTTGGAGGACCCGCCCGGCTTCGGCTTCGGAGATGCCATACGGAAAACGTATGCGAAAGCGAAATACATCCCGGGATTTCGTAATGGGCGTCCTGTTGACAGTACTTTTGAGTCCACCGAATACTTCAGAAGATGGAAGTACTAGGTGGTCATAGGAGGCGCGTTCTGCCAGTCGCAGTGGATATTTTTCCCCAGATATCTTTCAAAAGGCGCCGCGCGCTTGCGTATCTGCCCATGCGCACTTTCGCTGTTTTCATCCTCGGCGGCTTATTGATTGTCGATCTTGCGTGGTCGCAGGTAACCGATGTTCCATCCGCGCAAACAGCCACGTTGCCGGTTTATCGGCCGATTTTACTCACCAAGGGCCCAAGTTCTTTGATCGATCGCATCGATACGGAGGACCTGATTAAGAAAGGGCAAAAAGATGCGCAGATCATGTTCATCTGTTCGGTGAAGAAAAATGGCGAAGTGGAGTGGAGCGCCGTGTATGGTGGAGCGGCAAATTCGGATTTGCTCAGGCAAGAATTGCAGAGACGGCTCTCGCCCGCGTCAGATCCCAGATTCATTCCGGCCGTTTATAATCATCGCCTGGTAGATGCCATTTATTATGGGACGGTCACTTTTGCGGTGGCCGATGGAAAACCGCGGCTGCGTATTTTTTCCAATCAAGAAGCCGAGGAACTCAAGGCCGAACGTGATTTTATTGGGCCACAGCCTTTTTTTGGGACTGAATCGAAGTTTGGCGGGTTCCATTATCCAAACGAAAGTGCTCCGGTTGCGGTGGATGGCGTTGTCCAGCTTAAGCTCAAAATTGATGCCACCGGCAATCTTCAGGACATGAAAGTACTTTCGGAGGAGCCGCCCTTTCTCGGGTTTGCGGATGCAGCCCGGGCCGATTTTCGTAATGCCAAGTTTATTCCTGCGTTCCGTGACGGCAAACCCGTGGCATGCGACGTAACACTGCGGGTTTCTTACAAAGCGAAGACTTTTTGAGGCCGACAACTGCACTGCGCAGTTCGCCTCGAAAGAGACGGTCAGGCCCGCTAATGAAGGGAAAGATCGTTGGGCGTGCGTTTTTTCGGCGCGATCCGCTTACTTGCGCGCGCGAACTAATTGGCGCGGAGCTGGTCTGGGGAAAATGCGCTGGGATCGTGGTTGAGACCGAAGCCTATTTTGCGGAACAGGATGAAGCTTGTCATACCTTTTCCCGCCCTAGCGCGCGGACATTTATCGAACGGAACCGAGCTGGCTCCGCCTACATTTATTTTAGTTACGGGGCGCATTGGATGTTAAACGTGCTGGTGAAGGGCGAGGTGAATGGTTTTGTTTTGATTCGCGCGATCGAACCGATTCGCGGGATCGAGTTAATGAAACAACGGCGCGGCATCGACGACAAAGAGCGTCTTTGCGCAGGGCCGGGCAAACTGACGCAAGCGCTCGGGATCAGCAATCGGCATCATGAAATGGACTTGGGCCGCGATCCACGGCGCTGCTTCATTCGCTTCACAACTTCGCTGATCGATGTGGTGGCGGACGCCCGGATCGGCATTAGGCGCTCTGCGCATCATCCATGGCGCTTTACATTGCGCGGGAGCCGATTTGTTAGTGTGCCGGCGAGATTGTAGCGGCGGTCTATGAGCGCCGGGGACGCTGTAGTTCACCGCGCTCTTCGCCGTAAAATCGTTGACTGAATCAGCTCTTCATCGAAATTCTTTGCTCGATGAACTCGAAGAAAAAGCAACGCGTTCTCCTCGGTATGAGCGGTGGAGTGGACTCCAGCGTCGCCGGTTATCTGTTGCGCGAGCAAGGCTACAATGTCATCGGCGTAACCATGAAAGTCTGGCCGCAGGATTGCATCTCGCGCGCGGAAGACAAGTGCTGCGGGCCACAAGCCGTGGCCGATGCGCGCTCGGTCGCGCATTCGTTAAGCATTCCGCATTACGTCGTCGATGAAGCCGATCAATTCGAGCGGACCGTGATCGATTATTTCGCCAGCGAATATCAAGCCGGGCGCACCCCGAATCCGTGCGTGATGTGCAATGAAAAGCTGAAGTTCGGAAATCTTTGGGGGAAAGCGCAGGCGCTCGGCTGTGATTATATCGCGACCGGCCACTATGCGATCATCGAGCATCATCCAGATCGTGCTGTGTTGCGCAAGGGCGTTGATCCGCGCAAAGACCAGTCCTATTTCCTGTTTAGCCTTCGCCAGCCGCAGTTGTGTCATGCTCTCACACCGCTCGGACCTATGTTGAAGCCGCGAATTCGTGAGATCGCACACTCGTTAGGCCTGAAGGTTGCGGACAAGATCGACAGTCAGGAAATCTGCTTTGTCCCAGGCAATGATTACAAGGCATTCCTTCGTTCGCATCTCGGCGAGAACGAATTTCACCGTGGCGAGATTTACGACGTCGATGGGAATTTCGTAGGTGAACACGAAGGCATTGAGCTTTTCACAATTGGTCAGCGCAAAGGTTTGCCGGGCGGCTCGGTCCGGCCGCGCTACGTAGTCGATCTGGACGCGCAAACAAACCGCGTCATTGTCGGCGATGCGGACGATTTGGTTTGCGACGAATTCGAAATTGACCGCATAAATTGGATCGGACCGATGACCGCAACTCAAGATGTGGATGCTATGGTGAAGATTCGTTACAGCCACCCTGGAACGGAGGCGACAGTCAGGCCATTGGAAAACAATCGCGCGCGCATTCGCTTGCACGAGCCGCAACGAGCAGTCACGCCGGGGCAAGCTGCCGTGATTTACGACGGCGATGTCGTGCTCGGCGGCGGCTGGATTTGCCGGCAAACTGCTGCGGTCTTGGCCTAACGAATGGGTGAAAAGGTTCTGCTCGCGCTGAGCACGTTTCCGGATGTTGAAGCAGCGCGACGCATTTCTCGGCAGCTAGTTACTGAGAAATTCGCGGCCTGCGCGAACGTGTTGCCCGGAGTCGAATCGATCTATCGCTGGAAAGAGAAAGTCGAGACTGAAAATGAAACGCTCGTTTTATTCAAGTTGAGCGAAGAGCGACAATCAGCTTTTCAGGAAAAATTGTGCTTGCTCCATCCGTACGAAGTGCCGGAAATCATCTTTGTTCCGATCACTGCGGGGTGGCCTGCTTATCTGCGCTGGGTCGAAGAAAGTTGCGCTAAGTAGTCGCCGAACGACGACGCCGTCTCTGCCCAACAAGAAATATCGTAAGGCCGATCGCATTCGCAATTATCGTGACACCGATGATTTTCGCCGCAAAAATCAGCCGACTCGGCACATCGATGATTGGATAGACGGTAAAAAAGATCGCAAGCAAGGAAACGCCGAAGCCGCAGACGGCCGCGACCCGCAACCACACTGGCGCGGCGCCACGGACTGCGCGCGCACCGACGATTGGGATCGCAAAGAGAGCAAGGTAAACAATCCCGTAAAACACATTCGCCGCGTTGTCGACGATCTGAAATGCTTCCTGGATTCCGGCGCCAATCTGGCTCGCGACTGCAATCGCGATCGTGATGGCGCCGACGAAGATGATCGAATTGATCGGCGTCTTGTATCGTGGATGCAAACGCGAGAACCAACCAGGCAGAAGTTGATCCCAGCCTGCAACCATCGGCAACCGCGAGCTGCCGGTGAGATGAATGCTCATCGACGAAACCGATCGCACCGTCATCATCAGAATCCCCACGGAAGCGATCGCACCAGCGATCGGAAAAAACCGCAGGCCCAGTCGCAATGTTTGCGGCACCGGACCGATGAGATCGATTTGATTGTTGCCGACGAAAGCCAGAACAGAGCTCGTACCCAGGATGAACATGAGGGCGATGATGGGAGAGGCGATCATGACGGATCGACCGATGTTGCGGGCTGGGGCGCGGCATTCACCGGCGAGAATCGCGACATACTCAAATCCGCTTAGCCCGCCGACGGCCAGTTTACTGAAGATATTGAAGCAAAAAAAGATCGACATCGTGGGTGCTGCGATCTGGAACGGGTGATATTGCTTCAGATCGCCGCGGACGAGACCGACCACTGGCAAAATAATCAGGGCGCCGTAGACCAGGAACATGGCGAATCCACCCGTGTTATGGACCCATTTGCCTAACGCCAAACCGCGAATTCCCGTCCAGGCGAGACCACCGACGAGCGCGCAACTGATCAGCGATACGCACCATTTACTGTTCGGCATCCAGGCTGCGCCGATAGCGTAGGAGAGATTGGTGGTTATGAACATTCCGCCCAGCGCGATCACGGTGATGGAGAGCAACCACAGATTCCAGGCCACGATGAAGCCGGCGAACTCGTTGAAAGCGAATTTTGCCCATTGATAGAGGCCGCCTTCGAGCGGCATGAGGCGATTCAAATAGATGACCACGGCGGCCTGTGGAATGTAGAAGAGCAAAATCGCAAGCAACCAGAAGAAGAGATGCGATGGGCCGAGCTTGGCCGCCGTGCCGACCCAGCCCGAGCCAACGACAAACACAATTTGCATCAGAGCGAGATCGAACAGGCCGAGCGGCTTTTTTAATGCGACGCTGCTGTCTTCGACGCTATGCTCCGCGCGATCCAATTCAGTTGTCACGGCAAATCAAAATCTGCACGACTGTGCCCGATCGGTGATTGATTCACTCGCCTCCCGCTCGTAAGCCCCTCCCGGGTTTTTCCATCCCTGTCGCTCGCGTCTCCGCGGCTCCATTGTCGATCTAACGTTGCGCTTCGGCAGTCGATTTCCTTGGCGGCGGCACATTTCGAAATTCGCGGTGGCGAATCTTTCCGCCGGCATAGGCAATGTAACCGCCGATCCCCAGAGTCGCGGCACCAAACAAAATTACGACGATGACGAGCGGCGCAGAAGATTTGGGCCATCTCATCGGCAGGCCGATGGCGACCGCGCTGAGAAGAGCCAACGCGTAGAAAAAATAGATGAGATCTTCGCCTCGATCTTTGTGCTCATCGAGCCAGCTCTTCCCGTCCTCGTCTGTCATGCTCAGCACGCGATCATACGCCTGTTGGCCAAATTCGTAGACCGGCCAGGCTGAGGCGGCGCAAATGAGCACCATGATTAATGTTGCGATTTGAGCGCGCCGGCTGCGCAAAAAAAAAGCGATGATCAGGCCAATCCAAGCGATGGCTAGGCCATAGATGGGCAGCGGATTGATTAAGACGTGAATGTATTCCGGCTGACGCAGATCGCGCAGGAGAATATCGATCATAATTTACTCTGCCAGCGTGTTTCAAACGCTTGTGCGGTACGCTTTACCGGCGCCGGAGGTAGATATTTTCGCCAGTCGGCAACCGTAAAATGCCACCATTCCGTTCGCTGCCCTAAAAACCCGGCACCCGCCATCGCCCGCTGCAATAGGTGCAAATGGGTGCGAACAGCGGGATCAATTCCTTGGTAATGCAACATCGCGGCCGGCGTGAAATCGTCGAAATCGCTCGGCATGTTGACCGCATTATTCGAGGCATCGGTCAAGGTTGCATCGACAGCGATTCCCCAGCTGTGCATTGAGCCAGGTCCCGCTCCGGGATCCGCGATGTAATCAGTTTTGTGCGTAAGCTGCCAGAGCCGCAGCTGCACGGACTTGGGCCGATACGCATCCCAGATTTTTAATTGATATTGATAGCGCCGCAGAAATGCCTGGGCCGCGGCCAAACGTGGCGCCACCTCCGGGCGGACAAGGGCATTTGTTCCAGGAGGATACAATGCCTGCCCGGAGAAATTATTTGTACCGGCATAACGCAACTCAACAACGATGGTCGGGTCGACTGCTCTAACGTCGGCAAGCGGAATGGTGGTCTGCGCCGTCGCGGATTCCCAGGTTGTGATCGCCGCCGCAACGATAATGAAGCGAGCAGTAAAGAATTTCATTGCCGGACAAATTAGTGAGACGCAATTTCGGCGGGGTTTGTCTTTGCAATACGCTGGAGAAGAAGTCGAGCACTATTCTCGGGCACGACAAAGCGGAGTTCCAAGTTTGCGCCTTGCCGTTCGACTTCCGGCGGCTGCGCATAAAGCAACAAGTCCGAATCCTGCAAGTGCAACCAGCGTTGCGGATCGTTGTGTAAATTGCGAGCCAGCTCGGACGCGCTTTGGGTCGAGTTCAATTTCAAGAAAAGCTTGGCCCGAACCGGATTTTGCAGAGTCAAGGCGAGTCCGAGAAGTTGTGATGAGTTGAGTAATTCAGGCGTAAAAATCGGTTGAAAAACATGGGAGAGCTCCGGTGGATCGCGCGAAATCAATCGCAGCGCGCTCTCCCGATCGAGCGCCTGAAAACGATCGAACAGTTGGCCGGTGATTTTTAGATCCAGTTTCATTCCAAGGCGAACACGAACCAGCTCATCCACTTCCGGAGACGCCCCGACAGCAAGTGTCGTCGGACCGATGCGTGCGACGGCGAGATCGGCCCGTTCCCAGACGGGCAACCCGCTGATGACGCGTTTCTGGAAATTTTTGTCTTTTTCAATGGAGCGAATGACGCGCGAAAGATCGCCGCGGGCTTCGACCAGGACGAACTCGCGTACTTTGCCGGCCTCTTCCGTCGTAAGTGCGCGAGTGATCCGGCCCGCATCGCGGGGCAGATTCAGCGCTGGAGTTTGTCCGGCAGAGCCGATGAGGCCGGACCAGATGCTCCCCCAATTGTCCGGCTGATCTTTGCGCCAGCGTTTTGGCAGATCGGCACGTTCAAACTGGTCGGAATTGATCGACAAAATCGCTTCCGTTTCCTGCGGCAACCATTCACGCATTACCGGTGTTTGAAAAACAAGGAACATGATCGGCAGCACCATGAGGACGACAGAAACGATACTGAAATAAAATTTGCGCAGTTCCTGCTTGTCGATCTTGCTGGAAAGGAGTGCGAGCTCGGTCGTGTGTTGGAGATGTCGATCCACCGCGCCGCGATGGCGATGCACATCCGTGAGCAAATGCGGCGCGTTGGGCGGGGCAATGCCCTGCGACGCCAGATGACGCCCGATGTTCAGATAAGCGGGATTTTTCCGTTCCTCCACGGTCTGATGGTGGGCTCGCGCCTCCCGGACTGCTTCTTGCTGAGCGCGGATGTTGTCGCCCAGGGCCCGGTCTCGCCCCGCGAATTCGTCGCGAACACGCTCGATACTTTTTTCTACGACCAAAAGTTCGGCCTCGGCGGCAATCAGTTTTTCCTTGGCCAGCCGGCAGGCGTCTGCGCTACCGAGGCGGGCACGAACAAGTTCGGCGCGTTCCTCCGGGAGCCGGGCTCGGCGAGAAGTGATGCCGGCGGATTGAGCTTCGAGGTCCGGGGGCGACGGGGCGATTGCTTGCAGTTCGGCGAGCTGTTTTAGTAATTCGCGGTCCGCCGCATCATTTTCCTGAACGCGGCGTTCTACTGCACTCAATTCGCGTTCGCAAAGATCGGTCGTGTTCTTCGCCTCATTGCGTTGTTGGAGCAGAGGCTTTTTTTCCGTCTCTAATCTGGCTAGAGCTTCATTCTGTTCACGGGCATTCTGTTGCCGCTGCACTTCGATTTTCTTGATCCCTTCCTCGATTTGCGCGATTCGCAGAGTGACTTCCTTCTGCTCCTGCTCCAGCTTCTTCAGCGCCACAATCTCATTGCGCAATTCTGGGAAATTCGCCGCTTGTGAAGTGCCTTCGCGCCCAAGGTTGATTTCGCTTCTTTGCAAAAGCCGTTTCTCGTAACGAAGCGCCATCCGCGTCCTTTGCCGCCTAACCTTGAGAGCGATCTCGCGCAGGCCTGTCCGAATGAAACTCACGAGAAGAGGCTACGTGAATCGCGCGCGCGATGAAATTGAAATGTTAATTTGGAAACCGGCGATTTTCTCTCGCTTTCGCAAATGGTGGCGACCAAGTGATCGCCCTGGCACTGAACGAGATTGACGATTACTCCTCGGACTCGCGTAACGTTGTCAGGACGCTGAAATCTTCGAGGGTGGTCGTGTCACCGGTGACACCGGCACCGCTGGCGATTTCCTTGAGCAGACGCCGCATTATTTTTCCGCTGCGCGTCTTCGGCAGCGCCTCGGCAAAGCGAACTTCATCCGGTTTCGCGATTGCTCCGATGTGAGCGCTAACGTGGTCGCGTAATTCGCGCTTTAACGCAAAGCTTGGCTCGACTCCGCTCTTCAGCGTGACAAAGGCGACAACGCCCTGGCCTTTTAACTCATCCGGCCGCCCGACCACCGCCGCTTCTGCGACTCGCGCATGGCTGACCAGTGCACTTTCGATTTCCGAAGTGCCAAGCCGATGTCCGGCAACGTTCAAAACATCATCGATGCGGCCGACGATCCAAAAATACCCATCCTCATCGCGCCGTGCGCCATCACCGGTGAGATAGTTCCCTTTGAACTCGCTCCAGTACTGCTTTTTATAACGCTCCTTGTCGCCGTAAATGGTGCGCAACATCGCCGGCCACGGCCGGCGAATGATCAGTTTCCCGCCCACGTTCGCTCCGACTTCCCGTCCTTTTTCATCGACAATTGCCGGGTCGATCCCAAAAGAAGGCAGGGTCGCGCTGCCAGGTTTTGTTGGAATCGCACCCGGCAGTGGCGTGATTAGGATTGCGCCGGTCTCCGTTTGCCACCAGGTATCGACGATTGGGCAGCGGCCGCCGCCGATTTTTTTGTGATACCAAATCCATGCCTCCGGATTGATCGGTTCGCCCACCGTGCCGAGCAGCCGCAACGACGAAAGATCGTGTTTGGCGACCCAGTCATCGCCCCAACGAATAAAGGCGCGGATCGCAGTAGGGGCCGTATAAAGAATATTCACGCGATAATCCTCGATGATTTTCCAGAAGCGATCGGGCTCCGGCCAGTTTGGCGCGCCTTCGTACATCAGAGTCGTGGCGCCATTCGCGAGCGGTCCATAAACTACGTAACTGTGTCCCGTGACCCACCCGACATCAGCTGTGCACCAAAAAATATCCTCCTCCCGGAGATCGAAGACATACTTCATGGTTGAGTAAATCCCGACCAAATAACCGCCGGTCGTGTGCAAAATCCCCTTCGGTTTTCCGGTCGAGCCGCTGGTGTAGAGAATGTAAAGTGGATGTTCACTGTCGAGCGCGGTCGGCGGGCAATTTGCATCGACATATTCCAATTCGCGATGCCACCATAGGTCGCGGCCTTCCTCCATGTGGATGTCGTTGCCGGCGCGGCGAAAAACGATTACGTGTTTTATCGACGTTTTACCGTGCAACGCGTCGTCCACATTTTTCTTCAATGGAACGATCGTGCCGCGCCGATAACCGCCATCGGCCGTGATGACCGCAGTCGCGCCGCTGTCCGCAATCCGGTCGCGAATTGCAGCTGCGCTGAAGCCGCCAAAGACAACCGAATGCACCGCGCCGATGCGGGCGCAGGCAAGCATGGCGACAGCCGCTTCCGGAATCGTGGGCAGGTAAATGATGACGCGATCGCCTTTGTCGATCTTGTTTCGTTTCAGCACATTCGCGAATCGGCAAACTTCGTGATGAAGCTGCTGGTAAGTTAATGTTCGCCGGTCGCTCGGCTCACCTTCCCAGAGAATCGCAGCCTTGTTTCGGCGCGGGCCGGCGAGATGTCGATCCAAACAATTTTCGGATAGGTTAAGTTTGCCGCCAACAAACCATTTCGCGAATGGTGCCTTCCATTCAACGACTTTTTTCCACTGTTTTTGCCAAATGAGCTCTTTGGCTTCGCGCGCCCAGAATTTGTCCGGCTGCTTGATCGACTCCCGGTACATTCGCCGGTAATGATCGAGACTTTTGATCCGCGCTTTTTTCGCAAAATCTTTCGGTGGCTTAAAAACGCGCTTTTCCTTTAGGTGCGACTCGATGTTCTTATTGTCGATCTTCATTTCATTTGCTGGACGCTAGCAATCGCTCCTCGAACACTCAACGGAAAGTTGGGAGTTTTGAGTTGTTTTGTTCGAAAGGGTCACCGAAAAGTGACCGTATATGTCTGAGCATATCTACAAAAAAATTGAACTGGTCGGTTCCTCTCCGAACGGATTTGAAGAGGCGGTTAAAAATGCGTTGCTGCGGGCGGAGAAAACCGTGCGGAACATGCGTTGGTTTGAAATAACCGAAACACGCGGCCACATCGAGAAAGGCAAGATCGATCACTGGCAGGTCACGCTCAAGGTCGGATTTACGCTCGAGGCCTAGGCCGTGCCGGCGCCGGTTGAGCGTCGGTCCAATTTGCATGCGGAAAAACTGCGACGGGCCAGACCGCCGCCGCCGCCGCGGACGATTGCGTTCAACACCGCTCTATTCTTCCCCCCGCGTGGCCTGATATAGCTTGCTCGCGCCGTAAATGAGAATCGCCGGTTTTAACGCCAACCGAAGAAGCCGAAACATGCCTCCGGCGATCTGGCCGAGCGGGAGCCGATTGAGAATAAATCCGGCAACGAAAGCATAGAAAAGAGACTGGCCCGGTTTTTCCCGCACGTAATCTTCGGTTTGGCTGAGCGCGGTGTCGAATTGCTCTTTAGTGTAGCGAAACCCGCGCTCGGCAAGGTCTTCAGATGTTCCGGCAAATGATTCGTCCATATCACTTAAGGTTCGGATGGGAATGCTTTTTCGCGCGCACCGATCTGGTCAACGCAAACAGAGCCAGATCGAACTGGCACCCCCATTCGGCGAAAAATCGGGTAGGGGAGGTTGGCGATGAAATTTTCCGGCTCGGCGCGTTGCCTTGAGGCAATAGCGTGCCATCACTTCGAGAGCGTGTTCGTGCAAAGTCGAACAATTCGTCGAAAGCAGGATGCAACCATCTCGCTCGGCTAAATCGAGGGCGAGGAGCAGCAACTTCTCAAAATCGCGCTCGACTCGAAATGCTTTGCCGCTCCCCGAGCGCGAAAACGTCGGTGGATCGAGAATGATGGCGTCGAATCTTTCTCCCTTACGGGCGAGCCGCGGAAGAACCGCCAGCACATCGTCAGCGATGAATTGGTGGTCGTTCGTCGGCAGACTGTTTAGCGCAAAATTTTCGCGTCCTCGCGCCAGCGATGTCTTGGAAAGATCGATATTTACCGTCTTCGCTTCAACCGTAGCCGCGGCCACCGAAAAGGAGCAGGTATAGGCAAAACAATTGAGCAGCCGCTTTGGCGCGATCTTGCGTAGGTAGCTTCGGTTCTCCCTTTGATCGACAAACAGACCGACCGAGTAACCCGCGCCAAAATCGATTCCAAATTTCAGGCGACGCTCGGTTACCAGCGTCTTCAAATTTTCTTCCTTATTTCCAAACAGCAGCCGCGGCTTCTCGCGTTCCTCATTCTTCCGCGGCAGAAAACGGATAAAAATCCGTCCGAATGTGAATTCGGCTGCCCTGCCCCACAAATTCAACTCCAGAGTAAGACGCTCCCGCGCCAGGGCGTTCTTGAACGAGATGAGAATGTCACGGCCGAAACGCTCGGCCCAACCGCCGCCAATCGTGCACAAGCGGTGTGCATCGGTTCCTTCCGCTTCGAAATCGCGCAACATCGTTACGCCGATCCACTCCAATCTCATTTTCGTAATTATATCCTCTCGGGCGAAGTCGAGACACTTTTCAACAGCAGGAAGAGATCCCTCGACTCCGCTCGGAATGACAAAAGCTTTTGATCAGCGCGTACCGCAGCAAATATTTATCCACCCCGCTGCCATTACGCACGTAGAATCCACCGGTCCCGTGAAATTTATGCAACAAGTTACCGTTCGCGTTCCGGGAAGCACTTCCAATCTCGGCCCGGGTTTCGATTGCCTCGGCGTTGCGCTGCGGATTTATAGTCATGTAACCGTCGTCCGAGGCGGGAAGTTTCGGCATCCACCCATCGTTCGTGAGGCTGCGCGGTTGTTCTTTGCCCGTGCACGACGCGCGCCGTTTTCATTTTCTGCTACAATCGAGAGCGGCGTTCCGCCTTCCCGCGGTTTGGGCAGCAGCGCAGCCATTCGTCTCGGCATTCTCCATGCCCTGAATCGGCTCTCCGGAAGTCCGCTGGATCGATTGTCGATCTTTCATTTGTCAGCGGAGCTGGAAGGACACCCGGATAATGCTGCGCCGGCCAGTTTTGGCGGCTTCACCGTTGTGCGCGACAAAAACATCCACCGCTTCGACGTTTCCGACCATTTGCATTTTGTTCTCTTGGTTCCGGACTTCGAAATTAAAACATCAGCCGCGCGAGATATCTTGCCATCTCGAATCGCGCGCGCCGGTGCCGTCGAAAGTTGCGCGAATGCATGCGCGATCACCGCCGCGTTTGCCTCGCGTAACTATTCCGGCTTGAAGGGCGCATTTGCCGATCAGTTTCATCAACCGTTTCGCCAGAAATTGATTCCATTTTTACCCCGTGTCGTCGCCGCAGCCGAGAAGGCGGGCGCGCTCGGGGCTTTTCTCAGCGGCAGCGGATCGACAATTGCCGCCATCACGCTGCAAGATCGACATAAAGTTGCCGCCGCCATGGAGCGCGCCGCGCGATCCACTTCGGCACACGTGATACTTACGACAGTCGACAACGAAGGGATTCAAATTAAACCTCGAACTTCAAACATCAAACATCATCATGTCCCGCTGGCTTGAAAATCTCGAACAGTTCGCGATCGACGTCATTCTCGAGCGGCGCCACGGACCGCGCGCCACAATTCTGCGGGGAATCCTCTATGCCCTTTCGTTTGTCTACGAACGTCTGGTCCAGCTCCGTTTGTACCTTTATCGGAAAAGAATGTTTCGCGAGCGCACGCTCGGTTGTCTTGTCATTAGCATCGGAAACCTGACCGTCGGCGGCACCGGGAAGACGCCGATTGTGGAAAAATTTGCGCGGGCATTGCAATCTGGCGGTCGGCGGGTGGCTATTCTAAGTCGCGGCTACAAAAGTGTTCCGCGGCCGGGCAAACGCAGCTGGCTGCCGGCGTTTGGAAGCAGAGAGGTCGCGCCACCGCGGGTGGTTTCGGATGGAAAATCGTTGTTGCTCGATTCCGTCACCGCCGGAGACGAGCCCTACATGCTCGCGCACAATCTGAAAGACGTCATCGTGCTGGTCGACAAAGACCGCGTCAAAAGCGGCCGTTTTGCCATCGACAAATGGAAAGTCGATACTCTCCTGCTCGACGATGGTTTGCAGTATTTGCATCTCAAACATCGACTCGACATGGTGCTGGTCGATCGGCAAGCACCATTCGGCAACGAATTGTTGCTTCCGCGCGGCACATTGCGCGAACCGCCGCGGAATTTGCGCCGGGCCAGTTATATTTTCATCACCAAGAACACGGGCGAGCCTAACGATACGCTCGTCCAACGCATCCGCCGTTATAATCGCACGGCCGAAATCATTGAATGCGCGCATAAGCCGCTCTATCTCCAAAATATTTTGACAGGCGAACAATTGCCGCTCGAGCGTTTACGCGATACTTACATCGGCTCGATCTGTGGTATCGCCGCGCCGGAAAGTTTCGAAGGCGGATTAAAAAAACTCGGCGCCCGCGTCGATCTTGCGAAACGATACATCGATCATCATCGTTATTCCGAAGCGGAATTGAACAGCTTCATCAATCGCTGCCTCCGGCGAGATCTGGAGATGATCGTCACGACCGAGAAGGATGCGGTGCGCATGCCGCGTCTCCAGGAAGCGGAAGTGAGAGTGCCGATTTATTTTTTGCGCGTCGAAATCGAAATTCTGAGCGGGCACGAAAGCTGGGAACATTGCGTCGCGCGCATTTGCAAACCTCAGCCGCTCCTCTCGCCCGAGCGGTTTTTCGCGTGATCTTTTTTCAATTCGACATTGGACGTTTGACGTTGGGCGTTGGACGTTTTCTGCAATGTCCGAAAAGGCTCAACTCATTGTCGAAGGCAAAAAGCTTTCGGTCTCGAATCTCGACAAGGTGCTCTACCCAAAAGCCGGATTCACCAAGGGACAGGTGATCGATTATTACATCCGGATTGCGCCGGTGCTCCTGCCTCATTTGAAAGATCGTCCGCTCACCATGAAACGCTATCCCAATGGCGTGGAGGGTGAGTTTTTCTACGAAAAAAATTGTCCATCGCATCGACCGAAATGGGTAAAGACAGCGAAGGTCTGGAGTGAAGGCAACGATCGAATGATGGATTATTGTCTCGCCCAGGATTTGCCGACGCTGGTCTGGGCGGCAAACCTGGCCGATCTCGAACTGCATACCTCGCTTGCCCAAAAAAAAGACGTCGCGCGGCCTACGATGATGGTCTTCGATCTCGATCCCGGGGCACCGGCTGACATTATCCAATGCTGCCAGGTCGGCCTCTGGCTGCGCGATTTGTTAGGCGTGATGAAGCTCAAGAGTTTTGCGAAAACGAGCGGCTCAAAAGGCCTTCAGGTTTGTGTGCCGCTCAACACGTCGGTTACGTTCGATCAAACAAAAGATCTGTCGCGCGCACTAGCTCAGCATCTCGAACGCGAACATGTCGATCTTGTAACGTCGAACATGTCGAAAGCGACGCGCAAAGGAAAAGTGTTCGTCGATTGGAGCCAGAATGACGAACACAAAACAACGATCTGCGTTTACTCACTTCGCGCCAAACAAGAACCAACCGTTTCTACTCCGGTCACTTGGGACGAAGTCGCCAACTGTTTGAAAAAGAGGAAAGCCGACCTCCTGAGATTTCGCTCCGATAAGACTCTCACTCGTGTCGAAAAAATGGGCGACCTCTTTGCACCGGTCGAGAAGCTCAGACAAAAGTTTCCGAAGAAGTGGAAGCTGTAATTTAGGAGAGTCGCGCAGCGTTTTAGCCCTGGGCTATTATGGAATTTTTTCTTTTACGAAGGTGACGTGCTGGATAGGAATTGTTTCTCATGCGCAAAGCGAATCTGAGAGAGATCGAAGAACAGGAACGCAAATCGCCGAAGGGCAAGTTCCATAAGTTTGTGAAAGATATTTCGATCGCGCTGGGCCGCGATCGCGATACGCTCGATCTGGCGAAGCGGCACCCTTTTGATCTCGCACTGGCGAGAATTCCGAAAGGCAAATCGTATTGCCCCTATCACTCGCACTCTGCGGAATCGGAGCTTTACCTTGTGGTTTCGGGACGTGGCAGCATTCGCGACAAGGATGGAACAACGGAAGTTGGGGCAGGTGACGCGTTCTTTTTTGGGCCGGGCGAGGCCCATCAGCTTAGTAACGCCGGCGACGAAGATTTTGTTTATTATGTCATTGCTGATAATCCGCGCGGCGATTCCTGTTTTTATCCTGATAGTGGAAAGTTCGCCGTGTTGAAGGAAGGAACTGACGAAGTGATCGTGAGAGGAACGGAGGCCAATTACTACGACGGCGAGGAATAGGCGGCCGTGGCCGAAACGAAAACCATATATAGAGATGTCGCGACTCCGCTGGACATGACAACCGTGGATGGCGACGTTGAAGATGATTATTTCGGGCTACCTCTTCAAAGTGATTTACGAAGCGGCGGCGCCGCCGATTACTTATTGGATGGTGAACAGTCTGAAGCGTGCTGAAGGCATCGATGTTTACGATCGAGGGACGAACTTCAATCTGTTCGTGCGGACTCGTGAGATCGTTTCTGAGGCTGGATAATGCGACCCGAACGCTCTCGGGGCCCAACAGGCGCAAACGTGAAAATCGTGTCCGGCGGACAAACAGGAGTGGATCGCGCGGCCCTTGATGTCGCCTTGAGCCAGGGAATCGAATGCGGCGGCTGGTGTCCAGCGGGGCGGCTCGATGAGTTCGGCCGCATTCCGGATCGCTATCCAGTCAAAGAACTGGAGGAAGGAAGCTACGCCGAGCGCACTCTGCGAAATGTGACGGATTCCGACGGCACGATCATTATTTATTGTGATGAATTACGTGGCGGGACCGAATTCACAGCGGAGTGTTGCAAACAATTAAAGCGACCGCACAGGTCGATCGATGCTGCAAAAACATCGGTCGAGAACGCCGCGAAAATGATTGTCGACCTTACGCGTGAGCACAAGATCGACATCCTGAACGTTGCCGGTCCACGGCAAAGCGAATGGCCGGGTGGTTACGATTACACTTCTCGCGCGCTTGAGATTTTTTATTCGGCCACGATCACGAGCAAGCGTAAGAGCTGAATCACTCGTATCGCAGCGCTTTAACCGGATCCAAGCGCGCAGCGAAATAGGCCGGAATCAGGGCGGCCAAGGAACAAATGAAAAACGCGCTGATGCAAATAATCCAGACATCCTGTGGCACGACTTGCGCCGGGATTTCCGAAAACTGATAGACTTCACGCGGGAAAATTTCGATGTGCAATGCTGATGCCAGCCAGTGACTGAATTCGTTGCGATAACGAATTAGCGTCATGCCGAGCCCGAGGCCGGTGAGGGTGCCAAATAATCCAACCACGGTGCCCTGACCGAGAAAAACCCAGATGATCTGGGAGATATTTGCGCCGAGCGCTTTAACGATTCCGATTTCGCGCCGTTTTTGCACGGTTACGGTGATGAGCGTGCTCATGATTCCGAATGCGGCGACGACAACAATGAAAAACAGGAGGAAAAACATCACGGTTCGTTCGAGACGGACCGCTTCGAAATATTGACGATTCATGTCAATCCAAGTCTCGGCGAATTGCGGCGGGGTCAGAAAACGTGCGATCTCCTTTTTCACGCGCTCGGCGCCGTAGGGATTGTTGGTCTTTACCGTGATGCCGTGAAGAGCGTCACCGAGCCCGTAAAGCTCCTGGCCGATATAAATCGGCACGAGGAGAAATTCGGAGTCATGCAGGTAATGCCCGGTTTCATAAATGCCGGTGACAGTGAGATCCTTGGGCAAAATGACATCGCGCAGTTCATCGATCGCTTTCTTTTCATCGGCGCCCTTTGCGCTCTCGAGCTTCTTAATTCCATCGAGAATCTGCCCGAGATTTCCCGGTGAATAGACAGTAAGTTTGTCGCCCACGTGGATGCGCAACTGTCGGGCGAGTTCGATCCCGAGCACAGTCGATTCCCCGTCGAGATCGAGCTTGCCTTGTTTGATGAATTTTCGGAGCGGCACCACATTTTCTTCTTCCGCAGTATCGACACCACGAATCATCGGGGCGAGCCGGCGTTTTTCGAATTCGACGACGACTGGACCCTGCACATAGGGCGCGGTTGCGACCACGCCGGGCAGATTGTCGATCTTTGTTTTGAGCGAACGCCAATCCTGCAGAATGTCCTCGGTCGTGACGAGAATGTGCGCGTCGAAATCGATCACCTTTTGCCGAAGTTCACGATCGAACCCGGTCATGACCGAGATGACGAGAATGAGTACCGTCACGCCGAGGGTGACACCAAGCACCGAGATCAAGGTGATGATGGAAAGAAAAGTGCGCTTCGGTTTCAAATACCGCAGCGCCAGAAAAAAACTAAACGGCAGTTTCAATTCGCGATACCGTGGATGGAAATCCTTGGATTTGCCAGAATTGAAATTACTTGAGCGCGTGCGCTTTTAGATCTTCCAAGGTAACGAATTCGAGCGCGGAGGAGTGCGTCGCCTCAAGATCGACCGGCGCGGCAACGCCATGCTCCAACGCATCTTTCCAACGCGTGACGCAAACGCACCACTTGTCGCCAGGTTCCAATCCGGGAAAACCCCATTCCGGATGTGGCGTAACAAGATCGTTTCCATCGAGCACGGAAAAATCCAAAAACTCGCGCGTGGCTTGCACGCAGACCGTGTGTTGACCGGCGTCTTCGGGTCCGGTCCGGCAGTAACCGTCGCGAAAAAATCCGGTCACAGGATCGCGGCAACAACATTTCAATTCTGTCCCGAGAACATTTGTAGGCATTGAGCGAAACTTTTCTCAAAAGTGTGTGGGGCGCAAGGCTGTCTCTGCGTGAATGACGGAAGCAGATGTCGATCTTATTGCTAATGACCTTGACCGGAAGAAACGGGGCGCGATAATCAAAGAACCAAACATAGGAGCTTTTATGAAAACATTTTCACTTTTTGTTGCGGCAGTTTTTTTCATGGTGCGCTCTCTGGTGGCGGCCAATCCCCAATCGGCTGCGCCGGAGTGGTCGATGAACGCAAGCATCATCGAGGCCTGCAGCTGCCCGATGTTTTGCCAATGTTACTTCAACGACAAACCTGCCGGGCACGGCGAGCACGCGGGCCATTCACACGGCGAGGGTGGCGAACATTTCTGCAAATTCAACAACGCGTTTAAGGTGAACCACGGAAGCTACGGTGCGACCAAACTCGATGGCGTAAAATTTTGGGTGGCAGGCGATCTTGGTGGAGATTTCTCAAAAGGCCAAATGGATTGGGCGGCTTTGACCTTCGATCCGTCAGTCACTCCGGCGCAGCGCGACGGCATCAAGGCGATCCTCGGTAGTGTTTACCCAGTGAAATGGAGTTCATTTACGATCGCGCAGGATGCGAAGATGAGCTGGACCGCTTCCCGCGACCACGCCGAAGCGAAAATGGATGACGGCAAGACCGGTGAAGTGGTGCTGAATAAGTTCAAAGGGATGACCGACGAACCCATTGTCATCAAGAACTTGAAGTATTGGGGTGTTCCCCGAAATGACGGCTTCGTCATGATGCCGAACGCGGTTGAGGCTTATCGCGCGGGCGACAAAGCGTTCGAGTTCAAAGGCACGAACGGGTTCATGATCACATTCGACATTAGCTCCAAGGACGTGGCTGCGACCGGTAAAACCGGCACGTAAGATCGACATCCGACTGTAGCGGCCCCGAAAAGCTTTCGGGGTCGCGCGAATAATGCGACGCTCACAGAGCGCCGCTACGGTATGAAAAAATCGGCTCGCGTTTACTGGCTGATTCCGGCGAAGCCGAAACGCGAATTGTTCCGGCAGATTATTTGTATCCTCGCCCAACAATTCGATGCCTCGGTCTTTGAGCCGCACCTGACACTTCTCGTGATCGCCGAAGATGGACAACCACGAAATAATCGGGGCTCGCGAACACTTTCGGAGTCGGCGAGCAAGATTCTGCGGCAGCTGAAGACAAAACCGATCCGGCTCCAAATTCGCGGAGTCGGTTTCTCAACTAAATTCACCAAGACGCTTTTTGTACGATTCAAATCGAACGACGCGCTCAAAAAACTTATTGTCGATCTTCGGCACGCGGCGAAATCGCGCGGCAAGTTCGTGCGCGATCCGCACCTGAGTCTTCTTTACCAGAAAATCCCGGCCGCGGTGAAAAAGGAACTCGCGTCCACGATCATGTTGCCTTTCCGCGAAGTCACTTTCGATTCGATTAAGGCGGTGCATTGCCAACTACCGGTCCGGGATCGTGCGGATGTGCAAGCCTGGCGCGTGGTGACGTCGAGATCGTTGGCAGAATAGCTCATTGAAATCG
>Ga0137365_10000584_pt1 | contig 25275 bp, 19 predicted proteins | sample SagtaG_9_FD_104799 | JGI IMG/M metagenome (GOLD analysis project Ga0137365, IMG submission 104799) | Vadose zone soil microbial communities from Sagehorn Ranch, Mendocino, California, USA - Sage1_L_40_16 metaG | ecosystem: Environmental > Terrestrial > Soil > Vadose zone | place: USA...
AGCATGCACCACCACGACCCGCCCCAGCGTGCCGCCGCAGCTGGCCGCAGATCCGCGATCCGCCTGATCACGCCGCCCAGCCCCGGCCGGCCCCTGGGTCACCGCCGGTCAGATCATCGCCAGCCGCCGCGCGCCCGCACGCGGCATCTGGCAGGCAGCGCTCCCCGGGCCGGCCCGCGCCCCCGGCGGGCCGGCCGACCTGCTGGCCGGCCACGGGCACCACGACGGCCTGATCGTCGTCCACTTCCGCAGCCGCGCCGACATGCTGATCTCCGCCCTGGCCGATCAGGCCGGATTCAGCATCCAGACCGCCTGGCTGGCCATGAGCGAGCTGGTCACGCGCGGATACCTCACCGCCCGGCCGGATGGCGACGGCTACGACGCCGCCATCCCCGGCCCCGGCGACGGCCACCACACCCGCATGCCCTCAGCCAGTTAGCACACCACCCGCACAGTCCGCGCGCGGTGCCGGGGCTGCGGCCATGCGAGGTCATTGCTGCGGCGGCCGTGTAGGGCACGGTGTTCGCCTGCGGGTCGCCGGGATCGGCCCAGTACAGCCGCGCATTTGTGCGGTCCCTGTTGACCGGCTCGCCCTGCCAGCTGGCGGCGGTGAAGAAAGCCGATTCGCGCTACCCGACGGTCCAGCCCCACTTCCTCGGTCACCTCCCGCCGGCGCGCAGCATGCGAGGACTCCTCCGCCTCCACCGCCCCGCCCGGCAGGTCCGAGGTATCCCGGTACACGGGTCAATTAGCAGCACTCCGCCAGCGCGGTCGCGGAACAACGCACCCGCAGCCATCCGCTTACGCGCCAGCCACGCCACGTACTCATCGGCTGGCAACATCCCCGCCCCGGCATCATTCACCCATGTGACAGTATCCAGAAGATCCGCGCCCTGCAGCGCCTACCGCATGCCGACCACGGCCCTGGGATTGCCGGTGCCCTCGCACTCCGGGGGCGGGGCTGGCGCGCCCCTGCCGGGGCGCGATCCGGTCGCATGCATGCCCGAATGCCGCAGCGGCTAGCATGGTCGGCCAACCAGGAATCGAGTGCAACCCGGGTGGCGCGGCACGAACCGGCCGACGGGGAAGGATCGATATGACGAGCTTTCAGAAATCTCCAGGCGGGACCCGCGGCCGAGGCTCCATGAGCTCGAACGCGCTGACCCGGTTCATCACCCGGATGATGACCAGCTGGCACCGGCGATCCGGGGACAAGTTCATGGGCATGGACCTGCTCTACCTGACCACCGTCGGGGCTAAGAGCGGCCAGAAGCGGCAGGCCCCCGTCGGCCGCTTCCCCGACGGCGACGATGCATGGTTGGTGATCGCGTCCGCGGCCGGGACGGCCACGCACCCCGCCTGGTACCACAATATCGCGGCGCATCCCGATCAGGTGTGGGTCGAGTTCGGCGGTCAGCAGCTCCGGGTGACCGCCAGCCAGCTTGACGGCGAAGCGCGCGAGCGGGCATGGCAGCGCATCACGCAAAGCCAGCCCCGCTACGCCGACTACCAGCGCAAGACCGACCGTGTTATCCCGGTCATCCGGCTCGCCAGGGCCGGTTGAGTGTCCTGTTGCACTACGCTTCGACCGTGCCGATCAGTAGTGCAGAAGCGATGGGATGGCTCAGGGCGGGCGTCGGTGTCGCGTTGATGGCGGCCCCTGGGGCGCCGATGCGGCTGACCGGCCGTGAGGCGCCCGGCGGGGTCGGCCTGCTGCTGATGCGGACGATCGGGATCAGGGATCTGGTTCTGGCCTGGGCACGGTGGCCGCTGCGCGCTCGGGCCCGGGACGCGGATACCTCCCGGTGAACCGCCGCCGCGCTGGCCAGTGACGCACTCGACGCCGTGGTGAGCTGTGCCAGCGGTCGCTGGATCGGCAGGCGGGACTCCTGGGGGCGCGGCCGGGCTGGCGCTTGTTTTCTTCGGCGGAGACATCCAGGCGCTCAGGGCCCGTGCCCGGCACGCCACGCGGGATGTGGCTGGCTAGGGTACTTCCACGCCGCGCGACAAGCCCGCGGTTAAAGTTCGGCGTGTCGCTCAACGGCGAGGAGTGCCATGGTGATTCCTAGCGCTGCCCGTGATGTCGCCGCCGCCGCGGGGGTGCTGCTGGTGATCTCGGCGGCTCGCAGCGTGATCGGCACGCTGATCGTGCCGCGGCCGGCCAGGGGCTGGCTGACGCACCTGGTCGACAAGCTGGTGAACGGGGCGTTCTGGCTGGCGAGCAAGCTGATCGGTGATTACCGGCGGCGTGACCGCGTGCTGGCTGGGCAGGCGGCGGCCATTCTGCTGTGCCAGATCGCCGCCTGGCTGGGGATCTTCTTCGTCGGATATTCACTGCTGGTCTGGCCGGTCACGGCCGATATCACCACAGCGTTCAGCACGGCCGGGCCGGCGCTGTGGGCGTTTGGCTCAGCCGAGGCGCACGGGGCCTTCGAGAAGGCAGTCCTGGATGCCGCCGCCCTGACCGGCCTGGTCACCGTCACGCTGCAGATCGCCTATCTGCCGACGTTGTATTCGGCGTTCAACCGGCGGGAGAACGAGATCGCGCTGCTGAACGCGCGGGCCGGGGTGCCGTCGTGGGGGCCAGAACTGCTGGCGCGGACCCACTACGCGCTCGGCTCGGGTGCCTCCACGATCGACACCCTGCCGGATCTGTACGCGCGCTGGGAGAGCTGGGCCGCGGATGTCGCGGAGAGCCACACCACGTACCTGCCGCTGGTGCGGTTCCGCTCGCCAAGGCCGCTGTCGTCCTGGGTGACCGCGCTGCTCGCCGTGCTCGACTCCGCTGCCTTGATTCTGGCGCTTTCCCCGCGCTCGGCGCCGGTCGTGCCGGCCCGGCTGTGCCTGCGCAGCGGCCTGCTGTGCTTCGGCGAGGTCGCCCGCGCCATGAACCTGCAGGTCCCCGACATGCCCGATCCGGCCGGCGGGATCAGGTTGCAATACGCGGATTTCCTCGATGCCATCGCCAGGCTCAGGGAGGTGGACTTCCCGATCGAGCGCGACCCGGCGCAGGCCTGGCAGGACTTCGCCGGCTGGCGGGTCAACTACGAGCAGGCGGCCTACGCCGTGGCCGCGTCGGTGGATGCGGTGCCAGCCCTATGGTCAGGGCCGCGCCGCCATCCAAGCACGCCAATCGCACCGATCCGCCCGGCGCCAGGCAAGCCGCCGAAATGACGCGCGGCAGCGCTCGGGCCGTTGTCATCGGCTTCGCTGCCCGTGCCTGCCATCGACGCCGGCGTTCCATGCCGGTGCAGCCCGTCCGGTGCGCCACGACGAAGTGGCCTTCGCGGGCCCCGTGTCCCAGCGGTAGGAACTCTCCGCCTGGGAGCCGGTACCATCAGCGGCAACCGTCCGGGCGGCGCGGCCCTCCACGCGGGCGCCCTCGTGCCGCTGGTCGTGGCCGCGGCTTCAAATATCCGTCACCCGACCGATGTCTCTCGCTGCAATTTTCAGCAGTATTTGTAGCGCAACAACCGGCACGATCCTCATCAGCAGCTTGATCGGATCTATCCCGGACTGGCCGCGCAGGGTGGACCTGCGCGCTCCCCAGACCGGCTCAACCGGCCCCCGGCAAGGAAACAGATGGACACAATGGCGCCGACTCGCCCGGCCGTGCTACGCCCGCGCCGCATCCCGCTCACCGCAAGACCGGCTGCGGCAGCCGAAGCCCGCAGCCAGGTACTGGCCGCGATCGAGACGTGGGACATCCCCGTGGATCCGCCCGTCGCGGCCCTGCTCACCAGCGAACTGGTCACCAATGCCATCAGGCACGGGGCCGGCGAGACTGTGATGCTGGTCATCACCGGCGCTTGCGGTCAGTTACGTGTTGAAGTTCACGATACGTCGCGGTCGATGCCGGTGCAGGTGGACGCACCGGCGGACGCGGAGACCGGACGGGGCCTGATGCTGGTCACCAGCCTGTCGGCCGACTGGGGTTTCTACCCGACCGCTACGGGCAAGGCCGTGTACTTCACTCTCGCGTTTCAGGCCGATCTTGATGACGGAGACGACCCCAGCCGACAGGGCGATCGCAGCTATGCCCGGCAGCTGTGAGCCCTCGGCGGGGCCACCAGACAGGCCCTGCGCACCAACCCTTGCTCGCGCCGTGATCATTTCGACGCGATGGTGCGCAGGGCTGCCTCACGGGCGATGTCTGTGCGTGAATGGACGTCGAGCTTCTTCAGAATGTGCGAGACGTGGGTCGCGACTGTGCGTCTGGACAGGAACAGCCTGGCGGCGATTTCTGGGTTAGACAACCCGCCCTGCACGAGCGCGGCGATCTTTGTCTCGGTCGGCGTCAGGCTGTCCCAGCCGCTCCGGGCCTGCCGGTGTTTCGCGTGCGGGCCGCGGCGGATGCCATAGGCGCGGAACCTGGACTGGAGTCCGGCGACATCCGTGGCGGCACCGAGCGAGCTATAGATGTCCAGGGCACTGGTGAACGCAGTCCTCGCCCGGTCGCGTTCGTCGGCGCGGACGAAGTCTCCGGCGGCGGCCTCCAGCGCCTTCGCCCGCAGTAGCGGCCGGCTGGCGTCGCCATAACGCTCGGCGGCAGCAAGCAGCCCGGTGGGATCATGGTCAAGCAGGCCGCGGCAGTAGAGCGCGTTCGCCTGCCGATGGGGGATCTCGGATTCGGCCGCGAGCGCCACAGCGTGGCCAGCGAGGGCCTTCGCGGTGCCCAGTTCGTCAACAGCCATGGCAAGGCGGACGGCGTCGCCAAGCAGGTCCTCGATCTCCTCGAGTTCTTCCGTGTTGTCGGTGAACCCGGCTGTCAGCACTGCCAGCGCCTCAGGCAGCGCGCCGGCATGCTCGCAGTCCAGGCTTTGGGCGAGTGCCAGCGGGCCGACAACCCGGTTTCCGATCCGCTTTGCATGCGGGACGGCTGCCGCGAGGTGGCGCCGCGCCGCGGTGAGATCACCGCGGTGGAAGCAGATCACGGCGGCGACACCGAGATCGCAACAGGCCGCGGTGGGCTCCTTCAGGTCCTCGTGCAGGACCTGAACCTCAGCCATCGCGTCATCCCATCGCCCGCTGTCGAAGAGCAGCTGGCCAAGGGCGCTGTGCGCCTGAGCCAGCCGGATCACCGTGCCGACCTGGTCAGCGAGTTGCCGTGCCTGCCGAGCAGCGCCGATGGCCTCCTCGTACTGATCGAGGCAACCCAATGTGATGGCCTTGTTGATCTGCAGCAGCAGCCGCAGGTCGGTGAGTGCCGGATCTGCCTGGGTCACGGTTAGCGCCCGGTCGAACAGCGGCAGCGCGTCAGTCATCTGCCCCTGAACCGCGGTCACTATGGTCAGCACGTGCAATGCCCAGCCGATCGCCCAGTTGTCGCCCGCCTCCGAAGCCGCCGCGAGCGCGGTGGCGCCGACCCGGCCAGCCTTCTCGACCTCGCCGAGGTTGCTGTGCGTCCGCGCGGCGAGCACGAGCAGCCGCGCGCGGTGCCTGGCCGAGATCCCTGGAGAAGCCAGGGCCCGGTTCAGGGTCGCCAGGGACTCCGCGGACCGGCCGGCCCGCATACTGCACTGCGCGAGCGTCCAGTGCAGGTCAACGAGGACATCGGGTTCGACCGCGTGCACCAGAGCGTGGTTCGCCACCTGCTCGGCCTCGGCGACATCGCCTACCCGGTACAGGGCGTCAGCGAGCCGGCCCTCAAGACCGTCATGCTGGAAAGAGCCAACTGGGGAGCCAGCGACTGCTTGGCGCAGGAGTTCGGCCGCAACTTGTGGCGCCTGGCCGACCAGCAGCTCCGCTGTGCGTGCCAGCCAGCTCAGTATCCACTCATCCATTGGCTCGGTCGTGACGCCAGAACCGCCAACTGCCCCGAGCAGTTGCCGGGCAACCCGGTCCACCGGGGCGCCGGCCTCAGCGAGGGCCCGCCCCGCATCGCGGTGCCATGCGGCGCGCACCGGCACCGGTATCTCGTCGTACAGCGCCGCACGGATCATTGGATGCCGGAACCCGAGGCTGTTGCCAGTCTCGGCCAGCACGCCGGCGGCGCGCGCCTCGTCAACGGCCTGGATCAGGTCTGCCACCCCACGGCCAAGGACGATCGCCAGGTCAGGCACGGCGAGGTCCACGCCGAGCAGAGCTGCGGCACGTAGCACGTCACGCACCGCACCGGAGACGAAGCCAAGCCGATCCGCTATGGCGGCCGACAGAGAGCTTGGTGCGGGGCCGCTCGTCAGCTCAGCGGCTCCCGCGTCGGTAATGGTGACACTGGAGCTGCGAGCCAGCGCAGCGACCAGCTCGGTAACGTAAAGCGGGTTGCCCGCCGCACCGTCGGCAAGCCGCAGCAACTTGTCGTCCGGCCTGCCGCCGGCCAGGGCTGCTATCAGCTCGGCCACCGCTGCCTCGGTGAGCCCGCTGAGCTGGAGCCGTGCGGCATCGCCCACCGCTCGCCGCAGCGCAAGCAGGTCATCCCGCTGCGGCACCGGGCGAATCATCCCGATCAGCAGCAGCGGCACCTGCCGCACCGACCTGGCCAGCCGCCCCCACAGCGCGACACTGGCCTGATCCGCCCATTGGAGGTCGTCGATGACGAGAATCGTCGGCTGCGCGGCGCACTGCTCGGCGATGAGCGCAAGCAACTGCTCGGCCAGCGCGGCTGACACGTCCGTGCCGCGATCGGCGGTGAGCTCGCCGCGCAGCAACCGGACGATCGTGTTCCGTCGAGGATTTGTGGATGGCTCGCGTACCCGTAAACCCTCGAGCAGCGGCAGCAGCGGCAGCGCCTGCCCGAGCTCGTCACCTGCGCCCCAGAAGACCTGACAGCCGAGATCCGCCACCTCAGCCAGCGCCGCCCGTACCAGCGCGGACTTGCCGATTCCGGGCTCGCCCTCGATCAGGACCGCACCGCCACGCCCTCCAGCAGCTTCCGTCACCAGCCTGACCAGCGTTGCTATCTCGCTGGCGCGGCCGATCAGCGCACCGGCCAAGGTGACGGTGGGCACGGAGCGAACATTACTACTAGAACATTAGGGAAACAAGTGGTGTTTTCCGGTGCAAGCCCACCAGCTAAATGCTTTTCCGGCAGTAGTGGCATGGCGTGCCTTCCCGTCCCTGGATGCAAATTGCCCAGGTGCTTGCAGAGCATGTACACGCTAAAATTCCTCCGCATGGCTACTTGAATATTTCCGCGGTAAAGCGACAGCGATTGTCGCGCCAAATTTCACCATTCAGGAAAGCGCATGAAACCCTCCGGGGCTGGAAATAGCTCCACCTGACATAGATGCGCCGTGCGGATCGGCATGGCCGGGCAACCTGCCTGCTGACCTCGGGGAATCGCCATGGAGGAATCATGCGCATCAGGCGAGCTATCATCATTCCCGCTATCCTGGCGCTCGGCGCGACCGGATCGATCATGGCGGGCTCGGCAATGTCGGCCGCGGCCGGGCACGCACCCAGTGTCCACGTACAGGCCGCCGCCACTTCCGGGACGCCCAACATGTTTTATCATACCTAGCTAACATGACGTACGGCCAACGCGGAAACGAATCCATCTAATCCCGCCGTGGTCGATCGCAGGCTGCACGGGGCCGGATCCCGACCCAGCCTGCGCGCCGGCCTGCACCGGCGGCTGGCCCGACCAGGTACGCTAAAACACCGTGCCGGTTGGCGGTCACATTTTACCGAAACCGTCGAATTCTCCGTTCCGTGCTCCTCCAAGAAAAGCCTGCCATTCGCCCGATGTAAATCGGAGGACCGGACCTTCGGGGTTCTTGCTGTCGCGAACACCGATCTGGCCGTCAGGCAGGCTTGCTACCTCGACGCAGTTGCCGTTGGAGAAGCTCAGAGAGCTCTTGATCCAGTACGAACCTGAGCCCGGCCCTCGCCGACGGCCCCAGGGCGTAAGTCTTCTCACGTCCCTTACCTCGCTGAATGTCGGTGCGTATGTGTCGCCGGTAGCCGCTAGCTGCGATTACAACAAGTAATCTAACAGCTACTCAGCGTGTTAGCCGGCGTTTGCCCAATGCGACTCAGCCGTTTCGGCTATGAGCGCCCTAGACAACACCGGGTCAAGCGAGGCACCGGCGAGCATCTGAAATGCGAGCCTATGCAGATAAGTCTCCCGCTCCTCCTCCATCGAGAAGTCGTTCCGCAGATGCTCGGCGCATACCACGTCTTGTAGTATAGCTTCATCATCTGATCCGTAGCGAAATATCACAAATGATTCCCCGAAGACCGTGTGCTGAGTGTCGAGGGGGAGGATACACAACGTCACCTCCGGACGGTCGGCCTCATACACGAGCCGCTGAAGTTGCTCATACATCACCCGATCATCGCCGATCCGGCGCTTCAGGATCGATTCATCGAGAACGATGGACAGCTGAACCGGCGGTTCTCTGGTCAGCACCTGCTGGCGTAGCATCCGGACCTTGACCAGCCGCTCGATCATGCCCGGCGCGACTGGTTCGACCCGGCTGTAACTGCTAATTATATGCCTAGCATATGTTTTCGTCTGTAAAAGGCCAGGCACAACCTCGACATGCCAGATAGCGATTGAACTCGCCTCATGCTCGAGGCCAATGAACTGCTGGTAGTCGGCGGAAATGCTGTCCGCGAACTCCTCCCACCATCCCTTCTGGGCCGCATCCTCGGCGAGCGCGAGGAGGAGCGCGCGGCGGGAACCTGTGATCTCGTAGTAGTCGAGCAGCCTTTCGACTTCCCGAGGCTTCAAGCCGGTCCTGGCCAGCTCGTATCTGCTGATCTTGGAAGGCGACCATCTCAACGCCGCGGCGACGGCCTCGCCGCTCTTGCCCTTGCTTTCCCTGATCCCACGCAGCTCCGCGGCCAGTCGACGGCGCCGTACCGTGGGGCTTCCTGGCACGGTCATCCGGCATCCCTCTCTCCTGCATGCCGCGCGACCGAGACCAGTGTGACAGTCCTTCCGATGGGCTCCCGCTGCGAACGTCCTCGGGCACTTCGGCACCAATAACGATGAGATCATCATACGGTTCGTCTCCGCCGCGAACATGCCCAAGTTCCGGCAACTGCGCGCAGCTCATCCTCAGCGGCCAGCGGCGGCCCGCGGGCCGACCGGTACGATCAAGCTCCCGCACGGATTGACCGTTCACCCGCACCGCCATTCAACGGCTGATAGATGTGCGCGAGATCAAATCGCGCGACCTCGGCGACACTGGCCGTTACGGCGAGATGCTGGCGCCGTATCTCAAGAGCGTCGATATGCGTCGCTATCAGTGACGGATGCTCCGGCGCTCGCCGGGTCCCTGCGTCACTTCCTGGTGTGCGGCTGCCTCCTGGAGTGAGGCGGCTTCCTTGCGCTCCCACTCCTCGATACCGCGCAGGACGCCCTCGGTATAAGCGCGCAGGTGCGCACGGTAAACGTCGCTGTAGGTACGCAGATAAGCCAGCTCGGCCTGCGCTGCCCGCCGCTCGCGGTCGGTCTGCGGCGGCGCCGCGTCCAGCGCGGATACCGCCGCCTCGCGGGCCCTGGCATGCGCTTCCTCCAGGAGCATGTCCGAGTGCTGCTGGGCCTCCCGCATGATGTCATCGCGGCGCAGCCTGGCTTCCTCGGTGAGCCGGCTGCTGTAAGCCTGGGCGTCGGCCACGTACCGGTCGGCGGTGACCTGCGCACTCGACAGTATCCGCACCGCGTGTACGTGCGCGTCTGCCTCGCCGAACAGCACCGCCTGCGGATCACCGTCGGCATTTCCCGCGATAATCCGCCGGCGCAGCCGCTGAACGTCCTGCCACAGAGACGCCCGCTCGTTCACCAGCCGCACGAACTCGGCTTGCACCACGCGCAGGAAACCGTGGACAGCCTCCTCCTCGTAGCCGCGCCGCCCCAGCCGCGACGTCGGAAACGTCACGGTCTGCAGCTCGTCGGGAGTCAGCCTGTTCTGCTCGTCGAACCACGGTGTTGTCAAGGCTCGCTCCACCCGAAATCCTCGATGTGTATCTGCTCCTTCGCCAGGCCCGCTGAAGTCAGCCGGGTGACGGCTTCCCTGACCATCTCGGTCGGGCCCGCCACGTAGGCATCGTGCCCTGACCAATCGCCGTGCCTTGCCACCACATCAGGGAGGATGCCCGTCTCGCCCGCGAACTTAGAATCGGCTGACACGGCTGGCGTTACGGTCAGCCACGGGTGCTGGGCGGCCAGCTTCTCCAAGCTGTCCAGGTCATACAGTCCGTCGGCCGTCCGCGCGCCGAAGAACAGGTGCACCGTCGGCGGCCGCGGCAGCGCGGCCACCTGCTCGAGGATGGCTTTCAGCGGGGCCAGTCCGGTACTTCCAGCCACCAGCAAGATGTCCCGACCCGAGCCTGGGTCATTCAGCGTGAGGGCGCCCACCGGCGGACCCAGCCTGAGTTCGGTGTCAGCGATGTTGCTGCTATTTAGCGCCATGCTCACCGCGCCGCCGTCAATCAGCCGGACATGGAACTCCAGGAGCCCGTCGCGACGCGGCGCGTTCGCCATGGAGTAGTAGCGCCACAGCTTCGGGCGGCTCGGGCACTCGATCGCCACGGACTGGCCAGGCAGGTAGTCCATCTGCGGCTCCGGCCGGACGAAGAGCACGGTGATATCGAACGCCCTCCGCTCGTAAGCCACGACCGTGCCCCGCCACCAGGCAGGCCACAGTTGTTCGTCAGTGCGCGCCGCCTCGATCATGACCGAGCCGATGAGCTGATAGGCCGCCAGCCAGTCGGCAGCGAGCCCCGGCGTCCAGGCCGGGCCGGAAAAATGTTCTAGGGTCGCTAGCAGGCTGGCGCCCACGGCGTCATAATGCTCGGCGACAGCGCCGAACTTCCGATGATCACGACCAAGGCCCTGAAGGAACGCAGTCAGCTCAGTGACATTGTCGACCTGGGAAACGATCTTCACCAGTGCATCGACGAGGTGGCCGCGCTGCACCGCCATCGAGATCGGGAACAGGTCCCGCACCTCAGGATGCTTGATGAACAGATCGGAGTAGAAGAACAGCGGTAACTCGTCACCGTGCATCGCGACACGGGCGAAGCTTTCCCGCAGCCGGGCAACGTCCAACTGTGCCGCCTCTCTCCGCTGCCGCCGCCAGTTGACTGATCTCGGCACGCTGACTCCGCTCAGGAGATCCGGTCACACTGCTAACGCCGAACCGTGCCGCAATTGCACGACAAATACTGCTGCAAGTTTCAGGCGGAGACATCGGTCAGGTGACGGATGTTTGAAGCGGTGAGAACGACCCGCGAGTTGCGCGGCTGAGGCTGCCCGAGCCGCACCGCCCGGATGCGGTCCCGACCGTCACGAGGTCGGCCTGCTGCCATCCCGATGGCCTCGCGGCGGGCGGCCTGATCCGTTACCTGGCCGCCTTTCGGTGACTGGCTTGTGACGTGGCGATGGCCAGCGTGATGCGGCTTTCGCGCACCGTGCGTGCTGGCACCAATCGCCGAGCTGGACGCGGGTTGGCCGTCAGCGCACCAGCGGCGTTTGGCCGCCGGTGCGCCAGCGCCGGCAGCACTGGCTGCCTGCGCGCGTCTGTCTGTCCCGCTCCCGCCCTGGCCATGGTGTCCGGCCGGTGCTGTCATTGACAGGACCGCAGGCTGCCGCAGGCAGCGCCGCACGGCACCGGCGCCCGCCGCCACCGGAGGGACAGCCATCGAGCCGCTGGCGATCATGACGTTTGGGCAGGCCGACCCCCGGCTCACCGGGAACGGGAGGCAGGCACTCACGCGACCATACCGCGTGCGGAGATCCGGGTTGCATACCACCGGGGCATGATCCCGGGTCAGAACATCCAGGGCAGTCTGTTGGGCTGGAGCGGGCCTGTCGGGCCAGCGTTCGCCGAGTGAGCGGGACTACGCGCTGGCTGATGCGTGCTGCCGTGGTGATGGCCGGTGCTGTCGTGCCCGGCTACCGACGCCGCGACGCCGAGGCTGCCGAGCCCGAGAGCCAGAGCGATAGCCCCGCGCGTCGCCCAGGCGCGAACCGTCCCAGCCTGGGGTTCGCTGGGAGCCCTGTGCCTGCCCACCGATCCGCTTGTCCGCGTGCTGACGTGCCGTAACCACCCATGAGCCTTCATCGGGAAGATCTCCTCGCCGGTTGCATTGAAAGTTGCATTGAAAGCATGGCCTTCAAGAGGGAGAAGTTACACCAGAACCCATCTCGGGATATGACATTCGGATCGATCCGGGCGACAACCTGCCAGGCGTGCTTGGTATCGCCCGCTCGAACGGGGCACCGTGCCGATCGCGCCGTGCTGCTCGCACCGTGCCGCTCGAACGGGAACCGTGCCGATCGCACCGTGCCGCTCGAACGGGAACCGTGCCGATCGCACCGTGCCGCTCGAACGGGAACCGTGCCGATCGCACCGTGCCGAGCATTGCCGTCCGTTGGCGGCGATGCACGAGATCCGCTGGTGCACCGGCCTCCCGGAAGAAGGCCCAGGGGCCGCTTCCTCCACGGGCGCTTCTCCAGCACCTACAACAACGAGCACCTCAATGGCCGTCTCATGCCACGTCAGGCTGCGCAGCGCGGGTTATCACTCTCCACTGACGGCCATCGGCCGGCCAGCCATTGCCAAAAATCGGCCGGCCCAGCCATTGCCAAAGATGAGCTTATTCCATATAGGCTTATTCCATGGCGGTATTACAGGTCCGACAAGCGAAATAATGAAATCTGCGCTGCAAATTTCATCGCATCTCCCACGGGCCGGAAGGAGCGTGATCATTTCTTCGTTCTGGCTAATTCTCTCAGCAATCGGGTGGGAACTGCCCACAAGAGGGTATTAACGCGGCGGATGGGTCCGTACAACTCCTTCAGGCACTAACTGCGAGCTTGTCCACAGGCGGGTAGAAATGCAAGGCGATCATGAATTCCGCGTGCTTGGGCCGATCGAGCTCTGGTCGGCTGGCCAGCAATGTGATCTTGGGTCGGCCAGGACGCAGTGTGTGCTGGCCAACCTCCTGCTGACGCCACGCACGATCGTGCCGGCTGAGGCTCTCATAGACCGGCTGTGGGATACCGAGCCTCCGCCGAAGGCCAGGGAGAGTCTCTCGGTCTACATCGCGAGGCTCAGAGCGTCGCTCCGGCAGACCCTCGGTGACAGCGTGCGGCTGGCGGGGCGCGCCAGAGGCTATCTGCTCGATGTCGATCCTGAGGCGGTCGACTTGCATCAGTTCCGCAGATTGCGCCGGCAAGCGGATGCGCTGGCCGGCAGCGGCGACTACGATCATGCGGCCTCGCTGCTGCGCGAGGCGGACGGCCTCTGGCGGGGCCAGGCGCTGGCAGGCGTCCGCGGCGACTGGATGGCGCGGATGCGTGACGGTCTCGAAGAGGAGCGCCGGGCGGCCATCCTGGAGCGTGTCGAGTGCGAGCTGGAACTTGGCCGGCATGCCGACCTGGTGGGTGAGCTGCGCCACCTGCTGGCTCAGTACCCGCTGGATGAGACCCTCACCGCGCACCAGATGGCCGCCCTTTACTGGAGCGGCAGGCCGGGTGACGCACTGAGCCTTTACCGCGAGACCCGCCGCCGCCTGATCGATGAGCAGGGCACCGAACCTGGGCGCATGCTGTCCACGCTCCACCAGCGCATCCTGGCCCGAGACCCGCAGCTTGCGGTCAGGCTCGCCGACCAGCGTCCCGGCCGGCTGCCACGGCCAGACACCCTTCCGCCCCAGACGGTGGAGTTTGTCGGCCGCGGCGGGGAACTGGGGCTGCTCACCGGAGATCACGGCGACCCCGCCGCGGTCACCGTGATTGAGGGAATGCCCGGCGTGGGAAAGACCGCGCTGGCGGTTCACGCTGCCCGCGTCGTCTCCGGGCAGTACCCGGACGGGGTGCTCTACCTCAACCTTCACAGCCACGACCACGGGAGCCCATCACTCGACCCGGCCGAGGCACTGCACCGCCTGCTCAGGATGCTGAACGTGCCGGCAGCGCAGATACCCGACGCCATCGGCGAGCGCGCCGCGCTGTGGCGGGCCCAGCTGAGCCGCCGTCGCGCGGTCGTGATCCTCGATGACGCTGCCAAGCACGACCAGATCCGCCCGCTCCTGCCGGTCGCAGGCCACTGCCTGATCTTGATCACCACTCGGCGCAGGCTTCCCGACCTTCAGGGCGCCCGCACGCTGACCCTCGACGTGCTGTCCAGCGATGACGCGATCGCTCTCTTCCGGCGGATCGCGGGGCACGGCCGGGCCCAGGACGTCGATAACGTCGCCACGGCCGTAGAACTGTGCGGGCGCTTGCCGCTCGCCATCCAGCTCACCGCAGGGCGGGTCGCTCAAGACCACCGGCCCGGGCTCGCCGATTTGATCGAGGACTTGTCGCGGTCTCCCGCTCGGCTTGGCGGCAATGGCGCGGCTAGCCCGGAAGTGGTGTCCGCCTTCGACCTGTCCTATCGTGCTCTGGAGCCCGACCACCAGCGGCTCTTCCGGCGGCTGGGTGTGAGCCCGTGCGCCTACGCCAGCTTGCAGGCCGCCGCGGCCCTGGGTGACTGCACCCTCGCCGAGGCCGAGAAGGCCCTCGTCACCCTGCTCGATCATCACCTGCTCGCACCGGCCCCAGACGGTCAATTCCGTTTCCACGACCTCATCCGCGGATACGCGGCGGTGCGTGCCGCGCGTGATGACCCCGAGCCCGCGCAGAGACAGGCCGTCGCGAGGCTCCTTGACTTTTATCTGTACACCGCAGACAAAGCTGACCGGACGCTTCATCCGTTGCGGCGCCGGATGCCCGTGTCGGTCACATATCTGCCCGCCGCGAGCCCGGCACTGCGCACGCAAGAAGATGCCGCAGGCTGGCTGGAATCGGAATGGCGCAACATTCTGCAAGCCGCGCAGCACGCGGCAAGGCATGAATGGAAGCGGAAGTGCGCCGATCTCACCCACGTGCTGGCTGAATTCATGGAGACCAGGGCCTACTGGGACGACGCGATCGCCGCCCACACGCTGGCCCTGCAGGCCTGCCGCGACCTTGCCGATCCGGCCAGGATCGCGCACGCATCAGTGCAGCTCAGCGCGGTCAGCCAGCAGACCGGCCGGCACGAGGCTTCGCTGTCGCTCGCTGAGGACGCGGCGGCGATCTACCGCTCGCTGGCCGACGGGCGGGGTGAGGCCGAGGCGCTCGACCAGATAGGCATGGCCCACCAGCGTGCGGCCCGTTCCCGTGAGGCACTTGCCTATTTCAACGAGGCACGGATTCTGTACAGGGACGCCGTGGATCAGCACGGCGTGGCCAATACATTGAGTCATTCCGGAATCGCCTGCTGGCATCTCGGGCGTTACCCGGAGGCAATGGCTCACCTACAGGACGCGCTTTCACTCTATCGCGACGTCCGCGACAGGCGCGGCGAGGCGAAGACCCTCAACAACTTGGGCAGGATACAGCTGTATTGCGGATACCATAGAGACGCGCTCGATGGCTACCAGAAGTCGCTGCAAATATTCGGTGAGATAGGCGGAGCGCAGAACGAAGCGATTCTGTATCACAACATTGGCGGCGTCTACCACTATAAGGGAAGCTACGAGGAAGGGCTTGCTGCTTGCCGGCGGGCACTCGCGATATACCGCGAAATCGGCGATCTCCTTGATGAAGCTGACGTGCTCAATGACATCGGGGCCATTTATCAAAGCGCAGCGTGCTACGACGAGGCACTGATTCATCACCAGAAGGCGAGACTGATCGCCGAGGAGATCGGAAGCCTTTCCCAGCAGGTGATCGCACTTCGCCGGATAGCCGACATACGTCGCGGGTCTGGCCAGCACGGCGAGGCGTTCGATCACTACCACACCGCTCTCAAGCTGGCCAGGGAGATCGGTGACCCATACGAGGAAGCCAAAATCCTCGAAGGAATCGCGGAGTCGACGCTCAACACACAGCGGCCCTACGCCGCGCGGATCGTATTTAGGCAGGCGCTGGACATCTTCGAACGGCTGGGCGTGCCGGAGGCAGAGTCGGCGCGGATACGCATAGAGACCATGCAGCCCGCCTCCGCTCGCCGCATCTCCTAGTACGGCGTGTGGCCCCAGTCCCGTCCGCGATCGCGGACGGGACTGGGTCTGACGGCGCGCCCGATCATGTCTTCTGCGGCCCCTGCGCTGGCGCCATTCGCGCGGCAGACCGCGGCACGAGCCGCCAGACCGCGCCATGAGCCCGGCTGACCGCGCCCCATGAGCACACCAGGCTTGCGCGTGTGACCTGGGCTGCAAGGTAGCCGTCAAGACAGGTGCAATACGGACGTCCGGGCTGGTAGCGCACGCTTGTGCTGTAGTTCCCAGCGGCGGCAGCCGCTAGGAGCCAGCCGCAGAAAGCGCACCGATGCTGTACTACCCGGGGAGGTCTCCGTGGGTCTGAACCAGGGCCGGATTCTTCTGGACTCTCGCTGGCGTATTCCAGGTCGCGGCCGGTCACGCGGCCGCACCAACGGCCAGCAGCCGGGCGGGGAGTCCTTGATGTTCCCGCCCTTCCAGGCCTGCCCGGTAGCGGCGGGCGAAGCTGAGGCCGGCTTGGCCACCGGCCTGGTGGAGTTTCCTGCCGGGCGATCATTGGCCGGCGATGACTCGTTGGCCCTGGACAGCCTGGTGGTCAGTGCCGAGCGGTTCATCACGCTGTTCCACAGCGAGAATCGCGCGGGACCGCCATGCGGAAGGCTCCGGCAGGTCCGCCGCGAGATCGAGACCACGGGCACCTACCGGCACACTCCGGCTGAGCTGGAGTTCGGCGCGCGTGTCGCCTGGCGGAACAGCTCGCGGTGCATCGGGCGGCTGTACTGGCAGAGCCTGCGGGTGCGCGACCGCCGTGAGGTCACCGCGGCACCGGACATAGCCGCCGAGTCGATCGCGCACCTGCGTGAGGCAACGAACGGCGGCCGGATCCGGCCGGTGATCACCGTGTTCGCGCCCGACGCCCCGGACCGGCCAGGTCCGCGGATCCTGAACGCGCAGCTCGTCAGGTACGCGGGTTACCAGACCGCCGACGGCACCGTCATCGGTGACCCGGCCAACGCGGACATCACCCACCGTGCCCGCGACCTCGGCTGGCCGGGCGGCCGCCCGGCAGGCAGGTTCGACATACTCCCCCTGCTCGTGCAGGAGGCCGGCGCGCCCGTCACACTGCACGAGGTGCCCGCCGACGCGATACTGCAGGTACCCATCGGGCATCCGGAGTTTGACTGGTTCGCCGACCTCGGGCTGCGGTGGTATGCCGTGCCGGTGATCAGCGACATGTACCTGGAGGTCGGCGGCGTCTGTTACCCCGCCGCGCCATTCAATGGCTGGTACATGGGCACCGAGATCGGATCGCGCGATCTCGGCGACACCGGCCGCTACCACCAGCTGCCGGTAATCGCCAGGCACATGGGCCTGTCCATGGCCAGCGACCGTACCTTGTGGAAAGACAGGGCCATGACCGAGCTCAACATCGCCGTCCTGCACTCGTTCAGCACCGCAGGCGTCACGATCTCCGATCATCACACCGAGTCGTTCCGCTTCCTCCAGCACCTGCAGCGCGAACAGCGGCAAGGCCGGGCCTGCCCGGCAGACTGGACCTGGATCGTGCCGCCAGCCGCATCCTCGGCGACCCCGGTCTTCCACCGCTACTATCACGACTTCGACCAGGCGCCGAATTTCTACCGCCACCCGGCACTCACCAGGTTAGAGCCGCCCGGGCAAGAAGCGGCCCGGCAAACCGACCGCCCGCGGGCCCCGGTTCTGCATCACCAGGGTCCGCACGGAGTGCCAATGCTGTAAGCGGACCGCGCCCTGCCCGCCGAAGGCTCACCGGATGCCGGAGTCAAAGGAAATGGTGATGGTGGTGAACCGGCCCGCGACGACGGTGACGGTGAGCGGTTGCGCGATCGGGACGACAGCGCCGGTGAGGTTGTCCGGCCGCAGCACATACTCGCCGGGTGGTAGCGGAATGCGGAAGTAGCCGCGGCTGTCACTGGTTGCTGTCGCCACCGTTCGCGCGGAACCGGCCCGGGTCACCGTGAGCTTGGCCGCCAGCGGCTTGTCCGGGCAGGGGGACGCGTTGCGCGCCATCGGGCACCCGGCATCGACCATGGTGCGGCCATCGATGCCGGACTGCGTTGCAGTACCCGAACCAGGGACCTGCGTGGTCGCGCAGCCAAGCAGGAGCAGGCAGGCTGCGGCGGCGCTGCCGGCGGGTACCAGGATCATCGCGAGTATGCGCGTCATATCCATTGGACTGTTCGTCGGGGTGGCGCGGTTCCGCAAAGCGGCCGGGCGGCCAGGGGCCGGGCGGAGACCGGCGAGAGGTCTCCGCCCGGCCCGGTGATCTGCCGCGGGCCGTCCCACGCTAGTTCTGGCTTGCCTGAGAAGGCATGTGGCTAGCTCGAGAACAGGATGTTGTGGGGCTGGGGGTAGGCGCCGGCGGAGCCGCAGTTGCCGCCTTTCATCGCGTAACCAGCGCCGATCCACTTGTTGGTGCTGGCCTTGTAGGTGCGCACGGTGAGATAGTCGCCCCACCGGTACAGGCCGCCGTAGGTGCAGGTGTTGCCGGAACCCCACAGGTAGTAGCTGGGACTGGTGCTGATGCTGGTGGCCCCGGAGCTGTTCACTGCCGCGCCGGGGTAGTAGTGCACGCCGCCGGTACCGCCACCCCAGGCGAACTCGCTGCCGACCTGGCCCAGCGCGTTGGGAGCCAGCGACATGAACTGTATTGCGCCCCATGTGCCCCACTGATCGCCGGCGCCGATGTAGGACTTGGCCGACTCGTTGAACCAGACGATGCGGGTGTAGGGGAAGGGGTGGGTTGAATCCTGTTTGGCGTTGAAGGAGAAGCCCAGGACCCCGGCCGCGCGGTAGGCGCCAAGCACGCGTGAATCGGCATACTGGCACCAGTTCTTGACGACGCCGTCGGTGCTTCCGCAGTTCTGGCCGCTGTTACGGGTGTAGAAGGCGTATGACGCGACGGTGCGGTCCCACCACGAGTAGGAGCCTGAGCTCTCCGGCCAGGCGAAGACGCGGAAGGAAGACCCGTTGGTCTGGCCCCAGTTGCTGGCCCAGTACAGCGTGTCGGTGGAGCCAGGGACCAGCTTGAAGGTGAGGTTGTCGGTTCTGGTCAGGTAGTTGTACGTGAAACCGGTGCAACCGCTCATCGCGGCCTTGGGCAGCCGCAGCAGCCCTGCGCCGCTTGGGCCGGACGTTGGAAAGAGGTTGGTGGAGATATTCACGTAGTTGTTGGTGATCGTCATGTCGTTGAAGTCCAGCGCGGTGCTTGAGGCGAGGCCGAGCCAGCCCGGCGTGATGTTCCAGTAGCACCAGCTTCCGCCGAGCGCGGTCGACGGCGCGTTGGCGATGACGAGGTGGCCAGAGAACTGAAGCAACCAGAACTGGTGGCCGGTGCCCGGATCGTACTGAGTGACCTGATCACAGCAGAAGCCGCTGCCGAACATTGTGAACGGATTCAGGTACGACCAGCTGCTCCCGCCGTTGGCCGAGAATGTCGCATACCAGTTACCTGTCTGAAAAATGTGCAGTCCGCTGGAATCGGCGTCTGTGCTTGGTTCTTGGGTGTAAGAAAGACTGCTGGTTCCGCCCGAGATGCTGCTCACCGGTATGGCCGTATCACGCTGCATCGTGGCGGCACGGACCTTCGACGGCGCCGACGAGGCAGGCCCAAGCGGCCGGTGGCTCGGCGCACCTGCCTGGCGGCCCTTGGCCATCGCTGGCTCGTCGAACATCCGCCTGTTGAGCAGCCTGAGCTGCGACTTAGTGTACTGAGGCGGGTGCCGGTAGACCGTTGGCCTCATCTTCGTGCCGTGAGCCGTCGAGGCGCGTACCGTCGCGCCGTGATGGACGGCGGAGGTGCCTGGCGTCCTGACCGATGCACTGGCACCCGCGGCCGAAAGCCCAAGCAGCGAAGCGGATATCAGGACCACCGATACTCCGGTTGCGCTGCGCCTGCGCCAGCCAAGTTCCGCGGCCAGGATCCGCCGATATCTGAAGCCTTTATGCATTTTGCCCCCAAGAGTTAGTTGTCGATAACAGAAACGGCCAGGGAACCGCATCCTAGCGGCCGGAACCTGGGTATGGAATAGAGTTCTGCGCATTTGGCGGCCAGACCAAAGCACGTCAAAGCGAATGACGCTGCAGCCTATTCGGGCATAAGCGAGGCGACCGTGTCCAGCTCGCTTTCCGGCAATAATTGACCGCCGCCAAGCACGTGATTCGCCCGCTGGCGGCCCGCTGCGTGCCGGGCCGGCGGCAGCGCTTTCCGGCTTCCGCCGCTGCCGGTACGCGTTGAAGTGCAGCTGTGCGCGGGCTGGGAAGCCGGTGAGCCGGGAGGCTCTCCTCCGCCTGTGCGCGGGGTTCGCGTGTACGAAGCGGTAATTTGGCGGGGTCGGGCTCGGTGTAGCTTAGAGCCGTCTCGGGGCTGTGTGAGTGCCGGGCGTGCGGGCGGGCGTGATGCTGACGGGCCAGGTGTTCATTTCTCATACCTCCGATATGGCGCAGTTTCCGGAGGGCCGGTCGTTCGTGCAGGCTGCCCTGGACGCGGTGAGCCGGGCCGGGATGGCGCCGGTCGACATGCGGTACTTCGCCGCGCGGGACGGCAGGCCGGCCGGTTACTGCCGGGCGCGGGTCCGCGAGTGCGAGATCTACGTCGCGGTGATCGGGTTCCGGTACGGCTCGATGGTGCCGGGCGAGGCGGTGTCTTATACCGAGCTGGAGTTCGATGAGGCCCGCGCCGCGGGGCTGCCGCGGCTGGCGTTCTTGCTGGACGGCACCGCCGACCTGCAGGGTGTGCTGGCTGATCCGGATCGCGGCGCGGTGGAGGGGTTCCGGCAGCGGTTACGCGACGCCGGGGTGGTCCGCGGGTTCGCCTCCGATGCCGGTCTGGAGCTTGAGGTGTTCCACGCGCTGACGGAGGTGGCCGGCGGCGCGCGGCCGGCGGCGGCGGGGCTGGCGGCGGCGTCTGGGCGGGGGGTGCGGTACTCGCTGCCGCAGGATACGGCGGCGTTCACCGGCCGGGCCGGGGAACTGGACCTCATCACCACCGCGGTAACCGATGCCGTAGGGCCCGGCGGGGTGGTGGCGATCCGCGCGATCGGGGGGATGCCCGGGGTGGGGAAGACCGCGCTGGCGGTGCATGCCGCGCATGGGCTGCGGCGCCGGTTCCCGGACCGGCAGCTGTTCATCGACCTGCATGCCCACACCCCAGGGCAGGACCCGGCGGCACCGGAGGCTGCGCTTGCCGGATTGCTGGGCGCCGTCGGGGTGGACGCCCGCTACCTGCCCGAGGATCTGGCCGGGCGGAGCGGCCTGTGGCGGGACAAGATGGCCGGCCAGCGGGCACTGCTGGTCCTAGACAACGCCGCCAGCAGCACCCAGGTCGCGCCGCTGCTACCCGGCGGTGAGGGATGCCTGGTGCTGGTCACCAGCCGTCGGCACCTGGGCGACCTGCTCGGCGCGGTCGTCCCGGTCCAGGTCGATGCCCTGCCGCCGGACCAGGCGCAGGAGATGTTTCTGCGGCTGGCCCGCCGCGCCGACACCGGGCCGGCCGCGGCAGTACAGGAGCTGGCCCGGCTGGCCGGGTACCTGCCGCTGGCGATCTCGCTGCTGGCCCGGGTGTACGCCAGGCACCCGTCCTGGACCCTGGCCGACCTGACGGCCGAGACCGGCGTGAGCCTGCTCACCCTGGCGGCGGAGCAGAACAGCGTCGCCGCCTCGTTCGAAGTGTCCTACCGGTACCTGGCCCCCGCCCAGCAGCAGTTCTTCCGCCGCATGGGCCTGCACCCGGGGACCACGATCGACGCCTACGCCGCTGCCGCCCTGGCCGGAATCCCGCTGCAGGAAGCCCGCGGGCTGCTGGACGCGCTGCACGGCGAGGGCCTGCTGACCGAGGTCGGCTACCGCCGGTACGGCATGCACGACCTGATCCGCCGCTACGCCCAGGACAGCGCCACCGCTGACCCCGCCGCCGACCGCGACCAGGCGCTGGAACGGCTGCTGGATTACTACCAGCACACCGCCGCCATCACCGAGGCACTCCTGGCCCGCCAGTCCCGGACCAGGCCAGCCCCGGCCGCCCCCGCCGCACCGCCGATCGCGCTCCCCGACCTGCCGGATCGCGAGCGGGCGCTGGCGTGGGCCAGGGCCGAGCGCGCGAACCTGCTCGCCTGCCTGAACCACGTCACCCGCGTCGGCCAGCATGCCCGGGTCGCCGCCATCACCGCCGCCATCGCCGCTATCCTGCGCCAGGACGGCCCGTGGGCCGACACCATCACCCGCCACGCCACCGCCGTGCAGGCCGCACGGCACCTCGGCGACCGGCTGAGCGAAGCCGATGCCCTCACCAACCTGGGGGTCGTGCAGTATTTGAGCGGGGACTCTCCGGGTGCGGCCGAGGCACTGGAGGCGGCGCTGGGCACCTACCGCGATATCGGCAACCGGCTAGGTCAGGCCAATGCCCTCAGCAACCTGGGGGCTGTGCGGCAAGGGACCGGGGACTACCGGGGCGCGGCCGAGACCCAGCAGGCGGCACTGGGCATTTACCGCGACCTCGGCGACCGGCTGGGTCAGGGCAACGCCATCCACTACCTGGGGGTCGTGCGGCGTCAGACCGGGGACTATCCGGGCGCGGCCGAGGCCCAGGAGGCGGCGCTGGGCATCTACCGCGAGCGCGGCGACCGGCTCGGCGAGGGCAACGCCTTCAACGAGCTTGGGGCCGTGCGGCGGCTGACCGGGGACTATCCGGGCGCGGCCGAGGCCCAGGAGGCTGCGCTGGGCACCTACCGCGACATCGGCAACCGGCTGGGCGAGGGCAACGCCTTCAACGAGCTGGGGGCCGTGCGGCAGCTGACCGGGGACTACCGGGGCGCGGCCGAGGCGCTGGAGGCGGCGCTGGGCATCTACCGCGACATCGGCGACCGGCTGGGCCAGGCCAACGCCCTCACCTACCTGGGGGCCGTGCGGCGGCTGACCGGGGACTATCCGGGCGCGGCCGAGGCACTGGAGGCGGCGCTGGCCATCTTCCGCGGCCACGGCGGCCGTGGGGGTGAGGCTGAGGCGCTCAACGAGCTGGGGATTCTGCACCGGGTCCGCGGTGACCTGGACCGGGCCGGTGCGTGTCACCGGCAGGCCCTGGACCTTGCCCGCGAGATCGACAGCTCCTGGGACGAGGCCTGCGCACTGGCCGGACTGGGCCGCTGCGCCCTGGCCTCCGGCCGCACCGCCGACGCGGCGGCCAGTCTGCGGCAGGCGCTGGAGATCTTTCAGCGAACCGGTGCGGCCGAGGCCCCCGGCGTGGCCGCCGAACTCGACGCCCTCGCGGGGACGGGACCTACCGAATGAGGCAGCGATGTCCTGCGGTAACGAGACCAGCGACCAGGCAGGACTCCCTCGCCCTCAAGGGCCGCCTCAGGGCGCCCTTCTGAAATACAGCCGATCCAGGATGCCGGCACGGCTTCCGGCCGACGCACGTCCACGCGAAAGGCGTGCGGACCCGCTTCGCGACTATCTCGGACTTCTGGTCAATAGGCAGGCAGATGACGCTAATGCATATGCCCGGTGTCAACGCATCGATGAAGACCTCACAGCGGGAGACTCGTCACAGCTCATAACTGGCTGATGTGGGTGAACTTGATTTGCCTTGCACACATCTCATCCTTGCGCACGTATTCGGCGACATGCACCGGGCGCACCACTCTTGCGCCTGCAGAAGTCTCACCCTCCGTGAGGGTCTTTGCCCTGACTTGATAGCTGGCTCGGGGGCACAGCCCGATGACCGCGGCAACGTTGGTCAATTCGCGACGAGAGCGAGCAGCCCCGGGGCCAGGAGAAGCCCGCGGCCGGCGCTACGCTGAGGTATTCACGGCTACTGGTCGCCAGCACCAGGGCCGCGTCCGCCCGCAGTCCATGACCCTGGACCGGGACCGGCCCGAGATCCTCACGCCGCCCGGGCGCCCGGCCATCGCCGCTCCCACGCCCCGCGTACCGATGCCCGAGCGGACCTTCGCCGCCATCAAGGATCCCGCAAGCACTAACATCAGCCCCGGCCGGAGGCGGCTCACCAGCCGGGGCGCTGCGCGGCGCTGACAACCTTGCTGCGGCGAGGTGGCTGCCGTTACCAATCAGGTAAAGCCGACGTCTAGCTTGAAGTGACCGAGCCTGAGATCCAGGAGACCACCGCCTGCCCAATGCACGATCCAGGCCAGCAGAATGAGGGCAAGGACGATCAGAACAAGCCACGCAAAGAACATGACGATGCCCGGGATTGCGTACCCGGCAATGCGCCTAGTAGCCATGGCCGCCAGCTACCCGCCGACGCCTGAGTTAATCGGAAGACTTCTGCATTGACGGCGCGGAAGGGCAGCGCAGCCACGGCGTAGCGCTGAGAGCCACTGAGAGGGCGAACAGGCTCTCTGCCGTAGCCCAGGAACCCCCGCAGCGAGGGCATCGTTGCAGAGATTCCGCAACCGGAGGGCACATGAGCGCGATGCCAGGCTGGATGGCGCGCAAGTACGCCGGACCCGGCCCGGGCGAGGCCAATATCCGCGATGGACCGCGCAGTACTGCGGCCCGACCCTCGACCTCACCTACGCCAGTGCGTATTACGCCACCATCTCCTACGACGCCGCCACCGGCACCCGGCTGTGGGTCCGCCGGTACCACGGTGCGGTACCCACGATGACAGCGCCAACGCGATGACGGTCAGCCCGGCAGGGAAGGTGCTCGTCACCGGAAGCAGCTGGGGGGCTACCTCGAATGAGGACTGCGCCACGATTGCCTACAGCCCGGCCGGCTCAAGTTCTCCTGGACCGCCATCACCGGCCACGTGATGGTCAAGGGCACGGCCTCACCCGATGACCCGCCCTAGCTGGCCAGCTACTGGGCCGAACGGCGCAAGAAGGCGAAACCACCGCTGGACAGGTACACCCTGCGGTTGCTGACCAGGCAGGACGCGCGGTGCCCGCTATGCGGGGAGCACCTGCTGACCGTCGGCCGGTCCCCGGCAGACGGCCGGGCCCTGCGCATCGGGACCGTCATCAACTCACCCAGTTGACCTGCGGATCGGCCGCCGCATCGCCTGCTGGGCGAGCTCCAGGACACCGCGGGTGCGGTCAACACCTGGCCGCCCGCACGCCAGCACCTACGACCTCACCCCCGGCGGCCTGGCCTTCGCCAAGTCCTAGCTGAGCGGGCTCGGCGCGTCATACTCGATCCTCAGCACGGCTTGGCCTGTAGGCAGCGTGACCCGCTGGCTCCATGCTGGCCGGTACTGTGCTCGCTGCGCGTCGATGAACGCGTGCATCCAGTTGAGGTATGCCGCGCGTGTGAGGTGCGCCGCCCTGTCAACGGCTGCCAAGTCCACCGATCGCA
>Ga0137365_10000587_pt1 | contig 25214 bp, 21 predicted proteins | sample SagtaG_9_FD_104799 | JGI IMG/M metagenome (GOLD analysis project Ga0137365, IMG submission 104799) | Vadose zone soil microbial communities from Sagehorn Ranch, Mendocino, California, USA - Sage1_L_40_16 metaG | ecosystem: Environmental > Terrestrial > Soil > Vadose zone | place: USA...
ACCTGGCAGCCACTTCCGGCCACACACACGACGGACTTCAACCCGGTGGAGGCTGCCTATGGTGTCGGATATACGGGAAGCAGCAACGGCTGGGTACAGGAAGAAGTCAATCTTGCCGCCTATGCGGGTAAAAAGGTGCTGCTAAGGTTCGAGTACGTGTCCGATGATTCGACGAGTCTGACCGGGTTTGCCGTCGACAACATCGAGGTGCCGGAGCTGGGCTTCCGTGACGGTGCGGACACGGCCGGTGACTGGACAGCGGAGGGATTCAAGCGCATCGACCGGCCGCTTGCGCAGAAGTTCGTGGTGCAGGTTATCCGAGGCGAGCAGGTCACGCGCCTGGAGCTTGATGCTGCGAACCGGGGGCAGGTCGCCCTGGACGGCCCGACAACCATCGCTATCTCGGGTGCAACCGACGGGACGGCGGAGAAGGCGCACTACGCCTGGTCGTTATCGCCGTAGTCGGGCGGACCCTCGTCTCATAGATTGTGCGGCGCGCGCAGCGACAAGAGCGCCCATCTGGGGCCACATCGTTCCGCGCTCGCAAGCGTTCCAGAATGCCTGCTATAGTGGCTGCCGTGATAATCTCCGTGATCGGCGGCGAAGGGGCGACGGCGGAATCGCTGCGGGTGGCTGAGGAGGTAGGGCGGGAACTGGGGCGGCGCGGTGTAACGCTGGTCTGCGGCGGACGAGGCGGCGTCATGGAAGCAGCGTGCCGCGGCGCGCGCTCGGCCGGGGGACATACGATAGGGATTCTTCCGGGCAGGAACGCGGCCGAAACCCCCCCGAACCCCTACGTCGAGTTTCCGATCTTCACCGGCATCGGCTACGCACGCAACGCGATCGTCGCGCTGACCGGCGAGGCAGTGATCGCGATCAGCGGGTCGTACGGCACGCTTAGCGAGATCGCCTATGCGCTGATCAACGGAACTCCGCTTGTGGGGCTCGACACTTGGGACTTCGATTACCACGACTGGGAGCCCGGCGGCATCGCGCGCGTCACGACGGCGACTGAAGCGGTCGAGAAGGCGGTGGCGATGGCAGAGGCGCGGCGGGCGGGAGCCGCAAAGTAGCGGTGGGCAGCGCAGTCATTCGCGCGGTCCATGCGCGCGAGATCCTCGACTCGCGGGGTAACCCGACGATCGAGGTTGATGTTGCGCTCGAGAGCGGCGCCGTCGGGACGGCGAAAGTGCCCTCGGGAGCATCAACCGGGATCTACGAGGCGGTTGAGCTGCGGGACGGCGACAAGCCGCGCTACGGTGGCAAGGGTGTGCTCAAGGCGGTTGCGAACGTCAACGGGACGATTGCTACGAAAATTGTTGGGATGGCCGGCGATGACCAGCGGGCGCTCGATCAGGCGCTGATCGAGCTGGACGGGACGCCGAACAAGTCTAGGCTAGGGGCGAACGCGACGCTCGGGGTATCGCTGGCGGTAGCACACGCAGCTACCGCACATGCATCGCTTCCCCTGTACTGGTACCTCGGCGGACAGGAAGCGCGGCTGCTACCCGTCCCGCTGTTCAACATCCTGAACGGCGGAAGGCACGCCGAGGGCTCGACGGACTTCCAGGAGTTCATGGTGGCGCCGGTGGGCGCGGCCACTTTCGCGGACGCGCTGCGGATGGGTTCGGAAGTCTACCATTCGCTGTTCCGGCTGCTGCACGACCGGGGGCTGCCGACGACGGTGGGCGACGAGGGCGGGTTCGCGCCGCCGCTGCCGAAGAACGAAGCGGCCATGGAGCTTATCGTTCTGGCGATTGAGACCGCCGGCCACCGGCCGGGCGAGGACGTGGCCATCGCGCTCGATCCGGCGACCTCCGAGCTGGAGAACGATAGCCACTACGTTCTCGCGCGGGAAGGACGGAAGTTCGCGCCGGAGGGCCTCGTGGAACTGTGGGAAGAGTGGTGCCGGAAGTACCCCATCGTTTCGATCGAAGACGGGATGGCGCAAGAGGACTGGGCGGGCTGGCGGCTGCTGACCGAGCGCATTGGCGACAAGGTGCAACTCGTGGGCGACGACATCTTCGTCACGAACGTCGAGCGCATCCGGCGAGGCATCCAGGAGAAGGCGGCGAACTCGGTGCTGATCAAGCTCAACCAGATCGGAACGCTGACCGAGACGCTGGACGCCGTCGATGAGGCAAGTATGGCCGGCTGGACGTGCGTAATCTCGCACCGAAGTGGGGAGACAGAAGACACCACGATCGCTGACCTTGCAGTGGCGACGGGAGCGGGCCAGATAAAGACGGGCGCTCCGGCCCGGGGGGAGCGGACGGCGAAGTACAACCGCCTGCTGCGGATCGAGGAAGAGCTGGGGGAGCGGGCGCGCTACGCGGGCCGCGATATACTGAGGCGCGCGGCAAACTTGTAGCGGCAGGGCTTAGCCTCGCCCTCGCAGGCCTCTACGCCTGCAGAAACATTGGAAATCGAGGAGGTCTCTCATGACAGACATCAATAACATCGGCGTGATCGGCGGCGGCGTAATGGGATCCGGAATCGCCCAGGCGCTCGCCGTGGGCGGCGCGCGGGTGACGGTGCGGGACCTCAACGAGCAGCTGATCGAGAAGTCCCGGTCGACGATCGTGGAAGGGCGCTACGGGCTTAAGCGCGGGGTCGAGCGCGGAAAGACCACGCAAGAGGACACCGACGCGGCACTGGCGCGGCTGTCCTTCACGACAAGCTTGGAGGACCTGAAGGACGCGGACCTCGTCATCGAAGCCGTGCCGGAAGACCTGGAGTTGAAGAAGAAGGTGTTTGCGGAACTCGACCGTGTAGCGGGGCCGGGGACTTTCTTCGCCACAAATACGTCTGGTCTCGCCATTTCGGACATCAACAAGGCTGTGTCCGAGGAGCGCCGGCAGCGCTTCACCGGCATGCACTGGTTTAGCCCGGCGCCGGTGATGAAGCTCGTCGAGCTAGTCTACGCCCCTGAGACGGCGGAGGAGACGATCGAAGCTTTAGAGTCGCTCTGCCAGCGAGCGGGCAAGGCGACAGTGCGAGTGAAGGACGCGCCGGGCCGCTATGGTTTCATCGCCAACCGCATATACTTCGCAGCGGTGCGAGAGGCGCAGAAGGTGCTGGAGGAAGGGATCGCGACGCCGGAAGACATCAACAAAGCAATGGTCTTTGGCTTCAATTGGCCGGTTGGACCACTCGCTATGGTAGAGGGCGCGACGAAGGGCTGGCAGTAGAGCGGCTTGACATCCGACGTGTAAGCGTTCAGAGTGGGAGCTTGTTTCCGCGACCACCAAATACGATGAAGATCTGGTCACTGTTACCCAGCGCCACCGAGGTATTGTTCGCGCTCGGGCTCGACGAGGAAATCACGGGCGTCACGCACGAGTGCGACTACCCGCCGCAGGCCAATTCAAAGCCGCGCGTAACGCACAGCGAAATCGATTCGTCACGTAGTAGCGGGGAGATCGACCTGCAGGTCACGGGGAGGTTCCGGGTAGGGGCGCAGATCTACGGTATCGATGAGCAGCGCCTGCACGCCGATCCGCCCGACCTGATCGTCACTCAGGACCTCTGTCCGGTGTGCGCGGTGTCCCCTTCTGATTTCGCGAGGCATATGGAGTCCACGGGTTGTCGGGCGGAGGTCCTGTCCCTGAACCCGAACCGGCTCGGTGACATTCTGGATGATGTCCGGCGTATCGGCGCAGCCACCTCGCGGACGGTAGAAGCGGAGGCGCTCGTACGTGAGCTATCGGGCGGTATCGATGGCGTCCGAGAGTCGATCGGCGGCGATGGCGAACGACCGCGCGTTCTCTGCCTTGAGTGGCTGGACCCGCCGATGCCGGGAGGGCATTGGGTCCCGGAAATGATCCGCATTGCGGGCGGCGACGACGGCGCGCTGATCGCCCCGGGCGAGCCTTCGCGGAAGCTGCCCTGGGAGGCGATGCGGCGAACGGAGCCAGCCGTTATCGCGCTGATGCCGTGCGGGTTTGGTGCCGAGCGGGCGGCGAGCGAGGCGGAAGTCCTCTGGGAGCTGGACGGGTGGGCGACGCTTCCGGCCGTGCGCAAAGGGCGCGTCTATGCGCTCGATGGTAACAGCTTTTTCAGCCGTCCAGGCCCGCGCCTCGTCGACGGGCTCGAAATACTCGCTCACACTTTCCATCCAGACCGCATCGCGAAGGTGCCTCCCGTCGGCAGCATACTCAAGCTCGTAACGCCGCCCGCCGGCGGCTCGAGCGTCGAAAACTGGACGACGCGGTTCGAGCCCCTAATCGGGGTGCCATCGTGACGCAGAGCGGCGTTCGGACGCAGATCAAGACGGCATTGGCGGGCTTCCCCGACCGGTATGCCTTGCCCTCTCGCCCTTCCGCTGCTCAGCCCGCGATGCAAGACGCTTTCCGGCAGACGCAGTTCCTGCTGCCCGGTGAACTGGAGCTGTTCGAGAAGATGATGAACCTCCAGCTGCAAATCGTCGCGGCGAACGCGAGGCTGCGGACTTCTGAAGCAGCGGCGCTGTTCTCCTTCTGGTCGCGTGGCTTCGCTCACATGGCCGACGCCTGCACAATGACGACGCTCGGTTCGTACTCGGCCGCACCGCCCCTTGTGCGGGCCGCCTGCGATTGCGTGGCGGCCCAGCGCTCGCTATTGTCGGACGGTTTCGCCGAATATGAGGAATGGCTCGAGAACGCGGTCACGCAGGACCGGGAGCACGCAGCGATGGCGCTTGATCTCGGCCGCTTCCGAGCGGGCTCCGCTCTGGCTGAGGACGAGCGCCTGGGCGGCGTCTACCGCCTCGTAAGCGATCTTTCGATGCCGCACCTCGGCGCCACGGCTCTCCAGATCGCACCCGATTCGAACCTTCAGAAGCTAGCGATCGCCTTCGGCGAGACTTTGTTCCACTTGGGCTGGGCGGAGTTGATCGCGGGCTGGTTGCTGACGCTCTCGGACGTTCAACTGACGATAATTGTCTCATCGGGCGTTTTCGTTGTTGATCACTCAATTTTGGCTGTCTACCAGAGCTACTCGCGGGAGGCAAACTCGATTCTGGCTAGCCGGCGCAGGTGTTACGTCGAGGAGGTCGACGGGCGCTACCTGTTCCACAACTACCGCCGGACGGCGTCAGGCTCGCCGAAGAGGGTCCTACTATAGCGGGACGCGGCCGCGATTGCTTCGATAAGATACTCGTGTGATCAGTGTTGATGTAGTCGTCCCCGTCTACAACGAGGAACGCGCCCTTCCCCAGTCGATCCCGGTCCTGCGGGACTTCCTTTCCGGGCCCAGCTTTCCCTTCGAATGGCGCATCGTGATAGCCGACAACGCGTCGGTAGACAATACACCCGCGGCGGGACAGCAGCTAGCCGCCTCGAATAGCGGCAAGGTGGAGTACGTCCGCATCGAGCGTAAGGGGCGGGGCTTCGCGCTGAAGCAGACCTGGCTCGCTAGCCCCATGGATATCGTGAGCTACATGGACGTTGACCTCTCCACGGGTCTCGAAGCCTTCCCCGCACTTGTTGGAGCCATCGCGAATGACGGCTACGACGTTGCCGTCGGCTCACGGCTTGCCAGGAAGTCGCAGATCACGCGCTCACTAAAAAGGCGGGTGCTGACGCGCGGCTACAATACGCTCATCAAGACGATGTTCAGGACGCACTTCGATGACGCCCAGTGCGGGTTCAAGGCCGTGAACCGGCAGGCGGCCCAAAGCATCGTCCCGCTAATTGAGGACAACAACTGGTTCTTCGACACTGAGCTGCTCATCCTCGCGGAGAAGATGGGTTACCGGGTGAAGGACGTGCCGGTGAAGTGGGTAGAGGATATGGACACGAGAGTGAAGATCGCAGCGACGGTTACGGAGGACATGCGGGGGCTGCTTCGCCTGCGCACCAGCCAGCCGTGGCGGCGTGCTGACGGCAAATCAAAGATAGACTAATCAGCGCGAGGCCGGGAGAGATGAAGGGCAGCGAGGCCTCCATTGGAGTCATCGGTGGCGGCGTTGCGGGACTCGTCGCGACTTACCGTTTGCTACAGCAGGGATATCGGGTCCATCTGTTTGAGGCGGCGCCTTCTGTGGGCGGGCTCCTGCGCACATTTGAGATCGGCGGCGAAAGGATCGAATGCTTCTACCACCACCTCTTTACCTCCGACGGCGCCGCGGTCCGCTTGCTCGATGAATTGACCCTCCTGAAAACGGTGAAGTGGCGACCGACGACGGCTGGCATCTTTTACGGTGGAAGGGTCTACGCGTTCACGAGCACACTGGACTTACTGCGTTTCACGCCGCTCGCCGGCATACGAGACCGCATTCGCCTGGGCCTCGTGGGCCTGCGCCTGCGTCGCGAGCGGGATGGGTCAAAGTTTGAGGGTGTGACGGCGATCGACTGGATGCGCAGGAACGCAGGCGAGCGAAGCCTCCGGGTGGTCTGGGAACCGCTGCTGCGCGGCAAATTCGGCGCCATGGCGGATGAGGTGCCGATGACGTGGCTCTGGAACCGCATTCGGCTGCGCTTTTCGTCTCGCGGCCAGTTTTCGCAAAAGGAAGTGCTCGGTTATCAGTTCGGCTCCTTCGGCGTTTGGATAGACGCTCTGGTCAAGCTTATCGAAGCACTCGGCGGGCAACTCGAGACGAATGTCGCCGTTGACCGGATCGCGAGCGACGGCTCGCCGCTACGGATCGAGACCGCGCGGGGTCGGACGCATGAATTTGACGCCGTGCTCGCGACGATCAGCAACGAAGCGTTGCTTCGAATCGCGCCGCCTCTCGGCGACGAATACACGGGAAGGCTGAAAAGCGTCGCTTACCAGGACGCCACCTGCCTTGTCCTCAGCCTCAGGCGCCCGCTGACAGCGCACTACTGGCTGAGCATCCACGACCGCTCTGTGCCGTTTCTCGCGGTCGTCGAGCAGACGAACCTCGTCGATCCTGAACGGTATGGCGGCCGGCACGTTGTATACATTCCGAACTATGTGACTGGGGGATCTTCATTGGGCCAGATGACGGAAGACGAGCTCGCTGCCATGTATCTACCGCATCTCAAGCGTATCAACCCCCTTTTCGATGAATCGTGGGTTGACGGACGGTGGTTGTTCCGGGCAGCAGGCGCGCAGCCAGTGTTCACGCTCGGCGCAGGCGCGCGTTTAGCGGGTCATCGAACGCCGGTACGAGGGCTATACCTGGCGAACATGGCGCAGATCTACCCACAAGACCGAGGCCAGAACTACTCGATTCTGCTCGGCGAAAGAGTGGCCGATGTGATCAGCGGGGACCTATCGCGCGAGGGAATGCCGCCGGCACCAGGTCTCGACGCGGTGCCCGCGCCGTTTTCGCCGGAATGAATGAACAGAGACGAGTGCTCAATTCACGTTATTTATACAGTTGCACTTAAGTGAACTCGCACGGGCTCGGCTATAATGAGGGGCACGTCTTTTGCGGCGAGTAGTCATGCAACCGGAACTGGCGACCCAGGCGGACCAAGGGCTTGTGGGCGCGGCGAGTGCCCTTGCCCGTCGGCTCCATTTGCCCACAACGCTAATGAAGTTCCTGATCGTCGGCGGGGTCGCATTTCTCGTCTACCAAGTGTTCCTGTTCTTGTTCTACGATTCGCCGATATTCTGGTTCCTTCCTGACAGGGACACTGAAGTGGACTTCGTTCTCTTCACCCACCCGGATATTAGACTCCTGATCTCGTCCGTGATCGCCGTCGAGCTAGCGATCGTGATTCAGTTCAACTCGCACGAGCGGTGGACGTTTAGGCACAGGCCACGCGCCGGCTGGCTCGGACTGCGCTTCATCAAATTCAACATCAGCTCCATAGTCAGCCCGATCATCATTGTGGTAACAACCAACGTCCTCACTCTTGCCTTCGACGTCAGCCCTTACCTTTCAAGCATTGTAGGGGTCCTCATCGGGTTCACCTGGAACTGGATGATGAATTCGCTCGTAGTCTGGCCCACGGCGAGGCGGGACAACGTCTGACGGTGGAAAGCGCACTGATCGCAGACAACGCAACCCCGGCGGCCTCAGAATTACTCTTCCACCGATCCGGCATTATCGCGAACTTGATGACGCTCGTCTAGCGCCAGTCAAGGCCCACAGAAGCTGATCCGCTTCGGCATAGTCGACAGAACAAGTTACTCATCTAAAGTGGACCGCTCTTAGCGCCCCATATGTATACGCCACCACGCCTACCGGAGCAGAGACCCGTTTGTTGTTGTACGACGATTAGCTCCCGTTGACAACGACCCTGTTCCACGAAAAGGTTCCGAGATAATACTACGACCGTTCGCGGGTGAACTTCATTCAGCAGGTGTGACACATTCGCCGGTTCATGTAGATATCTAACTTGGCGACGCTGGTGTCCGGGCGGATCCTAGACATCAGCTGTGAACAGCGGCTGTGACGACGCTTGACCGAGATCGTCGCTAGGAAGGTTCACCACAGAAATAGTCGGATTTTCGATTGAGCTAGGAATCAGTGCGGGTTAACGTCCGCCGGAAAGCCTGAGGCGCAACATCACGCCCAAGCCTTCAAGGACCATCTTGAAGGACAGTTTGGACTGGCCCGCGCGCCGCTCCACAAAGATGATCGGAACTTCCTGGAAGCGCTTGCCGGAACGATGGAGGATGTAGTTAATCTCGTAGAGAGAGGCGAAGCCGTGGGATTTCACGTCTGCGAAATCGATCGATTCCAACGTTGCGCGCGGGAAACACTTAAAGCCTCCGGTGAAATCGTCGAGGGGAACACCGAGGAGAAAGCGAGCGATGACGCTGGCAGTGCGACTGACGATCTGCCGGTGGAGGGGCCAACCTTCGGTCCTGCCGCCTCTGGCATAGCGTGAGCCGATCGCGATGTCCGCTTGCCCGGCGGCCTCGACAAGCCGGGGGATGTCCTGGGGGTTGTGGGAATAATCCGCGTCCATCTGGATGACGTAATGGGCTCCCATCTTTAGCGCGGCCCGAAAGCCCTCTATATAGGCAGTGCCATAGCCAAGTCGGCGCGGGCGGTGGACGGCGTGGATGCGTGGCTGTGTGGTCGAAAACTCGTCGACGAGCTTGCCGGTACCGTCGGGCGAGTTGTCATCGACTACGATCGCCTCGTATTGGTCGCCAAGAGCGATGATTTCCGGCAGAAGGCCTGGGATGTTCTCCACCTCGTTGTACGTGCCGATTACCACGATGCATTTCATTGGTAAGAGCCTTCGACGCAAGTTGTCATAGATTCTATATGGGGCGATGGTGGTGCATCCAGAGTCGTTCGAGTTGCGCTAGTTGCCTCAAGAGACCAACCCGGGCGAAGATACAATGCGTTGTCACGTTCGCGGAGTTTATCGGCGCGTGGATCTGTGATTGATGAGTACGCTTAAACTCGACCTTAAGGTCCCGGCTTCGGCAGCCTCTTTCCTGCGGCGTGCGGCCGTCCCCACTCTGATCCTGGCGGTGGCTTTACTGGGATATGTGTATTCGGATTACAGCCGTCTGCCCGGCAAGCTCGGAGACATACCAGTTATAGGCCGGCTGAAGCCCCAGGCAGTCGATTGGTGCTCAGGGGAGGAAGTCAGACCACATTGTTGGTATCAGCACGATGTATACCTGGCCGATGCGATCCTGAAGGGCGACCTCGATGTAACTGCGACAGACATCCCTGATTACTATCAAGATGTCGTCCCGAAGGGACCGAAGAGGTATCTTCCGTTTCCAGTAGGACCAGCGCTGCTGCTGTTGCCTTTTGTCGCGGTCTGGGGAACCGACTTCTCCGAGGTCTACGTCAGCATTGTCCTGGGAGCAGTTAACGTTGTCCTGTTCTGGTATCTGTTGTCAGTCCTGAACATAAGCCGGACTTCGAAGTGGCTGCTCGTGCCGTTCTTTGCCTTTGGCACGCCGCATTTCTATTCGGCCACCACCGGGACCGTTTGGTTCTACAATCATGTGGCCGCAATGACGTTCGTGTTACTGGCCCTGATCCTGCTGTTCAAGCGTGTTTGGCCGGTGATACCGGCGGCTTTATTAGGTTTTGGCTTCCTTGCCCGAGAGCCGGTGGTTCTGGCCGCTCCTTTTTTGCTCTACTGGCTCGTCGCCCAGCGTCACGCATCCGTACTTACAAAGGAAGCGCTTCTGGACAAACGCACGATTTATGATTTTGGCCTGATTTCGGCGGGCCTGCTTCCCTTTGTTATCTTTTGGTTTGCGTACAACTTTGTGCGATTCGATAACCCGCTGGAGACAGGGTACGAAACCGTGTATAGGGGATACGGCGGAATTCCTTATAGCTTTTACCTGCGGGATTTCCCAAATGCAGCGCGCTTTGGCCTATTCGACGTGCGTAACATCCCACTGCACCTCTACACCATGTTCCTCATGCCACCGCAGTTCGTTCCCGACTGGTCAGTGTTACGGCCGTCGCCGTACGGAATGAGCGTAGTTCTTACATCTCCCGCGTTTGTATACGCCTTTTTCGTGAAGGGAAGGAACGCGCTCAGGACAGGCCTCTGGCTGACCATAGGACTTATTTCCATTCCGTTGCTGTTTCACTGGACTCAGGGCTGGGTCCAGTTCGGTTATAGGTTCATGCTGGACTTCGCGCCCTTCCTGCTGATACTGACAGCGTGGGGGTTTGACGACAACCGGACCTCGGGGGCGATGAGGGTGCAGGTCTTCCTAGTGGTCGTGTCTATCGTAGCCGGTTTCTGGGGCAGGTACTGGGCGAACCAGCTCGCGTGGTAAGTAGGAGGAGAGGCGTCCCCCTTCCGCGCGAGCATTTCTTGAAATCTTACGGAAATCAGCTGACGTAGGCTAATGCTCAGAATACAAGTCACCGCCTTGCTGACTATCCTCGCTGCCTCCGCCGTCATGCGGGCCTCCTTGCTTCCGGTGGCAGGCTCGGCCGATCTGTTTCTCCTAAGAGCGTTCGCGGAGCGTCTAGCCGATGTCGGGCCGCACGACTATTACTTGGCCAACTACCAACACTATTTGCCCGGCTACCTATACATACTCTGGGGCATTGGCGAGCTCTTCCAACTGACGCCTGTTCGCACAGCATCTGATACGACGCACATCATCATTCTCAAACTCCCTGCGAATGTCTTCGACTCAGCCACGGCCATTTTGGTTTTTGAAATCCTAAGGAAGAGGAGCTCAGGATATTTGGCGCCTCTAGCCGCTGGTCTTTACCTCTTCAATCCGGCGATCTTCTATAACTCTGCCATTTGGGGGCAATTCGATGCCGTGCCAACGTTTTTCATGCTATTGGCGTTTTACCTCTTCACGAAGGAGAAGTACGAATTCTCCGCGGCAGCGATGGCGATTTCACTACTAGTGAAAACGCAGACCGTTTGTCTGCTCCCGATTTATTCGCTTGCCTTCATCCTACGAGCTCCACCAAAGCGAGTTCTGATCTCAGCGGCACTGGCATTAGCGTTGCTTGCTCTAGTTCCGCTGCCCTTCTTTTGGACGGACCCGCTCTTGGGCCTACCTTCCCTAGTGCAGCATCAGCAAGACTATTATTCCTTTGACTCCGTGAATGCGTTCAACCTATGGTGGATCCTTGCCGGACTCGAGGTCGACAGCGCCTCTTACCTGGGACTCAGCCACCAAACGTGGGGTCGGGTACTCTGGCTGATCGCACAGGTTGCAATCGGGTTCTGGCTGGTTAGACGCCAACGCGATGACTGGAGCGTTTACTGGGCCGCGAGTCTCAGTCTCTTTGCCTTCTTTATCTTGCCAACCAGGATTCACGAGCGTTACCTTTTCCCCTTTTTCTCGTTCTTCCTAATCTCCGCGTCCGTCTCCCGCAATAGGATACTGCTGGTGGCGCTTTACGTTTGCGTATCCGTTTTTCACTTCCTCAACTTGTATGCGGTCGAGCCGCCCAGCGGCTACCCTATCGTTGACTCTCTTTTTTCCTTTATCATTTCGGAGCACGTAGCTATCTCGTGCTTCTTAGTTGCTTCCTTTGTCTTCCTCCTGTTCGGTTCGTTATTTACCCTGTTGTTCCGACCAAGGATCGCCGGTCAGGAATTCGAACTGCCCTGAAGCTCAGACGGCTCCACATGTTCTTTGTTAAAGGCAAGCGTACCCAGATGCCAACTAGACAGCTCAGGAGTATGGCGATCCGCTCGAGGCGTCATCTGGCGCACGCGAGCTGCGGTGACCACAGCAATCGTGGGAATGGGCCCGGGCTGGAGCGCTAGCCGAACTGATGCCAAGCGGATGGTGCCGTGTGTGACAGGGATATCGATATAGACCCCCTGTTTATGGAGGCTCACACGAGCTGGTTTACTCTCCAGCCAAGTCCCCGGATGGCGGCGGCGGCCAGCAGCACCGATAGATCAAGGGGCGATTTCCGAGCTTGGCTTCCTGGGCCAAATGACCCTTGTGTTCCAGGTCCAGTTCCAAACGGCCGCAAGGCAGATGCCGACTGTGTTAGAGATGTACGGCCAGACTCCGAAGACCGGTGAGAGGACGTTCACAACGGTCAGCGAGATCAACGGGCTACCCATCGAAGTGAAGTGGAAAGTCAGATAGCGTAGTGGCGGGGATCTTCGCTGAACGCGGTCTCGAAAGGTCCATCGCTCGTGCCAGAAAAAGTTCGAAGCTATAGATGCCTCCACGGCCAAGATGGAAGCGATCAGCAGCTTCACGTCTGAGATCGTCAATGGGCCAACGTCGAAGGGAGTTCCTTTCTCGGGGAGGAAGGAGGAAACAGGGGAATCATAGAGGCTGAACAACACGACCTGGTTGACGAGATAGCCAACGCCACCCACGATCAAGAACTTAATGAACGTGGTTGAAACGGGCAGCCACTCAGTTATAGTCTGGGCTGTTCTGTTGACGTGAACTGTCGTAGGCAACGGAGGGCTCAGCGGTGATCGGTCGCTCGGGCAACGGTTCTCAATGGGATAGACTTCAGATTACTGCCTATGATGTTACATCGTGGTATGAGGCTCAACCATCGACGAGGTGTGATTCTATGCCAGCGGAAGGGCGGTCGGCGGTTCGGCAACGGGTGTTCGACGAGGTCTTGACGGACTTCTTGCGATCAGCCGAATGAACGGACCAGCAGGAAGCCACAGAACTAGAGCCGGCACGAGGGGGATCGAAGGGTCGCTGATCGGACTGGCGATCGTTTTCTTCACCTTGGCGGGGTCACAGGGCGAGCCGCGTCCGCTTGAGGTCTTTGGCCTAATCCTTATTACCCCGCTCGTCCTGGTGGGTACGGGCTTGACCCGCCGGCCATGGATCGCCGCTCTTTACTTGCTGCTATTTGGCGTACTGATCCGCGTCTATTATTTGGACCGACCATTGGACTCCGACGTGCTTCCGGTGACAGACGCGGCGATTGACCGACTACTCGCAGGCGGCAATCCATACGGGCCAAAATATTCGGTTCTCCCATTTTTGGGGCCCGGGAACCCGTATCCCTATCCACCCGGCAATCTCCTCTATTATTTGCCAGGGTTCCTGTACGATAGCGTGCGTTCCACCGAGGTATTCTCCGCGGGGCTCGTCCTCGCTGGCCTCGCCTGGGCGGCCTGGCTAAATAGGAACGATTGGCCCGTTGCGACGATGGGAGTGTACGCTGCTGCTCCTCCCCTGATCCTTCTAGCGACGGACGGCAGCAATGACACGAGCGCCGGCGCGCTCCTGTTCGCAAGCGCACTCCTATTGTTCGTTTCAAGACGGCAGTCGAACGGATGGTTACTTTTCCTGTCGGCCCTAGTCATGGGCGAAACCCTTGCGTTCAAGCAATACACGCTGCCCTTCTGGCCGTTTCTGGTAAGCTATCTTGCCGCGCAGCCATGGTCCGTTCGGGTGCCGATAGGCCCAAATAGACCGCTATCGACGCCTGCGTGGCTTCTATACATGGTTGCCAGCGGTGCCTACGTTGGTGCCGTTGGTCTGCCTTTCTTTCTTGCATCGCCCTCGGCCTTCATCGACAGCATCACTCATTTGAATCGCGCGATAGAAGGATGGAATGTGTGGTCTTTCCTGTTGCACTGGCAGGCATGGGACGCGCGGGTTGAACTGGGCGACAGGTTACTCGTGGCGATCAGCGTTGGGATTATGGGCGTGGGTGTGGCTTCGAGCCTACTTGTCGACGTGACCCGCCCGTCTAGAGCGTTGCTATTCGGGGCAGGCTTGTGGTTCCTCGTGATGTTGTTTGCGCGCTGGACAACATACGCCTATTTTGCCGGGGTAGCGCCGGTGGTTTTGCTTATCCCATTCGCCGACCGTCTGGTTGAGATACCGGAAGTGCAGGTTGCGGAGAAGGGGCGGGGAGCGGCCGGGCTAAGTCCGCCGACTACTGTCCTTCAACAGGAGTAGGCTCAAACACCAAGCGACGGATCTCCTTCTCATTGCTGTAGAAGATCGTGCCCTCAGGACTGACCTTGACGTCCATATTGCAATCATCGATGACAATGTCATCGGCAAGAACCTGGTCACCAGTTTCACTGAGGGTAAGGCGACGCAGCGTATGAGTTTCGGCTTCTGATTCGCATACGAGCAGCGCGGCGCCGATGGTGGGGTACTTGGTGCCGCTTACGAAGGCGAGACCCGAAACGTAAGTGTTCGACAAAAAGTCCTCAGGCCGGGCGTCTTTCTTGGCGAAGAAGTGGATGCCTGTCACGTGGCTGCCGAACCGGCAGTCGGCGTAGGGAAACTGACCAATGTCATTGGGGTATCCGTAGTCGTTCCCTCCATCGATAATATTCAACTCTTCACAACTAACAGCCGTGTTATCTGTCCCGTACATCTTGCCGCTCCCGGGACGGAAGGCGAAGTCAAAGGTCTCACGGAAGCCATAGGCGAAGATGCGGGGGTCGGCGTCCGCCCGGCCGATGAACGGATTGTCGGGAGCCGGCGAACCGTCATCCTTGCTGACCCGCAGCACCTTACCCTGTGGGATGGCCAGGTCTTGCGAATTAGCGACGTCATAGTTGCCGATGGCCACGTAGAGGTATCCGTCAGGCCCAAACTGGATACGACCGTGGGAGTTGTAGCCGGGGTGGGCCGGGTCGGTTTCGGGGAGGTTATCGATAATGGCGGTCGGGTCAACTCCCTTGTTGTCACGATCCGTAAATCGCGTCACGACGGGTCTGGCAGTCGCAGGCTCTTTTTGAACGGACTGGGTGAACAGGACGTACAGGAAGTGATTGCGTTCGAAGTCCGGGTCAACGGCAAGACCGGTGAGCCCCCATTCGAGGCCGGCTTGAACATCGACGTGGCCGAATGGCTCCGCGAGCAGGGTGCCGGCGGCAGTCACGATGTGAATGTTGCCGGTGTTCTGCTCGCCGTAGAAGAGGCGACCATCAGGAGCGAACGCCAGTGTGATCGGGCGGTCAGCGCTTGTCACGACTTCGGATTTCACGCTGAAGGGATTCTTATGCTCGTCGCCGCCGCAGGCCACCAACAGGCCAAGAAGCGCCAACCCGAAAGTCGCCGACACGAATTTCATGGCAGGAAATATAGCAGAGACCTCGATCCGGGAGCTACTCGCAGCTAGCGGTCGTACGCGCCCAGTAGCTCGCATTCGCTTTTTCAATCGCAGTCAGGAACCCGCTTCCACGTCGGTGACGTAGACATTAAGGTCTTCGTCCTCGTGGACCACTGTTAGGCCGAGGGTGTTGCGCAGGTAATTGTCCATAACTCCCAACATCTGGGGCGTGTCGATGGGCCAGCCGTGCGGCGCCAACTTATGCAGGACAATATATCTGATCTTGTACTTACGAAATACCTCACGCACGATCTGCTGGTTCAGGTCTTGCTCGGAAGGCGGCTCGGACGGGAACGCGAGGTACTTAATACCGGGTTCGACGCGCAGCCAGGCGCGATTGGATTCTTTGATGCGCCCAAGGAAGCCCCCGAGCGTCCGTTTTCCATGCAGAATTTGAAAGTAATGAGTAGTGTTAGCGCCCGAGATGTGGCCGTTGAAGAGTAGACCGTCCCTCCGCCCCAAGGGCGCGTCGAGAACAGCAAAGTCCCCCGGCTCTTCCTTGATCTGTTCCAGAGCGTCGGGTGTCCGCAACTGCGAAATGTGCACTGGGGGGTTCCAGTATTCCAGCACGACCAAAGCCAGGATCAGGGACGCAATAGGCAGGACAAGCAGTCTCAAGTTGCGGCGTAGCCAAGACATAACGAAATCCAACCCAACCGCGGCAAGAATGCTGAGCGGTAGGTAGGCATAATAAGCCATTCGCACGGGAGCTCTGCGATTGCCTAGCACTGGAATCTGTTCGTAGATCTGGTGTGGCAGGGGCACGGAGAAAGTGACGCCAAGGAGAGACAGATGCTTCGAGCCATCAATGTAGAGCCAGGGGCCAAGGGACAACGTGATAAATGTTAGGAATACGAGGAACCAGAATAGCACTCGGTGCGGCGAGCGACGGAAGGTAAGGAAGGCCAGGGTAGCAAGAAGGAGGGGCGTGCCTCCCAGGTAGAGCGCGTTATCGATACTTCCCACCAGTTCGTGTGTCGGACAACCGGGCTCATCCTTCGGGGCGTCGGGCGAACGGAAGCAACTCTGGACAGGATCTTCCCCAGGGCCCCAGAGAGGGCTGGGAGTGACAAAGGAGAGGACGTCCGCTGATCCGTGCTCATCCTGCTCCGGTGCGCTGCGTGCGCTGGGGTATTCATCACTGCGGATATCGACCCAGGCTCCGATTATGAGTGGAGCGCCGAGTGCGAAGGCCGTAACTCCCACGAGGCCAATGCCGCGCCAGAACGCGAACAGCCGCTGGCGGTCCTTCCGAAGCTCATAGACAACCGTCCAGTAGACCACGAACAGTCCGACAAAGACGACGGTGTCCATTGCATATTCTTGGGAGTTATAGAGCATCGCTGCCCAGACGACACCAGCCGCGAGTCCCTCTCTGAGGCGACCAGTATCAAAGAGCCTGTAAAGAAACAATACGAAGAGCGGTATCAGCCACGTGGTTGAGATGTTCCAGCGGCCGAGGAACTGCATCATGATCGCGGGTGCAAACGCGAAGATGAAGCCGGCGAGGACAGAGGCGACATGATTGCTGGTGAAGCGATAGGCTAGGGCATAAACAGCCAAGGCGGAAAAGGTAAAAAAGAGGAGGGCCAGGACGTTCCAAGAGAAGAACAGATTGTTTGTGGTCACTTGCAGTGGGATGGATAGGATCCCACTCACGAGGGTGACTGGGTGAAGCCAAAGGTTCTCGCCTTGAGGGTAAAAGAGATAGTCGGTGTGATAGGGGTTGGTCTGGAGATCAAGAATGGCCGTCTTCACCCAGGCGAGATTCCAGAGTGAGTAGTAGATGTCCGGTCCTGGGGCACCGGGGGAGTCCGCGATGGAGCTCCACATGTGCAGCACCAGGGGCCAAGTCTGAACGATTGCTGCCGCGAGGAAGAGCAACGACAGGCCAACCCAGCGTGCGAAGCCACCGGTAAGAAGGCTTTTGACGTTTTCAAGCCTGCCTGTGGAAGGCAGGCTCTCGACATTATCAGCGATCATACTGGAGATGTAGTCCCGGTTAGGATTATAGACATTCCTGTTCTTTGGCACAGCCGACATTCAACAACAGCCGCCTGATGGGCGTCCTGAAGAGTGAATGTAGTCGACGGCGTTGATACGATAGGCAGGCTGATGACCAAATTCTGGGTGCGGACGGCGATAGGCTTATTGGTAGCCCTTCCTCTTCTGGGACTCGCGTTCCTGCGAACGGACCTGGGAGAAACCGCGGACGCCCTAGGCGAGGCCGAGTACTCGCTAATAGCGCCTGCGATGGCCCTCCTTGCGTTGGCTTTTTGGTTGCAGGCAGTGCGCTGGCGCTTCCTCATGAAGCCACTCTCCGACATCCCCGCTTCTCGACTGTTTCCGGTTTTGCTGATTGGACACTTGGGCAACGCTCTTTTGCCTTTGCGTGGGGGAGAGATCCTGCGAGCATTGGTGCTCAAGCGGCGTGAGGGCGTCAGCCGGATGGCTACGCTCGGGACGCTGGCCGTCGAGCGAGCGCTCGACGGCTTAGCCCTGGTGGGGCTACTGGTGATCTCCATGGCGTTCGTTCAGACCAACGATGGGCTTTGGGGCCTCGTGATCGCCGGCGCTGTTATTTTCGGCGGAGCGACGGCCGCCCTGTTCGCGGTTGCCTTCCGGCCAGAGCGCAGCGCAGAAATCGCGGAGATATTCATTTCGCGCGCACCAAGGAGGTGGCGAAACAGCCTACGCACCTGGTTGGAATCCTTCGTTACCGGTACGCATGTGCTGCGCACGCTCGGTGGCGTAGGAGCCGTACTGATGACCACTGCCGGGTTTTGGGCCATTGTGGTCTTGGTCTACCTGATCGTCGGTGAAGCGTTCCACCTGCACGAGGGGATCGGCACCTATGTTTTGGTGACCGCGGCGGCGAACTTGAGTGTTTCCGTTCCGAGTTCTCAGGGTGGGGTTGGACCTTTCGAGTTCTTTGTGAGGCAAACGCTCGTCTTCGCCGGAGTCGCCACGCCGGTGGCAACGGCATACGCAGTCGCCCTGCACGCCGTGCTGCTCATACCAATGATATCGCTTGGTCTAGTCTCGCTCTGGATCGTCGGTCTGTCGTTCGCGCAGATTACGCATCCGGCAGACGCGGATGCAGTAGAGGAAGGGGAGCGGCAAGCACGCTCTGCGGCTAGCGTTTTGAGGCCACTAGGAACATCTGCTTCCCGACGAATGCCTGAAGAACCGGAAGGCGCAAATAAATCCTGAGGAGCCGGGGCGATTTCGGCAGGTGGCTTTTGAATGTGTAGGGCAGGAAGCGCGGACGGACTAGATCAGCGCTGAAGCCTGAGAGGTGGAGCGCCTCGGTCAGACTAAGATGGCTGAGCGGAAGGTAGTGATCAAAATAGTCCCAATACTCCCTGTATGCGTAGTGGATATTGGGTTGTAGAACAAGAAGCCTGCCGTTTACTCGCAAGATTCGACAGACTTCAGATAGCACAGCTAACAGCTCTTCCTTGGTTTGGAGGTGCTCAAAGAGGTTGCTGCAGAATGTCACATCGATGGACCCGTCTTCGAACGCCGAAAGGTCCGAGACCGGCACGAGGACGACCTTCACATCCTCCGCAGCGAAGTTGAGGGTCTCCTCGTTCAGGTCAACGGCGAATTTGCGGGCGCAACGGATGTTGTTGATGAACTCGCAATACCCCGCGCCCAGATCAACAACTGTGTCCGAATTGGACACGAATTTCTGGAAGAACGACTGGCAGAGGACCTTCCAGAGCTCATTCTTCTGCTGCCGTTCCAGCGGCTGGAAACGCTGGTCGTACAGGTCTCGTAGTGAGTAAGGCTGTGGGGGGGGCTTCATGCTAGATTCAAGCGGCAGTTGCGGGCGTGCGGAGCCAGTCAATAGTGCTGCGGAGCCCATCGTCCAGCGAATTCTTCACACGCCATCCCAAGACGCTTTCGATTTTGCTCACGTCCGGAATGCGGCGTTGGATGTCGTGCTCCAAAGCCGGGACGTGACTCAATTGAAATGGCTCCGTGCGGCCGCACAGTTCCCATACCTTGCGCGCCAGCTGCTCCACAGACGTCGGAGTGTCATCGCCAACGTTAAAGTCTTCGTTTTCGCCGCGCCGGTCGAGTCCGGCGGTCACGATACCATCAGCTATATCAGTCATGTATGTGTAACAGCGGACTTGATGGCCGGAGCCCATGATTTCGAGCGGGTAGTCGCCGCGCAGCACTTTCTTTGCGAGGTCCGGAATGACGTGGGCGATACCTGGTTCATCTTCAGGAAACTCGCCGGGGCCGTAGGCGTTGAACGGCCGGCAGATGGTGTAAGGAACTCCGTGTTCCTCATTAAAGGCACGGCAGTAGTACTCCCCTACGAGTTTCGAGAAGCCATAATGCGTGACCGGCGGCGGAGATTCGAGTACGGCCGACTCCGGCGAGGGGAAGATGGAAGTCTTTTCAAAGACCATCGAAGACGAGACGTAAACGATTTTCGTGCGCTTGCGGGTGGCAGCACCGAAGACGCTAGCTAGCATGAGGTTATTTTCATTGAGGATTGTGGCCGGGTAGTCATGGAAATATTTGATGCCCCCGATCTTGGCCGCGAGGTGAAAACAAACGTCCACGCCTTCGAACACACCCTCCGCCTCAGCGCGATCACGCAAATCGGCTTTGATGAATTCCACGGGGGCATTAGCGTCAAGGTTTGTACGACCCTTTGAAAGGTCGTCGACGACTCGCACTGAGTGGCCGTCAGCCAGCAGGCGGCGAACCACGGCGCTACCGATGAAACCGGCGCCCCCAGTGACAAGCATCATGGGGCTAATCTCCTTTGCCGAAGACGAGCAGATCGAGATTGGCGGCACGCGCCTTCTCCCCGTCCCACTCGCCCCAGCAGTCGACAAGAATAGGCGGTGGATCGGCACGCTCGATGTATTTCAGGAAAGGGAGATCGCGGTACACCTTATGGTTGGTAGCCAAGACTATCGCACTGGCGCCCTTGACCCCGCTCTCGAGATCGGCCGTTTCATGGAACGGGTCGCAGACGACCACGTTCGCCCCCTCCGAGCGAAGCATCTCGATAATCCGGAGTGCGGGAGACTGGCGAGTGTCATCGATTTCGGCCTTGAACCCCAGTCCCAGCACGCAAACTTTCGCCCCATCCAGGGATTCGCCGCGCTCGTCTAGCCGCTGCTTGAGTCGACGGACCATATAAGCGGGGACGCCTTCGTTGAGTTTCCAAGCTGTGAGGATGAAGTCGGGAAATGTGAGATTTTCAACGAGGAAGTACCCGTCCTTCGCGAGGCAAGGACCACCGCACGGGCCAGGCAGCGGAATCCCGCCCCGTGGGTAGCCTTCGTTGGAAGCGCGGATTATCTCGTGCGCGTCGGCGCCATTGACCTCGGCGAGCAGTGCAAACTCATTGGCAAGGGCAAACGTCACGTACCGGTAGACGTTTGTGAACAACTTTGCCAGCTCGGCCCCTTCAGGCTTCGTTATATGGACTGTCTTTTCCTCATTGAGGGTTTTTAGGACAGCCGCAGCCACCTGAGAGCTCATGTCGTCTATCCCACCAACGATCTCTGGCAGCATGGGCAGTTCCTGAAGCGCCTTCCCGGCGGCGATGCGCTCTGGAGTCGAAGCAAGCAGCACATCGCGGCCGACGCTGAGTTGCAGATTGTTCTCAACAAACGGCTTTACTCTCCTCACAAGGGTACCGGGGGCGACCGTGCTGCGAAGCATCAAGATTTGGACCGGACGCAGGATGCCGGCGAGCCCGGTCAGTACTTCTTCAATGTGAGAATAGTCCGGGCGAAACTCACTGTTCAGCAGCGTCCCGACAGTGATAAAGATCGCATCAGCATCACGCAGCCGACCGTAGTCGGTGCCAACGTCCAATCGGTCCGAGTCCTTAAGTCCTTCGAGGACAGCCTGCCCGTCTATTTCCTGAAAAGGCATGCCACCGGCGCGAATGGCCGCAATTCGCGACTCATCAAGATCTACGCCGATAGTCCGCACGCCCCGCACTGCATATGCTAGAGCGAGCGGCAAGCCAACGCGACCAAGGCCGACGACGCCAAGCGTGAAATCGCGGCTGCGTACCTTGTCGAGCAGATCCTGCGGTTGCACCTTGACTTCCAGAGTTAGCTGGCGTTATCCCGGAAAATTGGATGGAGCAGCCGGGTACCAAAGATGATGAGAGAGAAGATGCTCAGTGCCGCTAATAATAAGAAGAAGCGAGATGGCGATCGGCTCGTCGCATACAAGAGCCAGCGCACGTAGTTGCGGAACTCTTTGAGCATGCCAAACTGTGACGTGCCGGCCTGACGATTGATCCAGACCGAGGGGACTTGTGAGATCCGGTATCCTTGCATTGCTGCCTTTATCGTCATTTCGACCGAAATGTCGAAAGAGTTCGATTCGTTGGCGATATTCTCCCATACCGCCCGCCGGTACGCCTTGAAGCTATTGGAAACGTCGTGGCACGAGACTCCGCTGATGAAGCGCATAAAGAGCGAATAGAGACGGGATAGCTGCTGCTTGGGTGTGTCCCCCACTATGCGACCGCCCGGCATGTACCGACTGCCAGCCACTATGTCAGCCCCGGTTCGGATTTCTTCAAGCATCCGGGGGATGGCCGCGATATCGTCGGAACAATCCGCCATGATCGGGATAACGATCTCGCCCCGGGATGCCTCAAACCCGTACCGAAGCGCGCTGCCAAACCCTCGCTGATTGACCCTGGTTACAGGGCGGATGGCGTATTCCTTCTGAAGCTGCTCTTGTTCCGCCTTGACTGAATCAATCATCTCCGGATTGGTCACGTCGTAGACGACGATAATCTCAAACTCACCGTCTGCAAGTGTGGACCGAATGTCATCCAGCACCTCGGTGAGTCTCTCCTCGTGGTTGTACACCGGAAGAATGAGGGAGGCGCGGACACGCGGGGAGACGGCGTCTTGGGTCATGGTACGGGCAGTATAACACGCAACACTGCCTGAGCCACTGATTGATTGACCGCGCCGCTAGCCCGTAGAGCTCACACTTGTTATATTCCCCACAATGTTCAAAACAGTGCGCGCCGGTCTGTTGCTGGCGCTTTGGTCTTCGCTACTGGCTCTCGGGACGTCCTGCGGAGGCGAGAGCAACCCGTTCAAGGTGAAATCGGAGCGCGTCACCCAGGCAGACAGTGTCTCCGCGATGCAGTTCGCGCCGGACGGGCGGTTGTTCTACGCTCAGCTGGCGGGGGACGTTCGCATCATCAGCGCCGACGGGTCGCCTCAGTCTGAGCCGTTCGCACATGTAGACCCGGCACTCAGTATTGAATGGGGCCTCACCGGGCTTGCGCTGGATCCCGACTTCGCCACTAATCATTACGTTTACATCTACTACTCCCAGCCGGTCAGGGAGTTCGAGGAGACCACCACACCGGCTCCCGGCAGTACCACTTCACCAACGACGGTGGCGAGGAAGACGGCCCGCCCGGTTGTCCTCCGCTTCACAGACCGCAACGGCAAAGGCGAGGAACAGAAGGTTATCGTCGGCGACCTCCCGGAGACGCTTCCTGAGCACCCAGGTTTCAACGCCAACGGCAAGATCCATTTTGGAAAGGACGGCTTCCTCTATATCACCGTCGGCGATTATGACGTGCAGTTCAATGTGCCCGATCACCCCTCGCAAAATCTGAGCACGCCAATAGGCAAACTCCTCCGCGTCAATAAAGAAGACGGCGCAGCTGCGCCTGGAAATCCTTTTCTCGATCGCCCAGACGCTGATCCAAGGATCTTCGCTTACGGCTTCCGTGAGCCGTTCGATTTCGCGGTTCACCCCCAGACGGGGAAGATCTTTGGATCGGACAACACGCCGGTGAATTGTGAGGAGCTGAACATCGTTGAGGCCGGCGGCAACTACGGGTGGCCCAAGGTGGGAGATTTCCCCTATCCGGAGTGTGGCGCGGGCGGCCAGAAACAGGCCATCCATTACTTCGCTCGCGAAGGCCGCCAGCCAGGCGATTTCCTTTCGTTCGTCGAGATTTCTTCGTTTGCGTTCGTCACAGCGGCGAAATACCCGACGCTCGGCGACGCCCTGATCGTTTGCCAGCTCGGGTCAGAAAACTCAGCCGGTCCGGCGCAGCCTAGGATGCGACGCATCTCCCTGGCCGCTCCGGCCTTTGATCAGGTCACTGCGGATGATGTCGTTGTCAAAGACTGCAAGCTTAGTTTGGCCGTCAGTCCGGACGGCACGGTCTACTACAGCAACGACAAAGAGATAAAGAAACTGCTTCCCGAGACGCAATAGCGCGTTTGGTGGAGAATAACCGCTCGAATCGCAAATGGAGCGGGGGTAAGAGCAGGAATAGCGATCGGGCGAATCGGTTCGCTCAGTGCCAGTTGAAGCCAAGCCAGTTCGGGAGCCAGTCCCAGTAGTACGTGCGTTCCAGCCAGCCCGGGACATCGAGGGCGGATAAGTGGGGATAAAAATAAGCGAAGGTCACAGCAACGGCAAACAGGTAGCCCCCCGCCAGGTACTTTCCCCACTGTTCCTCCCGCCGCCACAGCCAATCCACAGAGTATGACAGCGCTAGGATCGCAAATGACAGCGCGGGAAGGTAGTGGTAGATGAACAGGACGCGTCCACCTGTCTCCTGTTGTATCGCCCAGGGAAGCCATAGTCCGAGATAGGAGAGAATAACGAACAGGAGTGCGGCCTGCCTGGTAGGCAAGCGGCCCCATAGCAAGAGGACTCGGGATGCTTCGACTCTCGCCCCAACATACCGGAGAGCCTGCCAGAGGACGAACGCCAGCGCCGGCAAACTCGCCCAGAAGATTAGCGGGTTACCAAGCGAGTATATCTTTGACTCATCGCTGCCCAGATAGAAGAAAATGGGGCGACCCATGATTGGCCAAACGTCCCAGGTGGACGAGTAGGGATGCGGCTGATCGAGGTTGGAGTGGAAATCGTATGCCTGGCGATTGAGATGGATGATTGAACCAATCCCGAGAAATCCGCCCCTGTACTCGGCGTGCCAAAGCATCGGTATATAGGTGGAAAGAAAAACGCTGCCCGGTACGATTATAAAGAAGACGGCGACAACAAGGATGATCTCGAGGCATGTTCTTCCTTGGGGGGTCAGCAAGATGCCGGTGCCGCCCGCTTGCATCCTCTGCTTAACGAGCCCGGCGACGCCGGCCACTATGCTGCCACCGGCCATCGAGACGAGCAGCCAGCCCGCGTAGTCAGCAGCGCCAAGACCATCAAAGAGACCCGGCTTTGTATCTGGGGTTCTGCCCAGGAATCCGACGAGCACAAATGCCAGACCCATGTAGAGCAAAGCGATTCCCGCCGGCAGCGCAATTTCGAACCACTTCATGCGCTCTTCTCGTGGTTGCTCGCGGAGACGGGTAATGAGCTTCCACACGAGATACAGCACAATCGGAACTGCCGTCAGCGACGCGACATATTTGCAGGCAAGGGCCGCCCCAAAGAAGACGCCGGAGAATAAAAAGCGGTCGGTGACCAGGAAATAGACGCAGCCGAGCATGAAAAACAGTACGAAGGTGTCGGGAGTCGCGATGCGGGATTGCGCGAAGACCACGCCCTCGCAGGTAAGGATGAAGGCTGCCGCCAGGCCCGCGATTTCGCTGTCGAAGAGCCTGCGGGCGAGCAGGTAGATGAACAACACGGAGCCCACTCCCGCGAGGGCACCGAAGAAGCGCCAAGCGTACGGGTTCTCGAGACCACCTACGCCCGGTACCAGCGGTGGGGCAATGTCGTCGGCCACTTTGAAGATTTTCATAGCCCCCGCCATGAACTC
>Ga0137365_10000599_pt1 | contig 25021 bp, 27 predicted proteins | sample SagtaG_9_FD_104799 | JGI IMG/M metagenome (GOLD analysis project Ga0137365, IMG submission 104799) | Vadose zone soil microbial communities from Sagehorn Ranch, Mendocino, California, USA - Sage1_L_40_16 metaG | ecosystem: Environmental > Terrestrial > Soil > Vadose zone | place: USA...
CGTTCTCGCTCGCCGCGGCGTTCGTCGCCATGACCATCCCCGAGACGAGGCCGGCCGCGGGGACCCGGCCTGCGCACCGTCCTCGGCTCCTGCATCCGGCCGCGCTCAGGCCGGGACTCGTCCTCGTGACCACGATCTTCGGGTTCGCCGGGTTCAACACCTTCGTCGCGTTGTACGCGCGGCAACTGGGCCTAGACGGCGCAGGGCCTGTTTTCTTCCTCTTCTCGGGGATCGTGGTAGCCGTGCGCTTTTTCGGTCGACGGCTCCCCGACCGCTTGGGTGCGAAGCGCGCCGCCGGCTCGGCGCTCGTCCTCCTGACCGTCGGCCTTCTCGCCATCGGCCTCTGGAACCAGCCGATCGGGCTCTACCTCGGAACGTCGATCTTCGCGCTCGGAGCCGCTCTCGCCTTCCCGGCCCTGATGACGCTCGCGATCTCAGGAGCAGACGACTTCGACCGCAGCTCGGTCGTCGGCACCTTCAGCGCTTGCGCCGACGTCGGCTTCGCCCTCGGCGCGCTGACGCTTGGTGGAGTCGCGTCGCTCGTCGGTTACGACGGAGTCTTCCTGTTCAGCGCCGGCTTCGCCGCGTTCGGCATGGTCGTGCTTGCACGCCTACCGACCCACGTTCCGGTACGGGCCCTGGAAGCCGCATAGGTCGGCGATGGAGAAGCGCGAGCTCGGACGAAGCGGGATCGAGGTCTCGCGTGTCATCCTCGGCTGCGGGAACTTCGGCGGCGTCGGGTCGGCGCCCGCGTTCTTCGGCCAGGGCGAGAGCGACAGAGAGGCGTTCGCGATCATGGATGCCGCCTGGGACCTGGGAATCACCGCCTTCGACACAGCCGACGCGTACGGCGGTGGCCGAAGCGAGCTCGCCATCGGCAGGTGGGTCCGGACGAAGAGTTCCGAGGTGCGGGACAAGCTCGTCCTGACCACGAAGACCTTCAACCCGATGGCGGAGGGTGCCGACCGCGGTCTCTCGCGGTCGCGGATCCTGCGTCAGATCGATACGAGCCTCGAACGGCTCGGGCTCGAGCGAGTCCCGCTGTACATGGCGCACGCCTGGGACCCGGACACACGTCTCGAGGAGACGGTGCTCGCGCTCGACGAGCTCGTCCGTGACGGCAAGGTGGGTGCAGTCGGAGGGTCGAACTTCACCGGGCGGCAGCTCGCCGAGGCGGTCGAGATCTCCGGCCTCGAGGGGCTCGCACGCCTCGAGTGGGCGCAGAACTCCTACTCGCTGCTCGATCGTGACGCCGAAGAGAGCGTCCTTCCCGTCTGCCGGGAGCACGGCCTCGGCTTCGCCCCTTTCGGACCTCTATGCGGAGGCTGGCTCACCGGCAAGTACGAGCGCGGGCGCGAACCGCCAGTGGGATCGCGCATGGCGACCCGGCCCGAGCCGTACCTCCATCTCGTCGAGGACCGCGTCTTCGACGGGCTCGAGGCGTTCTCCGTGGAGGCGCGGGAACGCGGCGTCTCGAAGGCCGCGCTTGCGCTCGCGTGGGTGCTGTCGCATCCCGACGTAACGGCGGCGGTTCTCGGCCCCAGGCGTCCCGCCCACCTCGATCCGGTTCGGGAAGCCCTTGCGCTGGACTTGAGCCCGGCCGAGCGCGATAGCCTCGGTGCGCTCTTCCCATGACCCTTCTCGTCCTCTCCGAGCCCGAAGTGCGCGAGCTCCTCGACATGGAGTCGTGCGTCGAGGCGATGACCGAGGTGCTGACCTCGCTCGCGCGCGGTGAGCTCTACCAGCCGCTGCGCTCGATGGTTCGTCCCCCCGACACGGACGGGCTGCTCGGGCTCATGCCCGCCCACCGGGGTGGTGAGCGGGCTGTGTACGCGCTCAAGGAGATCGTCGTGACGCCGGACAATCCGACCCGGGGGCTCGACGCGCACCAGGGTGCCGTCCTCCTCCACGACGGAGTGACCGGCGAGCTCGTCGCCGTGCTCAACGCCTCGCCTATCACTGCGATTCGCACAGCCGCGGTCTCCGCGGTCGCAACCAGGGCACTCGCACGAGCAGACACCGCGCGCGTCGCGATCCTGGGCGCGGGGGTCCAGGCTCGGGCGCACGTCGACGCCATGCGGGCCGTGCTCGACGATCCGGAGATCCGCATCTGGGCACGCAGGATCGAGGCGGCCGAGGAGCTGGCTGCCGACGTAGGTGCAATCGCCTCGCCCTCGCCCGACGCAGCCCTCTTCGGCGCCGAGGTCGTCTGCACGACGACGTCCGCGCGAGAGCCCGTCCTCGAGCATCGCTGGCTCGCCCCGGGCGCCCATGTGAACGCGGTCGGCTCGAGCATCCCGACCGCGCGCGAGCTCGACACCGAGACGCTGCGCCGCGGCGCGCTGTTCGTCGACCGGCGCGAGTCGGCACTCAACGAGGCAGGCGACTACCTCATCGCGGCGGCCGAAGGCGCGATCGGCCCGGAGCAGATCAGAGCCGAGCTCGGCGAGGTCCTCGCCGGTCTCGCGCCGGGACGCGCGGACGAGGAGGAGTTCACGATCTTCAAGTCCCTCGGCATCGCGGTCGAGGACCTCGCCGCCGCCGAGCTCGTCGTGCGGCGAGCCCGCGAGCGGGGAGTGGGGACGGAGGTCGCGTTCTGATCCCGCTCGAGGACATCGAACGCGCGCGCGAGCGGATCGCGGGAACGGTCGACGTGACCCCGCTCGTCCGCCTCCACGTCGACGACACGCCAGCCGAGATCTGGCTCAAGCTCGAGAGTCTGCAGCCGATCGGCTCTTTCAAGCTGCGCGGTGCGGCGAACGCGATCCTGAGCGCGCCGCGCGCCGAGCTCGCCGGCGGAGTCGTGACCACGAGCACCGGGAACATGGCCCAGGGGGTCGCGTTCATGGCGCGTGAGCTCGGCATTCCGGCGACGATCGTCGTACCGGACAACGCCTCCCCGGCGAAGCTGGCTGCTGTCGAGCGGCTCGGCGGGCGGATCGTGAGCCTGCCCTGGGAGCGCTGGTGGGCGGCGGTCGACGCGGACCGTGACCGGGATCTCGGGGAGGGAGTCGACGGCTACTTCGTCCACCCGGTGAAGGACGAGCCCGTGATGGCGGGAAACGGGACGATCGGGCTCGAGCTCGCCGAGCAGCTCGACGAGATCGACGCGGTGCTGATTCCGTGGGGTGGGGGAGGCCTGACGAGCGGCGTAGCGAGCGCCTTGAAAGCGGTCAGTCCGAGCACCAGGATCTACGTGTGCGAGCCTGCGACCGGCGCGCCCGTGACCGCGACCCTTGCGAACGGCGGGGTTCCGACGCCGGTCGAGTTCACACCCTCGTTCGTCGACGGCGCGGGATCGGGCGCTCTCATCGAGGTGATGTGGGAACACGCGCGGGAGCTGGTCGCCGGCTCGTTCGCAGTCTCGCTCGAGGACGCAGCGGCGGCGATCCGGCTCCTGCTCGAGCGAGCGCACATCGTCGCCGAGGGAGCAGCCGCGCTGACCGTCGCCGCGGCGCTCTCGGGAGGAGTCGAGGGAGACCGGATCGTGTGCATCGTCTCGGGCGGGAACATCGACGGCGCGCGTCTCGCGGAGATCCTGGCTGGACGTGTTCCGAGCTGACGGCCGGAACCCTCGAGCGCTCGACAGGCGTAGCAGGCGTGTGCGACGGCTCGCCACAGCCGGGCTTCTCCTGCTCGGGCTCGTCTGCGTGTCCGGCGCGTCCGCGAAGGACTTCGGGCCCGGCGACCTTCGCCTCTGCAACGCGATGCGCTGCATCCCGGTCGAGAATCGTCGCGTCATACCGTTACTGAGCTCCTTCTATTACGGCCCGCGGCGAGCGCCAGTCACTCGTTCGCCCCGCCTTGGGGCACCCGCCTTCGAGCTTCGATTCCGCAACGGCTATGTCACCGGGATCGTCGCCTCGTCCGAGCTCGACCGCTTCCTCAGCTACGGCGTCTATCTGGGCCGCTTCCGCCGGGGACGCTGGTATCGGATGCCCGATCGGGTCTCGCTCGAGCTCCGAACGCTCGCTCGGCCGCTCAGGCCGCTACGTGTGAGCCGAGAGGCCCTGAGCAAGAGTCGCTAGCCGCCGTCCGATCGCTAGCGTGCGTCGCGTGAGCACCGTCTCCTTGCCGGCGCTCCGACGGCTCGTCGTCTCCGCCCAGGGCTACGCTCCGCGAGCCCGTCGAGCCGGCGCAGACGAGGTCGAGGCCGCTATTGCCCGTGCGTCGTGCATCCAGCTCGACTCGATCTCGACCGTCGAGCGAAGCCACCGCGTGGCCGTCTCGGCACGTGTCGGCGTCTACCCCGCCGGAACCGTTGCGCAGCTGCTCGGGCAGGGTCACGTCATCGAATACTGGGCGCACGAGGCGTGTCTCTTGCCCGCCGACGACTGGCCGCTCTTCGGCTGGGTGCGGGAGAAGTTCCGCACGCATCACCCGTGGCGTGGCGACGTCCGCGCACGCTACCCGGGCTTGGCCGAGCAGGTTCTGCAGGCGATCGGCGAGCGCGGCCCCCTCGCCTCGCGCGACTTCGACGGTGCGGCCCGCAAGGGCGCGATGTGGGGCTGGAAGCCGGCGAAGGAGATCCTGGAGGCCCTGTTCAGCGCGGGCGAGCTCGTCATCGCGGGCCGGGTGAGCGGGTTTCAGCGAGTGTACGACCTGCCGGAGCGCGTGCTCCCGCGGCACCTCCTCGAAACGCCTGCGCCGGCCGAGCGCGATGCCGTCCGCGAGCTCGTCCTGCGCGCGGTCCGTGCCCGAGGGGCGCTGACAGAGTCCGCGATCGCGGAGCACTGGCGACTGCGCGGCGGTGTCGCGCGCGTCCGTCCCCATGTCGATGCCCTTGTGGCGTCCGGGACGCTCGAGCGGCTGCAGGTCGAGGACGGAGGACCGCCGGTCGTGGTCGAAGCAGGAACGGAGCTCGACGGCAGCCCGCCGAGCGCAGCCCTGCTCCTCTCGCCGTTCGACAACCTGCTCTGGGATCGCGCGTTCGCCCGCCGCGTGCTCGGCTTCGAGCACCTGATCGAAGTCTTCAAGCCGGCGCCGCAGCGCCGCTTCGGCTACTACGTGATGCCGCTGCTCTGGCGAGATCGGATCGTCGGGCGCGCCGACCTGAAGTCGGAGCGCCGAACGGGAGCTCTCGTCGTCAAGTCCTTCCACCGCGAGCCTGGAGTGTGGCCGTCCCGCGCGCTCGACGAGGCGTTGGAGCGCGCGCTCCAGCGACTGCGGAAGACGATCGGGCTCGAGCGGGTCGAAAGATGAGGATCGTCTCGTCCGAGCAAGCGCGACGGATCGCGGTGCGCTCCCAGCTGCTCGACGGCTCGGCGACGAACGTCCTCGACACCGTTCGGCACCTCGGCTTCCTGCAGCTCGACCCGGTCTCGACCGTCGCGCCGCCGCAGCGGCTCGTCCTCTGGAGCCGACTCGGCCCGTACGACCCGCAGGAGATCGACCGCCTGCTCTGGGAGGAGCGGAAGCTCTTCGAGTGGCACGCGTATATCTGGCCGATCGAGACATTTCCCCTGTTGCGCGCGCGCATGAGGCGAAAGCGAGAGAAGAGCGCCGCCGAGCGGAAGGTGCTCGAGTTCATGCGGACGAACGCCGGCTACAAGCGGTACGTCCTGAAAGAGCTCGAACGGAGCGGCCCGCTTCTCTCGCGCGAGCTGGCTGACCACTCGGTGCGGACGTGGAAGTCGCACGGCTGGCACGGGAATCGCAACGTCGCGCTGTTGCTCGAGATCCTCCACACGCGCGGCGTGGTCGCGATCGTCGGCAGGCGCAACGGCCAGCGTCTCTGGGACCTCGCCGAACGCTGGTATCCGCCGGATGTGGCGAAGGTCTCGCTGCGAGAAGCGGACCGCCTGCTCGAGGACGCTCGCTTCCGGGCACTCGGAGTCCGGCTCACGCCGCGCGGCTGGGAGGTGCACCCCGAGGCAAAGGCCGACGCGGTCCCGGACCGGGTCACGCTCCTCTCCCCGTTCGACCGTCTCGTCCACGACCGCGACCGGGCGGAGGCGCTCTTCGACTTCCGCTATCGCCTGGAGATGTATGTGCCCAAGACCAAGCGCGAGTTCGGCTACTACGTCCTGCCGCTCCTCGTCGGCGACCGGATCGTTGGACGTGCGGAGCCGCGCTTCGACCGGAAGACGCGCACGCTCGAGCTGCTCGGAGCGTGGGGCGACACGTCCCGGCTCGAAGAGGCGCTCGAGAGCCTGGGCGCGTTCCTCGGCGCGGAGCGGATCGAGACGACGCCCACCCAAACCAAGCGACGATGAGCCACGAGGCGAGGGCGCCTCAGTAGCATCAGCGCATGGAGTTCGAGACGCGGGCGATCCACGTCGGCCAGGAGCCCGAGCCCGCGAGCGGCGCGCTGACGACCCCGATCTACCAGACCTCGACGTACGTTCAGGACGGGGTCGGCGTGCACAAGGGATACGACTACTCCCGCGGCGCCAACCCCACGCGTACTGCCCTCCAGGAATGCCTCGCCTCGCTCGAGGGCGCCGCCCACGGACATGCCTTCTCGTCCGGGCTCGGCGCGGTCACGACCCTCATGCACCTGGTCTCCCCGGGTGACCGCATCGTGTGCGTGAACGACGTCTACGGCGGCGTCTACCGGATGTTCTCGCAGGTGTACGAGCCCAAGGGTTACCGCTTCTCCTTCCTCTCGCCCGAGGAGATCTCGTCCAACCTCGCCGGTCACCTGGACGAGGACACACGTCTCGTCTGGCTCGAGACCCCGACGAATCCCCTCCTCAACATCGTGGACGTGGAGGCGGCGGCCGAGGCCGCCCATGCCCGAGGAGCGCTCGTCGTCGTCGACAACACCTTCGCGACGCCCTACCTGCAGCAGCCGCTCGCTCTCGGCGCCGACCTGGTCGTCCATTCGACGACGAAGTACCTGGGCGGTCACTCGGACGTCGTGGGCGGCTTCGTCGCCGCGAACGACGACTCGCTCTCCGAGCAGCTCGCGTTCCTGCAGAAGTCGCTCGGCGCGATCCCGGGGCCGTTCGACTCCTGGCTCGTGCTCCGCGGCGTGAAGACGCTCGGGTTGCGGATGGAGCGGCACTGTGCGAATGCCGAGGCTGTCGCGGCCTTTCTCGCCGAGCGGCCGCGTGTCGAGCGAGTGCTCTACCCCGGGCTGCCGGAGCATCCCGGCCACGACATCGCCGCACGCCAGATGCGACGTTTCGGAGGGATGGTCTCCTTCGTGCTCAGGTCCGAGGAAGAGGCGCTCGAGATCGCCGCCCGGACGCGCATCTGGAAGCTTGCCGAGAGCCTCGGCGGTGTCGAGAGCATGATCGAGCACCCGGCGCGGATGACCCACGCATCCACTGCTGGAGCTGCTTTCGCGGTCCCACCCACGCTCATCAGGCTCTCCGCGGGGATCGAGGCGACTTCCGACCTGATCGCCGACCTCGATACAGCCCTCTCGGGATGAGCGGCGAGCCGATCGACCTGCACCACCACCGGGAGCGGGTCATCGGCTCGTACGTCCTCGAGACGCCCGGCGGGCCGGCGCTCTTCGACTGCGGCCCGACCACCGCGGTCCCGTTCCTCAAGGCCGGGCTGGCCGAGCGAGGTCTCGACCTGACGGACATCCGTCACTTGATCCTCTCGCACATCCACCTCGACCACGCCGGAGCGGCAGGAGTGCTCGTCCGAGAGCACCCGTGGCTGCAGGTGCACGTCTCGCGAGTCGGCGCCCCGCACCTGGTCGATCCGACGAAGCTCGAGACGAGCGCCCGCCGCCTCTACGGTGCGAGCTTCGACCGGCTCTGGGGCGAGCTCGCTCCCGTGCCTGCAGCCAACATTCACGTGGTCGGCAACCGCGTCCTCGGGCTCGACTGCTTCCCGACCCCCGGCCACGCCTCGCACCACGTCTCGTACCTCGACCGCGACGGCACGCTCTACGCGGGCGACGCGGGCGGCGTCCGGATCGCTCCCGGTAGGTTCGTCCTCCCTCCCTGCCCTCCCCCGGAGATCGACCTCGAGGCCTGGGAACGCACACTGGACGAGATCGCGCTTCGTGCGCCCGGCCGGCTCGCGCTCATCCACTTCGGGACCTTCGACGACGTCGAGGACCACCTCCGGGCTCTGCGCGAGGTGCTCCGGCACTGGTCCGAGCGCGTCGAGGCCGGGATGGACGAGCAGACGTTCGTGGCCGCGGCGCGCTACGACCTCGAGCAAACGGACCCGGAGCTCGCCGACCTCTACGACGAGGCGGCACCCTTCTGGCACCACTACCTCGGGCTCGAGCGCTACTGGCGAAAGCGGCGGGAGGCGACGGCAGGCGTGATTCGCTGAGCCCGGGCGGAGTGGCCTTCGGGTCCATCGCCGAGGTCCGGGTCGATCCGGGCTCCGCCTACGTCTACGAGGAGGGCTGGCAGTCATGGAGCCCTGCCGGCGTGTACCGGGCGAGCGCGACGTCGCCGCGCCCACCGGATCGCCGCGCGCACACGATGGGCTGGCGTCCTGAGAAGGTGCTTCCCCGGAGCGGGTTCCAGGGCGAGGGGGTTCTGGCCGTGGCCGCCGCGGGTGAGCCCGTTCGCATCTGGCACTCGCCCGAGCCGGGACGCGAGGTCGCCTCGATTCGCGTCGAGGCGAGGACGAATCGCCTGCTCGTGTCAGCAGACGGTCCAGTCCTCGAGCTCGGCTTCGAGGGCAACCTCCAGGAGGCGCTGGCAGCCCTCGGAGAGCGCCTCGCGCCAGGCGAGATCGGCTCCATCCCGCCCGGCTGGTGCTCGTGGTCGTGCTACTTCCGCGACGTCACCGAGGCGGCCATCCTCGAGAACCTGGACGCAGCCGGGCGGCTCGAGCTCCCTGTCGAGATCGTGCAGGTGGACGACGGCTACGAGTCCGGGATCGGCGACTGGCTCGCTGACGACCCTCGCTTCGGCTCGCTTGGGCGCACGGCGGAGCGCATCCGCGCTGCCGGGAAGGTCCCGGGCGTCTGGACCGCGCCCTTCCTGGTCGGCGAGCGGAGCGCCCTCGCTGCCGAGCATCCGGAATGGCTCGTCGCGGGCGCCGACGCGGGCTGGAACTGGGACCAACGCCTTCTGGCTCTCGACGTGACGCATCCGGGCGCCGCGGCGCACCTGCGAGAGGCCTATGCGACCCTCGCAGCATGGGGCTTCGGCTACCACAAGCTCGACTTCCTCTACGCCTGGGCGCTCGAGGGGCCACGGCACAGGGACCCTCCGCCCTCGACGCGTACCGTGAGGGCGTGCGGCTCGTGCGCGAGGGCGCGGGATCGAAGGCGATCCTGCTCGGCTGCGGAGCGCCGCTGCTGCCGAGCATCGGGCTCGTCGACGCAATGCGCATTGGTGCCGACGTCCTGCCCGAGCCCTCGGGAGACCCGCCCGTTGCCGCCGAGCCCGACCTCGGGGAGGTCATTGCGCGCACGCGTGCACGCACATGGACCCACGGGCGCCTCTGGGTCGCCGATCCGGACTGCCTCGTGGCTCGGCCCGAGCTCGCGGAGCGCGAGGCCTGGGCGGCGCACGTCGAGGCCTTCGGCGGTCTCGCCTTCTCGGGCGATCGACTGGCGGCGCTCGACGACCGCGGCCTGGAGCTGACTCGCCGCGTGCTCCGGCCGTCGTCGACGACGCCGCCGGCCTAGTGTTGCTGGAGCTCAGGCGACGGTGCCGAGGGCCTTGCCACTCTCTTCGTCGAAGAGGTGCAGCTTCCGGTACGGCACCGCGAACTTCCTTCGCATCCCCAGCTGGAGCTCGTCTTCGATGGGCAGCTTCGCGACGACCTCTGCGTCCTGGAGCTTCAAGTAGGCGAGCTGCTCGTCCCCCAGGTACTGGACGACCTCGACTGTCGCGTCGTACTCGGCGCGGTCGCCGCGAGCCCCGTTTGCGAGCTGGACGTCCTCCGGGCGGAAGCCGACGAGACGCCCGCTGCCCCCGATGCCCACGCCGAGAGCCCCGGACGGGAGCAGGTTCATCGCCGGTGACCCGATGAAGGTGACGACGAAGGTGTTCGCCGGGTGCGTGTAGAGCTCGACCGGACTCCCGATCTGCTGCAGGACGCCGAGGTTCATCACCGCGATCCGGTCGCCCATGGTCATCGCCTCGATCTGGTCGTGCGTGACGTAGATCGTCGTCGTGCCCAGGCGGTTCTGCAGCTTGAGGATCTCCGCTCGCGTTTGCACCCGAAGCGCTGCATCGAGGTTCTAAAGCGGCTCGTCCATGAGGAAGGCCAAGGGCTCGCGGACGATCGCCCGGCCGAGCGCGACCCGCTGGCGCTGCCCGCCGGAGAGCTGCTTCGGCTTGCGCTTGAGCAACGCGCCGAGCTCCAGGACTTCCGCCGCCTCGCGCACACGGCGGTCGATCTCGTTCCTCGGCACGTTGAAGTTCTTCAGGCTGAAGGCGAGGTTGCCGTAGACCGTCATGTGCGGGTAGAGCGCGTAGGACTGGAAGACCATGGCGATGTTTCGTTTGCCAGGAGCGACGTTGTTGACGACGCGCTCCCCGATGAGGATGCGGCCGGCGGAGATGTCCTCGAGCCCGGCGAGCATCCGCAGCGCCGTCGTCTTGCCACAGCCCGAGGGCCCGACGAGGACGAGGAACTCCCCGTCGGCGACGTCGATCGACAGATCGTTGACGGCGATCGTCTCGTCGAAGCGCTTGGTCACGTGCTCGTACGTGATCGTGGCCATCAGGCGGTCTCCTCGGTGCTCGGCAGTGGAAGGACGAAGTGGGCGGTGGCAAGGAACGTGTACGCGACGGTCAGGGTGAGAAACGGCATGACGGCGGCCGCGATCCCGGCGACGTTGACGAGCAGGAGCGCGAGGCCGAGCAGGAGCGTCGCACCCGGCCGCGAGGCGACGAGCACTGCGGCCGCTCGCGCTGCGCCACGCAGACCACGCTCCGGCTCCGCGATCGCGAGCGTCCACAGGACGAGCTCGTAGATGCCGAGCAGGACGAGCACGTACACCGTGAGAAAGGCGAGCGGCCAGAGGGACGACGCGCCGTAGAAGCGATAGGCCACGATCCCAAGCCCGACGAGGGCGGCGCCCGCGGCCGCGAGCTCGAGCCCGCGCCGCCAATGGATGCGGAGGCCGGTCCACGCGTCAGCCAGCGCGAGGTTCCCCGTGCGAACGAGTGTCACCGCGCAGTGCACGAGCGCGGCAGCGACCGGCCCGGAAGCGAGGACGAGCGCCGCGGCGAGAGGAAACGCGAGGGCGGCGAGCACGCTCGCGACCAGGATCGCGCCGAGCGCCGCATTCACGAGCACGAGGCGGAACGAGTTCGCGTAGAAGTCGCGCAGCGCAAGCCGCAGGGCCTCTCGCGGCTTCATCCCTTGATCCCTGCCGCCGTCACGCCGGCGATGAAGAAGCGCTGGAAGATGAGGAAGATGACCAGGATCGGCAAGATTGCGAGGATGCTCCCGGCCATCAACAGGGGCCATTGCGTCTGGTACGTCAGAGTGAACTGCGCGAGACCGAGTTGCATCGTGTACAGGTGCTCGTTGCCCTGCCCGAAGAGGATGAGCGGCCAGAAGAAGTCGTTCCACGTCCCCTGGAACTGGAGGATCGCGAGCGCCGCGATCGCAGGCCCGGCGAGTGGCAACATCACGCGCCAGAAGGTCTTGAAGTACCCGGCGCCGTCGAGCTTCGCCGCCTCCTCGAAGTCCTTCGGAATGGTGAGGAAGTACTGCCGCATGAAGAACAGGTTCACGGCTGTCACCAGGTTGATCAGGATGTAGCCGGAGAAGTTCCCGATCAGGTGCCAGTTCGTGAGCATCACGAACACCGGGATGAGGCGCAGCTGGTCGGGGATCATCAACGTCCCGAGCACGAGCAGGAAGAGGAGCTCACGGCCCGGGAACCGCAGTCGCGCGAACGCGTAACCGCCGAGCGAGGCGAGGAACAGGTTGATGACCGTGACGGTGACCGCGAGGAAGAGGCTGTTGAGGGCGTAGCGCTTGAAGTCGTATTCCGTCCACACGCTCTTCCACGCGGCCGCGGTGAACGGGTGCGGGATCAGGTTGTAGTAGACGGTCTCTGGAAGCGTCTTGAACGACGTCGAGAGCGACCAGATGAAGGGGGTGAAGAAGAGCAGGGCGATCGCCACGAGCAGGAGGTAGACGACGAGCCTGCGGGCGACCTCCGACCGCGCCCGATGCGGAATGAGCGGCTCGGCGGCGGCGACGGAAGTCTGGAGCATCAGCCGATCTCCGCCCGGCCGACCGTGGCCCGCTGGATCACGGTGAGGAGGAGGATGGCGACGAAGAGGACGACGCCCGCGGACGCGGCGACGCCGAAGTTCGAGCTCTTGAACGCCTCGTTGTAGATGTAGAGGACGGCGGTGTACGTGGAGTACACCGGCCCTCCGGTGCCGCCCGAGACGATGAACGCCTGGTCGAAGACCTTGAGCGCTCCGATCCCGAAGACGACGAGCACGAAGAAGTGCGCGGGCTTGAGCAACGGGAAGGTGATGCGCCAGAAGGTGCGCCAGGTGCCCGTCCCGTCGAGCGCGGACGCTTCGTAGACGTCCGTCGGGATCGACTGCAACGCCGCGAGGTAGAAGAGCATGACCGTGCCCGCCGTGGTCCACGCGTTCAGCCCCACGATCGACCAGAGCGCCGTGCTCGGATCGCCGAACCAGGAGCGATGTCCGCCGACGATCTTGTTCAGCAAGCCGTCGGCGTTGAGGATGTAGATCGCGATCGCCGTGATCGCCGCCGAGGACACGAGGGACGGGAAGTAGAGCGCCGAGCGGAAGAACGCCCTCCCGCGGATCCTCGCGTTGATGACGAGCGCCATGAGCAGGCCGAGCGCCATCTCGAGCGGCACGACGACAACGGTGTACTCGATCGTGTTCTTGACCGCTCTCCGAAAGATCTGGTCGTCGTAGAGCGTGTGGTAGTTCTGGGTGCCGACGCCCTTGACCTTCCCCAGGATCCCCCACTCGAAGAAGCTGATGTAGATCGCGTAGACGAGCGGGTAGATGAAGAAGACCCCGAAGACCGCCATCGGCAGGAGCACGAAGGCGTAGCCCCAGCCGGCCTCGCGGACGCGTGCTCCGAAGAATGAGCCGCGTTTGGGGGCCGGGATCGTCTCGGTGGCGGTCGTCATGTCACGACCGGTCCTTCCACGCAGCGTTCGCCGCGCGGAAGGACCGACCCGTCGTCGTTTAGCCCTTGAGCGACTTGCTGACGTCGGCCAGCATCTGAGCCGTCGTCATGCTGCCGTTGATCACTGCCTGGAGGTCGTTGTTCATGACCGTGATGGTGGTCGAGAAGTTGGGAAAACCCCAACCGTGCGCGAACGGCCCCGCGGCGAGGAACGGCTTGCGACCGCCGATCGCCTTGACGTCGGAGCGGGACGGAAGCGCGAGCCCCTTCGACATCCAGAGCGTCATCCCCTTCTTGCCCGTCAGCCAGCTGAGCAAGGTCCAGGCGGCCTGCTTGTTCTTCGAGTCCTTCGCCAGCGAGTAGGACACCGTGAAGCCCAGGTTGCCGTTGACCTTGCCCTTCACCATCGGGGCGACGCCGTAGTGCACCGTCGGGAAGGTCGACTTCATGTACGGGAGCAACCAGTTGCCCTCGAAGATGATCGCGGCCTTCTCCTTGCCCAGCGCCTCACCCGGCCAGCCGACGCCGAGCTGGGTCGGAGTCGCAGCAAGCCCCTGCTTGAGCAGCCCGACGTAGTAGTTCACCGCTGCCGTGACCGCGGGCGATTGCACGCTCGCGAGCGAGCCCTTGTTCTGGAAGACGAACGCGAGCATCCGCGCCCAGTCGGGCGGGAGGCAAATCGGCTTGCCACCGGGCACCGCGCCCGACGATGCGAGCTTCTTTGCATCCGCCGTCAGCTGAGCCCAGGTACGCGGCGGACTGCTGATCCCGGCCTTGGCGAACATCGCGGAGTTGATCTCGGTCGCGAGCGGGGACCAGTCCTTCGGGAACCCGTAGATCGTCTTCCCGACCTTGAACGCGCTGAGCAGGCCCGGGTAGAACTTGGTCGTGTCGTACTTACTCTTCTTGATGTAGGTGTTCAGCGGCTGGAGCACGCCTTGCTTGATCCACGACGGTGCGACGCTCGAATCGACGTAGAACACGTCCGGCGGATTGTGGGCGGCGAAGCGGGCCGTCATCGCCGTCGAGTAGTCGCCGTTGATCACCGAGTAGTCGACGTGGATTGTCGAGTGGGTCGAATTGAAAGTGTTGACGACCGACTGCAGCAGGTCGTCCTCGTCCTTCCCGGCCGACCAGCCGGAGAGCGTGATGGTTGTCGCCTGAGTCCGCTCCGACCGCGCCTGCGCGCTCGAAGCGACGATTACAAGAGTGAACAGCGCGAGACTCAGCAACGCCACAGACGCTGCGAATGCTCTGCGCATCGGCACACCTCCCTGCTCGAAATGCCGTTGTCTACCCCGCAGCCAATTGTCTCCGGCGGGTGACAGAAGGATACGCGCTCGAGCGAGGTAGAAGGAGGAAGAAACGACGTGAGCGACGAGCGCCGTACGCAGGGACATCTCGCGTGGAGCTCGATCGACCGGCGCTTGCGGTGCATGCGCGAGATCTGGGTCGCAACCGCGAGCCCCGGCGGGATTCCCGACGCCGTCCCCGTGTGGTTCTGGTGGGATGGAGAGCGCCTGTACTTCACGACGAAGGCCTCGAGCCGGAAGGCGCGAAACCTCTCACGGCAGCCGGCGATCGTCCTCGTCAACGGCGACGGCGCCGACCCGATCATCGTCCGCGGACGCGCAGAGGTGGTCGACGACTCGGACGAGCTCGCCCGTATCGACCGCGCGTACTCGGAGAAGTACGTCGCACCCGATTCGGGCGAACGAGCGACGATCTTCGTCGAGGGCGACCTCGTGTTCCGCGTACGACCACGCCGAGTGCAAGCCTGGGCATACGCGACCGTCGGCTACCGCACGGACTGGGTCTTCGAGTGAGCGGTCCTACTCTGCAAAGGCGTGCGCCTCGAGATCGGCCATCGAGACGAACTCGAGCACGGACGCGTGTGTCGCCTCGAGGACGACCGGTGGGGCAACTCCCGCTTCGAGCGCCTCGGCCCAGCGTGCGGCGACGACGCACCAGCGGTCGCCGGGGACGAGCCCCGGAAACAGCCACTCCGGCCTCGGCGTGATCAGGTCGTTGCCACGTGAGCGTGTGAGCTGGAGGAACTCATCGGTCATGACGGCGCAGACGACGTGCAACCCGGGATCCGAGCCGGTGCGGCAGTACCCGTCACGGTAGAAGCCCGTCACCGGATCGACGGAGCAAGGCTCGAGCTCTCCTCCGAGGACGTTCACGCCCAGCCCGTCACGAGCCAGCGGCCCCGCCGGAAGCGCGCGGTCATCGCGGTCAGGCGCACGAGGATCAGCACCACGAGCGCGGCCCAGACCCCCCGGATCCCCCAGTCTCCGGCGAGAGCGGCGAGCAGTACGGCCGCGCAAGCGCAGAACGCGGCAACCATCGAGCCGGCGAGGAACGGCCCGTCGCCGGCGCCAATCAGGATGCCGTCGAGCGCGAAGACCGCGCCGTTGAGCGGCTGCATGAGTGCGAAGAGAGGCCACAGGAGCGCGGTCTGGTCGAGGACGGCGTCGTCGCCGGTGAACGCCTTCGGGAGCACTCCGGCGAGAGCGAGCATCACTCCGGCGAAGGCAGTGCCAGCCGCGACCGAGAGCCAGATCATCCGCTCGCCTGCTGCGTAGGCGTCTTCCGGTCGGCCGCCTCCGAGCTCCCTCGCGACGATGATCTGCCCCGCGATGGCGAGCGAGTCGAGCACCAGCGCGAGGAAGATGAAGAGCTCGAACGCGACCTGATGCGCACCGATCGCCGCATCTCCGAACCGGGTCGCCACCGCACCTGCGAGGACGAACGAGCTCATGAGCGCGCTCGTGCGCAGAAAGATCCACTTCCCGAGCGACAGCACGCGTCGGGCGAGCGCTAGCACCGGCCGCGCCTCACCCGCGTGCAGCCCGCGCAGGATGACCGCGATGAAACCGACCCCCATTCCCAGCTGCGCGATCGCAGTGCCCCACGCCGAGCCGCGGATTCCCCAGTCGAGCCCGTAGACGAACAGGACCTCGAGCACGACGTTGACCGCATTTCCGAGGGCCACGATGACGAGCGGCGTCTTGAGATCCGAGATCCCGCGCAGATAGCCCTGCCCGCCGAGCGCGAGAAAAGCCGCGGGCAACCCGACCGCTGCGATGCGGAGGTAGGTCACGGCGTAGGACGCGGTTCCGTCCTCGCCGCCCATGAGGTCGACGAACGGCTCGGCCAGTGCGGCGACGAGCGCCGCGACGACGACTCCGAACGAGAGGGAGAGCCAGACCGCCTGCGCACCCAGCCTCCGCGCAGCCGCCGCCTCGCCCGCTCCACCTGCGCGAGCGACCTGTGCAGTCGTTCCGTACTGGAGGAAGTTGAAGATCGCAAAGACCGCGCCCAGGATGGTGGCGGCGATCCCGAGCGCGGCGAGCTGTGGCCGCCCGAGGTGCCCTACGATCGCCGTGTCGACGAGGAGGTAGAGCGGCTCGGCGGCGAGCGCTCCGAGCGCCGGGAGCGCCAGACGCAGGATCTCCCCGTCGTACTTGGAGCGAACAGTCACGCAGTCGCGGCGACCTCGATGGTCGCCTCGTACGCGGCCACGTGGTCGGCGACCATGTGCTCCGGCGAGAAGCGCTCCTCGATCTCACGCCGGAGCACTGCCGGGTCGAGCTTGTCGGCCTCCTCGAGGACGGCCGGGTCCTCCATCTCGCGGTAGTTGTCGACGAGGATCCCCGTGCGGCCGTGCTCGACGATCTCGGGCACGGCCCCTCGCCGCGTCGAGATGACAGGCGTTCCGCAGGCCATGGCCTCGATCACGACGAGGCCGAACGGCTCCTCCCAGTCGATCGGAAAGAGGAGGGCGCGAGCGCCCATGAGGAGCTCGACCTTGTCGGCGTGGCCAACCTCGCCGACGTACTCGATCGAGCCGCCGAGATGCGGTCGCACGAACTCGTCGAAGTACCGGATCTCGGCGGGCTCGCGGCACTTCGCGGCGATCTTGAGCGGAAGCCCGGTCTCGAGCGCAACCGCGAGCGCTCGGTGAGCACCCTTGTCCGGACTCATGCGTCCGAGGAAGACGAGATAGTCGCCCCCCGACTTGCGACGAAACGGGTACAGCGAGAGGTCGAGCGCGTTCGGGCAGTTCGCGATCCACGGGAACGAGGGCCTCGGAGAGCGCTGGTTGAGCGAGATGGAGATCAGATTCGAACGCGGGGAAAGCGAGAGGACGTCGTCGTAGAGCGAGCCTGGCAGGCCGTCGAGCGGTCCATGGACCGTGTGGCAGAAAGGCACGTCGAGCAATCCGCCCAGCGCGAGCCCGAGCAGGCCGGTGTGATCGTGCACGATGTCGAACTCGCGCGACCGGCGGAGGGCAAAGATCATGTGCCGAAGCTCCCAGAACGTATGACCGATCCACTCGCTCGGGGCAGTCGGGAACACGGCGTCGAGCCTCGCGCGCGTCTGCGACTCGCCCGAGGCGAAGAGCGTCACGTCGTGCCCGTCGGCGACGAGCCCGTCCGCGAGCAGCGCGACGACGCGCTCGATGCCTCCGTACGCCTCGGGAGGGACCGGAAACCACACTGGACAGATGAGCCCGACTTTCACGTCTGCCTCCTGGAGGCCGCTGGTTGGAAGCTACGCCCCCTCGGAGACTGCCACGGTCCCCCGCTCCACCGCGACGCTCCAGCTTCGCCCGAACGCGCGTATGCCCTCGACGCGAAGCCCGTCGAGCCAACTCGGGAGGTCGTCCTCGACGGTCGTCATCAGCCGCTGCCGCGCTCGGTCGGGTGAAAGCCCGAGCAGTAGGCGCACGAGGAGTATCGGCGTTCCCGCGGCCCATGCCTGCGGGCGCGCGGCCGTCGGATAGGCGATCGGAAACGGCGTCTCCTCGCGCGCGTAGCCGGCGAAGACCTCCGGCAGAGACCAGTCGAAGTGATCCGCCGCCTCGATCAGGCCGCGTGCGACCCGTCGAGCAGGGCCCATCTGTCCGTGACGGACGAGCCCCCAGACGGCGAGGGCCGTGTCGTGTGGCCAGACCGTCCCGTTGTGATAGCTCAGGGGGCTGAAGGCCGCGTCGTCGCTCGCCATCGTGCGGATGCCCCAGCCGGACCAGAGGGGCTCCGAGAGAAGCTGATCGACGACTGCGCCGACGCGCTCCTCGGGAACGATGCCGCTCCACAGGAGGTGGCCCATGTTCGAGGTCCGGGCATCGACCCGCTCCTTCTCCGCGTCGAGCGCGAGCGCGTAGAACCCGCCCCGCTCTGCGACCCAGAACGCCTCGTCGAAACGGGTGCGCAGCGCGGCGGCCTCTCGCTCGAGGCGCTCGGCGAGCTCGCGGTCGCGCCAGACCTCGCGGGCCAGCTCCGCCATCCCCCGCTTCGCCTCGTAGACGTAACCCTGCACCTCGACCGGGGCGATCGGCGCTTCGGCCAGCCGGCCGTCGTGAAAGCGCTGCGAGTCGCCCGAGTCCTTCCACGACTGGTTGAGCAGGCCGTTCTCGGCGCGGCGCCGGTACTCGACGAAGCCGTCCCCGTCCGAGTCGCCATAGCGGTCGATCCACTCGAGCGCGCGCAACGCGGGCTCGCGCAGCCGCAGAGGCACCGTGTCGTCGTCGGTCCAGCGCCAGGTCTCGGAGAGGAGCACGAGGAACAGCGGCGTCGAGTCGACCGAGCCGTAGTAGCGCGCGAACCAGGTGTCGGCTGCGCGCCCGCTCCGCACCTCGTGGACGATCTTTCCCGGCTCGGCATCGATCGCCGGGTCGTCCTCGAGCGCCTGCAGCTCGGCGAGCGCGTCGAGCGCGCCGATGGCGAGCTCGGGCCCGAGCAGCAGCGTCTGGAGCGAGGTGATCGCCGTGTCGCGGCCGAAGACGGTCATGAACCACGGCATGCCCGCGGCGAAGAGCGGGCGCCGGTCCTGGCCTGCGCGCATGCGGAGCGCCCCGAGGTCGACGATCGAGCGATCGAACGCACGGCGGAGGCCTTCCCACCCCCCGCGTAGCTTGGGGACGCGGAGCGCCCAGGCGGCAGCCACGTCCCCGAGCGTCTCGCGCTCTCCCTCGAGCCGCTCGCTCGCGTCAGGCTCCGCGACCTGCTCGCCCATCACGGGCAGGACGTCCATCGTCAACTCCCAGCTCTCGTGGGGATCGAGCGCGACGTCGAAGGCCACCGCGTCGCCGTTCATCCGCCCTGGCCGGGACAGCACGACCTGTGTTCGCAGGTCTCCAGCCGGGTCCTCGATCACGATGTGCTCTCGGCTCTCGTCATGACGCCTCGGAGCGGGAAGCGGCAGGGGAACCGCCTGTGTCGGGTCGCCGAGCGAGAAGTCGTGGTTCTTGACCGTGAGGATGTCGGCGAAATCGGCCTCGAGCTCGACAGAGAGCTCGAACTCGAGTCGGGCCATGCTGACATTCCGCACGGCGATGTGCTCCTGCATGCCCGTTCCGACGAAGCGCTCCCGGGCGATCGAGATCGCGTCGTGCGGCAGCGCGCCGGTATTCGCGTTTCGCAGGAAGAACGAAGCGGAGAAGTGCTGCACGCGGCCCGACGAGAGCAGCAGCGGGCGCGAGCCGTCGAGGCGGAGGACGAGCCGCGAGAGGAAGCGCGTGTCGGCGGCGAAGAAGCCGCTCGTGTCGGCGGCGATGTCTCCCCGGTCGTCGCAGATGCAGAAGGTCGAGCCCTCGAGGATGGTGAGGACCGAGGCCATCGGCTAGTCCTCGCGGCGGACGATCCGGGCGCCGCTCGATTGCGCGAGGGCCTTCACGACGATCTCGTCGACGTTCACGTGCGGCGGCCGGGTGAGCGCGAAGAGCACGCAGTCCGCGATCTCGTCCGGGGTGACGGGATCGACCCCCTCGTACACCTCTCGCGCCGCATCCTCGTCGCCGCGGTAGCGGACAAGGGAGAACTCGGTCTTCGTCAGGCCCGGGTCGACGGTGGTGATTCGGATCGGACGCCCGAGCAGGTCTTCCCGGAGTGCGTACACGAAGCCGCGAACGGCGAACTTCGACGCGACGTACGAGGCGCCGTTCGGGTACGCCTGCCGGCCCGCGACCGAGCCGGTGAACATGATGTGGCCGCCGTCGCGGATGTGTGGGAGGCAGAGCCGCGTCATGCGGAAGACGCCGTCGACGTTCGTGTGCAGGACGGTCGCCTCGTCCTCCTCGTTCGACTCCCAGAACGGGTAGCGGCCGAGGGCGAGCCCGGCGTTGTTGAAGAGGATGTCGAACCCGCCGATCTCGGCGACCGCCCGCTCGACGAACGACACGCAGCTCTGCTCGTCTCTCGTGTCGAGCTCGAGCGCGAGATCGGCCTCGATCCTCTCGACCCTCCGCGCACCGCCGACCACGTGAACGCCTGCCTCGCGCAGCTTGCGCACGGTCGCTGCTCCGATTCCGCTCGAGGCACCGGTGACAACGGCCGTCTTTTCGGCCAGGCTCACCGCGTCAGCCATTCGAGTGGTCTCCGATCAGAGGAGCTCGACTGACTCGATCACGACCGGGTCGACGGGCTTGTCGCGTGAGTCCCGCTCGACGCGCGAGATGCGGTCGGCGATGTCTTGCCCGCTCACGACCTGGCCGAAGACGGTGTGCTTTCCGTCGAGCCAGGGGCACGCGTCGGCCGTCACGATGAAGAATTGCGAGCCGTTCGTGTTCGGCCCCGCGTTCGCCATTGCGAGCGCACCCTGGACGACGTGGTGCTCGCTGGGCTCGTCATCGAACTGGTAGCCGGGCCCACCCGTGCCGTCGCCGCGGGGACAGCCGCTCTGGATCATGAAGTCGGGTAGCACGCGGTGGAAGACGAGGCCGTCGTAGAAGCCGTCTCTCGCGAGCTTCGTGAAGTTCTCGACGGTGCGCGGAGCGTCCTCGGCGAAAAGCTCCAGCTCGACTGCTCCCTCGCTCGTGTTGAGGACGGCGCCCGGCACGGACGCGACGCTAGCAGGCTTCGTGCCTCAGGAAGGGCCTGGGCGTTCACTCGTGCGAGGGAGACCCGCGTCCGGGGCCACTGCCGACAGTCAACGCAGGATGCGGCGCCCTGCGGCCACAGTCATCGCGCTTGCTCTCTGCCTGCTCACGGCTCTCGGCTCCGCCGGAGCAAACGCCTCCCGATTCGACGTTCCGACGGTTCTCGGCGTTCAGGCCGGCGCCTTCTCCGCGGTCGTGAAGTGGCGAGTCGACGACGCCGCCCGTGTCGTGGTCGAGGTCGGGGCGGACGAGCGGTACGGCGTCTGGTCACCGACGACGGTGACGCAGGACGCCGCAGCCGGACGGACCACGCTGACCGGCCTCGAGCCTGCGACGACGTATCGGTTCCGGGTCGTCGCGCGCTGGCGGAACGGGACGCGTGCCGAGTCGAAGGGCTCCTTCCGCACCGACCCGTGGCCGTCGTCACTCTCGGCGACGGTGGCTCCAGCGGCGGCTTCGAGCTCGAGCTCGGACCCGCTCTCGCCCTTCGTGATCACTCCCGCCGTGCCTCCGGGGCTCGTCGGAGGATCCACGGGATCGCCTTCTCCTTCGAGCTCGATCCCGAGCTCAGCCGCGCCGGTCGTCTCGTCGGCGCCACTCCAGATCGACGGCGTGCCCCTCTTCCCGCGCATGGTGTGGAAGCAGTGCCCGACGTACTACCCGACGAGCGTAGCGGCCGGCATCAATGTCTTCCTCGGCTCGAGCTGCTCCGGACCGGGAGAGCAGCTCGCGAAGCTTGCGGGACAAGCCGCGTCCACGGTCGACGCCTCGACACCGGGGGTCTCTGGGCCGGGGCTCATCGGCTGGCACTTCCAGGACGAGGCCGACATGTCAGTGGGTGACGCCGCCAACCTCCCGGACCCGTCGGGGGGTGGACGTGTGACGTTCCTCACCCTGACCGACCACTTCTCATCGCGGGCGGCACCCCCGCCTGACGGGAAGAAGATCTACGCCGGCTTCCTGGCGAAGGCCGACGTGATCGGCTTCGACACCTATCCCCTCGAGGTCCGCTGCACGATCGCGCAGATCGACAACGTGTACTGGATGCAGCGCGAGCTCGTGCAACTCGCGCAAGGGAAGCCGACCTTCCAGTGGATCGAGGCGGCCCGAATGGAGCACTGCCCGACCGGCGACCCGACCCCGACGGACGTCACCGCCGAGACCTGGCTCGCGATCGCCGGCGGTGCGCGCGGGATCGGCTACTTCCCGGACTACTGGCCGGAGGAGGTCCGAAACCAGGTCACCAAGACGAATCGCGAGATCGCGGCGCTCGCCCCGGCGCTTCTCGATCAGGTCGTCAACGCGACCTGGTCGGCGGCGAACCCCGTCCGTGTGGGCGTCCGCCGGCACAACGGGGCCCTCTACGTGATCGCGGTGAACACTTCCACGGCACCGGCGACCGCCTCGTTCACAGTGCCCGGTCTCGCGGGGCGTGTGTTGCACGTGTTCGAAGACGGACGCACGGTGCGTCCGTACGGCGACCTGACGGTCGACAAGCTGCCGGGCCTCGGCGTCGCGGTGTATGTCGCCGCCCCCGCCGGCTGGTAGCCCGGGAATCCCGAAGCGCTCTTCTTCGTTTCAATCAATGTTGCGCCATAGACCTGTGTGGCGGTCTTCTGAGCCGTCACCTCGGGCCCGAGACGCAGTTGGTTCTCGAAGGAGGAAGAATTGAGAGGGACGCACCCCGAGACAGTCTTGACGCTCGTGCGTTGCAGCACGTGCGGAAACGCGTTTACGACGCGCTCGACGCGAAGCGAGGTGGCTGTCGACGTCTGCTCGAGCTGTCATCCGGCGTATACCGGAGTCGAGCGAACGCCGAGGGCCGGCAGCCAGATCGAGCGGTTCGAGCGGCGCCGCGCGCTCGCCGAGAGCGCTCGAGCAAGAATAGGAGAGAGGAACTCGTGAACGAAGTGCTGGAAAGAGATGTGCAGGCCTTCCTGGAGAGGGCCGAGGAACGAGGCGAGGTCGGCGAGGTCGAGCTCGAGGCGCTCGCCTTCGAGCAGGGCCTCGACGAGGACGAGTTGAACGCCGTCACGGCCGAGCTCGCGGCTCGCGAGGTCGAGATCGCGCCTGCCGCAGAGCGCAACGAGGAGAGCTCGAGCGAGAAGGAGTCGGCGCGCCGCGAGTCGCGTGAGATCGTCACCACCGACTCGCTCACCCTCTTCATGAACGAGATCGGCCGGCATAGGCTGCTGACCGCGGCCGAGGAGGTCGAGCTCGCAAAGCGGATCGAGCGCGGCGACAAGCAGGCAAAGGAGCGGATGCTCAACTCGAACCTGCGCCTGGTCGTCTCGATCGCCAAGCGCTACCAGGGCCACGGTCTCCCGCTGGGCGACCTCATCCAGGAGGGGATCATCGGCCTCAACCGCGCGGTCGAGAAGTTCGACTGGCGTCGCGGGTTCAAGTTCTCGACGTACGCGACCTGGTGGATCCGGCAGGCGTGCCAGCGCGCGATCTCGAATCAGTCGCAGACGATCAGGGTGCCGTCGCACGTCCACGAGCGCCGGCTCAAGCTCGCGCGAGCGGGCCGTCGCTTCGAGGCCGAGCATGGACGCGAGGCGACGAGCGAGGAGCTGTCCGACGCAACCGGGCTCGAGCTGCAGCACGTCGAAGAGGCACTCGGCGCGGTGGAGGCCTCGGTCTCCCTGAACCAGAACGTCGGCGACGACGGAGACGGCGAGCTCGGCGATCTCTTCGCCGATCCCGCTGCGGTCGACCCGTCCGAGCAGGCCGGAGACAGCCTGCGCAGGCAGGCGGTTCGAGCGGCTGTGCATACGCTTCCGGACCTCGAGCGGCGGGTTCTCGAGCTGCGCTTCGGCTTCGACGGCGAGCAGCGCTCGCTGGAGGCGATCGAGCGCGAGCTCGGGATCTCGCGAGAGCGGATCCGCCAGGTCGAGCGGAAGGGCTTCGCCCAGCTCGCCGAGCAGCTCAAGGACGTCGTCGGCGCCGGCGCGGACGAGCTCGCGGAGTCCGCGTGAGCACGAATTCTTAGAGAGCTCTCAGCCGCCTCTCAGGAAGGCTTCAGGCGGTCGCGCTTCGATTGAGCCATGCGACGCGCGACCGTCGCAGCCGCGGCGACCTTCGGCCTCGCCCTTCTTGCGGGCGGCTGCGATCGCGGCCCGGCGAGCACCGGCACGAGCGACACGTCTGCAGGCCCGGGCTCCAACGAGCGGCGGCTGACCCGCGCGCAGTCGATCGAGCTCGTCGACTGGGCGACCACCTTTCGTCGCTGCATGGCGTCCGAAGGGACCCGTCTCGGCGCGCTCACCAAGACCGAGACTCACCTCTCCATGAGCGTCCCCGCATCGCTGACCTCTGCCGAAGTGGTGTCTACGGCGGGCAAGTGCGGCGAGGAGCAAGGCGGGCCGCCGCAGAGGTCGTCGCTCGTCTATCGCAAGAGACAGATCCTGCTCTACCTGCCGAAGCAGTGCCTGCTCGACAAGAACGGTCGCCTCCACGTGAGGTCGGCGAGTCGAGCCAGCTCGGCTATCTCTGCTGCAGTGGTGAGCCGAACCGGATGAGGTTCCCATCCGGGTCGGTGTGCGAGCCCTCGCGCTTGCCGTAGTCGAAGTCCTCGGGCCCGACGACCTCGACGCCGGCCTGGCGCCAGGCGGTCGCGAGCCGGTCGGCGTCATCCACGTGCATGTAGATCGACCCGGTCCTCGCTATCCCCGGGCTGTCCGTCTGTGCAAGGTGGATCGTGAGGCGGTCTCGGTGCGCAAACGCGTATGTCGCATCGTGATGGGAGGTCGTGAATCCGAGCCGCTCGTAGTGAGCGACCGAGCGAGCGACGTCCGTGACAGCGAAGATCGGTTCGACCCCGACAACCCTCACCACGCCGCGAGCGGCAACCTGCTTGTCGGTCGCCAGCGTCGGAATCGTAGCTCGGTGCTCCCCGCGATCTCGCGAGCACTCGCTCAGATGAGACGCAGGCGTCTCAGTGGGGCGGCGCAGGACTCGAACCTGCGACATCCTGCGCGTAAAGCACGATCACGAGAGTGCCGAAACCCGCATCGGTAAGCGGCTTGCTGCGCTCTTGGCGGCACGTCCTCCGTCTCTCAGATTCCCGCAATTTGCGGTCGTTTTCGGTGCGTTTGGGAATAGGAACGC
>Ga0137365_10000603_pt1 | contig 24983 bp, 21 predicted proteins | sample SagtaG_9_FD_104799 | JGI IMG/M metagenome (GOLD analysis project Ga0137365, IMG submission 104799) | Vadose zone soil microbial communities from Sagehorn Ranch, Mendocino, California, USA - Sage1_L_40_16 metaG | ecosystem: Environmental > Terrestrial > Soil > Vadose zone | place: USA...
CCGAGGGTGACGATGGCGAGGTAATCGCCTTTCAAACGCAACGATGGTACACCCACAATTAATCCCGCGACGGCAGCAGCCAGCCCTCCAGCAATCAATGCGGCGATGAAAACAACGTCGATGCTGAAAGTGCTCGCCCCGCCAAGCGCTTTGAAAAGACCCGCGCTATGTTCGGTGGAAAGATACGCCGACACATAGGCGCCGATGGCCATGAACCCGGCATGGCCGAGCGAGAATTGCCCAGTGTACCCATTGATCAGGTTGAGACTGACGGCGAGCGTGATGTTGATCCCGATGAAAATGATGATTTGGAGATAATAGGAATTGATCCCACCGGAAAAATGCGACGCCACGCCGCTTAGGATGATGGCCGCGAGTAGCGCCCACTTTTTGATGTGCCGGTATTTCATGGCGAGTCGATCTCGATCTCGTGATTGTCGATCTAAACTTTTTCAACCTGCGAGCGCCCGAAAATTCCCGCCGGACGAAAAAGTAAAATAATAATGAGCAGGGAGAAGGCGATCGCGTCGCGGTAGGTGGAAAAAGCCGAGCCGCCGACAAATGTTTCGATCACACCGAGAATAATGCCCCCGACTGCCGCGCCGGGAATGTTACCGATGCCACCCAGGACGGCTGCGACAAACGCCTTGATTCCCGGGAGCAGGCCCATCAATGGGTCGATTGAGGGATAGCTCAGCGAATAAAGAATTCCGCCCGCGCCGGCCAGCGCGCTCCCCAGTCCGAACGTGAATGAAACGATCGTGTCGATGTTGACGCCCATTAACGCCGCGGCCGCGGCGTTATTGGAGACGGCGCGCATCGCCATTCCAAGCCGCGTCCGTTTTACAATGAAGGTTAGCGCGATGAGCAAACAAATGGTGACGATAAACGCGGCCAGTTGCGTCGTCGTAATTGTGAGCGCGCCTGTTCCCGCCACCGCGCGGTCCGGCATCAGTTCAGGAAAAGATTTTGGGTCCGCTCCGAAGACAAATTGGCCGCCGTACTCCAAAAACAGAGAGACACCGATGGCAGTGATGAGCACGGTGAGTTTCGGCCGTTGACGCAATGGCCGATATGCGAGCTTCTCGATTATGATGCCGAGTAGCGCGCAGATCAGCATCGTCAGAATCAAGACAGCGAACGGTCCGAGCGGTGTCATCCAACCGGTGAAATGTGGCAGCAACCGCGGAGTCAGGTAGTAGCCGCAAAAGGCGCCAATCATGAAAACATCGCCGTGCGCGAAATTGATGAAGCGCAGCACCCCATAGACCATGGTGTAGCCAAGCGCGATCAGTGCGTAAAAGGCGCCCAACGACAGGCCGTTGATGAGCTGCTGAAAAAATTCGGTTGAGGACAAGGCGGCAGCTAGTTTTGAAGAAAACGCTCAACCCTCAATGATTGCGAGCCGGGAGCCATTGAGTGTAGAGTGTTCCAACGTTCGGCGGTGGACGTTTTTCGTCTCTCATCAACGCGCAATCTTCTTACGGCGGCACCGTTGCGACGAATTTCGTCTGGTTATTTTGGACCTGGAGAACAACCGCCGATTTTGTTGCGTTTCGCTTTTCGTTGATTGTGATATTGCCAGTCACGCCCGGATAATTTTTCACACTCGCGAGCGCGTCGCGCACCTTTGTGCCGTCGACCGATCCGGCGGTGTTGATCGCCTGCCCCAGAATCGTCATCGCATCGTAACCAAGCGGGGCCATTCCATCGGGGAGAGTATGAAATTTAGCCTGATACTTTTTCACGAAATCCTGCACCTTCGGACTCTGGTCCTGGACCGAGAAGTGGGTCGAGAAATAGCAGCCGTCGAGCGCGCTCCCGCCGATTTCGGTCAGCTTTGGGGAATCCCAACCGTCGCCACCAAGCAATGGAACTTTGATGCCTAACGAGCGCGCCTGTTTCGCGATCAAACCCGCTTCGGTGTAATAGCCGGGGACAAAGATGGCCTCGGGTTGCGCCGTCTTGAGCGAGGTGAGTTGCGCGCGAAAATCCTTGTCGATCCCGCCTCCGGTGTAAGAGCGGTCGCCCACGATCTCTCCCCCGTGAGCGGTGAAGTATTCTTTGAAAAACTGGGCGAGGCCTTTCGAATAATCGCTCTTCACGTCCTGCAGAATCGCGATCTTTTTCGCGTGCAGATTATCGAGTGCGAACTTCGCCATCACCGTTCCCTGGAACGGATCGATGAAGCAAACACGAAAAATGTAATCGCCCTTTTCCGTCACGCTCGGATTAGTCGAGCCGGGTGAAACCATCGGAATTTTCGCTTGCTGGCAAATCGGGGCCGCCTCGAGCGAGCGTGAACTGGCGATTTCTCCCACGATGGCAACGGCGCGGTCGCTCGCGATCAGTTTTTTAACCGCGGCCGAGGGCTGGCCTGGTTTCGATTGATCGTCTTCGATCACGATCTTGATTTTGCGGCCGCCCAGCAGGCCGCCGCCGTTGTTGATTTCTTCTTTCGCTAACTCAACGCCGTTACTCGAGTTGATTCCGAAAGTCGCTTCGCTGCCAGTGAGCGAAGCAAATTCTCCAATTACAATCTCCTGCGCCCGGACTGAGACGGCGAAACCAAACAGTAGGCAAATCAAAGAAACGACAACCGTGGAACTGAAACGCGATTTCATAGGTAATTCTTCCTTTACCCCTTCAGTCGCTCGCGCGCAATTCCGACTGGCCTGCTCAAATAAAAAATGTGGCACGGCCCCGGCTGCAAGATTTTTCAATCAAATCTTGGACGAAAGGTGGCCCGTGCTATTTTCCCGCCCGATGATTCACTCCAAGCTGCCGTTACTCATCCGCGCAACGTTGTCGATCTTTGTCGTGAGCGCGTTCTGCGCGGGCAACATTTCCGCCGCCGCCCGCTCTTCACAGCAATTGGGTCCGCAATTTGAAGCGCTGCCGCTTGTTCGTTCCAAACAGAATCATCTGCTTGTTCGTGCCATCATCAATGGCAAGCCGGCCTGGCTCGGCGTGGATACCGGTGCGCCGGTCAGCGCGATTGCCGCGCAGCGCCGCGAACACTTCGGTTTAACCGGAATTCCCGGCAGTTCGAAATTGCCGGCGCGTTTGCAGATTAATGGCGCATTTAACAATGTGGCCATCGCTCGCCGCTTCCAACTTGGCGCGCTCAAGCTCCTGGATGAACCAGTCGTCGTTGTCGATCTGAGCGGCTCCGGCCGGGCCGCCCGCATGCTTCACGAGCAAGAGATCGATGGAATTCTCGGCGCTGATATTCTTTTTCCCACTGGCGCGGTCCTCGATTGCCAGAGGCAATTGCTCATTCTCAAGGTCGATCCGGATGCTTCCGGGAGCGCGCCAGGAGTAGAATTTCGCGGTTTCCGCAGCATGCCGATTCGGGTGAGCGACGGGTACAATCTTTACGTCGATGGCGCGGTCAACGGCTCGCCGGCCCGGCTCATGATCGACACTGGGGCGTTCGCCACCCTGCTCCATCGCGAGTTCGTTCGGCGAATGCGCATTCCGGTGCAGGAAACAGCGTTCACCTCTGCCGCCGTGAATTTAAAACAGCGCGGCGTGGAGATCGCGCGGATTCGCCGCTTATCGGTCGGCTCAGTCGACATTTTGGGTAAGGACGTCGGAGTGATCGATCTGGAAGGTCTGATTCACGGCGGACTGTTGGAGGCTTCGCCGCCCGTCGTCGGCTTGCTTGGCGCCGAGATTTTGCGCTCGCACCACGGCATCATCGATTTCGGCACCCGCACCCTTTACCTGAAAAGGTAGGGGCAAGCAAAGAGGGGCCGAGCGAGCGCTTAGCGACTGAGACAACACATCGGAGTTCGGTCCACTCGCGGAGTTTCTAGAAGTTGCATCTCGTTAGGGCGATTTCGCGTAGGCTTGCTTCAGGCCTGCGATGTCGATCTTGTCCATCTCCATCATTGCCCGCATCACTCTTTGCGATCTTGCCTCATCCTTGTCTTGAAGCATCTCTTCTAAAACAGTGGGAACGATCTGCCATGACAGTCCAAATTTGTCTTTGAGCCAGCCGCATACCGATTTTTCTCCGCCTTCCGAAAGCTTCTCCCAAAATTCATCCACTTCTTCCTGCGTCTCGCAGTTCACCACAAACGATACCGCTTCGGTAAATTTGAATTTGGGACCGCCGTTTAAGGCCACGAATTCTTGACCCTCCAGTTGGAACGCCCCGGTCATAACCGTTCCCTTCGGTCCGGGCCCGGCCTCTCCATATCGTGTCACGTTCACAATCTTCGAGTTCTTAAAGATGGAGGTGTAAAAATTCATTGCCTCTTCGGCGTTGTCGTCGAACCACAAGAATGGAGTGATTTTTTGCATATGGTTTTATCTCTCGTTATTAAATCCGATCGAGGCCCTGCCGCAAAGGGAACTTGTCCAGCAAGCGTTTCATAAGTCGCGCGATCCATCATCCGGCGCGTTTGAAATGTTCTTTTTCCGATCACGTGATGACGGTCGCAGAATGCGCCGGCAAACTGCGATCAACCACTGGAAAAAAAAGCGAAGCGCGATTCCGAAAGACATTTTTGATTGGCCGCGCGCGCGGTCACGAAACTCGACCGGAATTTCGCGCACTCGCAAAGTCGAACCGGCGCGGACAATTGTTTCGAAGACTATTTTGAAGCCCACGGCCTGTGGCGCAATTTCCAGTAATCGGGAGCGCGTGATGGCAAAGAAACCAGACATCGAATCATGCGCGCCCGTGAGTGGATAGGCGAGCGCCGCCCCAGCTCGGGAGAGCATCCTCCGCCAAAATGGCCATCCTGGCGTCGAGCCGCCGGTTATATAACGACTCCCGATCGCCATGTCCGCCGTGCCAGCCAGAAGCGGAGCTAAAAGATCATTGATTCGCTCCGGCGGATGGCTCAGGTCCGCGTCGATGACGAGTAGCAACTCTCCCTCCGCTGCTTTCGCGCCCGACATGATCGCAGAAGCCAAGCCGGGGTCGGAGTGGTCTTGCTCGATCAACCGGATCGGATGACTCCCGCGCAGCGAGCGAATCACATCGCTCGTCCCATCCGACGAGTCATCGTCAATAAACAGGATTTCGTGAAAAGGAACCTCGTTCGCCACAATCTGCGACACCAGGGTTTCGACATTTTCCGCTTCGTTACGTGTGGGAACAATGATCGACACAGGCTTGGGAGACGTGGACATGTTTGCTCAATGCTGCTGCTGCTGACGCTGTCGCTCAATTGCATCGAGTGCTTCGCGTGCGATCGGCTCGTTCGGCACCAGGCGCAACACTGTTTGCAGGTGCGCGACCGCTTCATCGCGTCTTCCCAGCCTGATTAGGACCAGCCCGAGGTTTCGATGGATCGCGGGGTGCTGTGGTTCAAGCTCGAGCGCTTTCTCGTATTCGCTAATTGCTTCGTCGTAGCGTTCCATCGCTGCCGTCCGGTCGGCTTCGGCGGCAATCATCGCACCTTGTTCTAAAAGTGCCTGGGCCGAGTTGATAAGGTCGTTGGCCTTAAGATTTAAAGCGTTGGCCAGGTTTGTTCGCATGGTGGCGACGCCCGCGCTTTTTGCGGTCGACCGTTTTTCTTCCTTTAACTGTAATGCCTTCCGGTATTCGACGATCCCTTCATCGAAGCGTTCCAGTCTGCAGTAGGCAAGTCCAAGGGAGTTATAGTTGTCGGGCAGCTCCGGTTTCAGTTCGGTGGCACGTTTGAAATGCTCCGCGGCTTCCGCGAACTTTCCTTGATCAAAGAAGATTTGTCCGATCCGGTTGTGACCCTGCCATGCATCCGGATTTCTGGAGAAATTATCCTGCCAGAGAGTTTCTTCGTTGCGATAAATGTTCGCCCGCGCCCAAGTGTAGCTCCCCGTTGCAAGGATGAGAAGAGTGACGACGGCACCGGTCAGAATTTTTACCCATCGGCGTCGCGACTCGAACAGAAGCACCACCCCCGCGCTGAAAAGAGCGATTAATGAAATATCGGCGAAGTATTGGAAATGATCCGCGACGAGCGTACCGCTGCGCGCGTAAGCCATGCGCACAAATCCAAGCACCGGCGCCAGCGCGACGATGAAGTAGGCGAAAGCAAAAAGAAAACTGCGCGTCCAGCGATCGCGCCATCGCCAGAAGATCGACATCACGCCGATGAGCCCGATCAAAGGGAGCCATTCCATCGCTCGAGCTGAATCGAATCGCCAATTTGGATAGACGGTCATAAGCCGGATCGGCGCCAGGACCTTTCCTACGTACCACCACACGGCCATCCCAGCGTTAGCGAACCGCCGGGCAAAAGTTCCGAGAACAATCTCTTCCTCGCCAATCCCGCGATTCTGAAACCAAAGCGTGACCAAGCCCAAGGCGAGGGCGAGCAAAAAGAAAGGCCAGGTTCGGGTCATCTCCCGATGAAAACGCGAGCTCGCCCCACTGGCGGCGCGGTCTCCGCCCGCGAAATTATTTTCTTCGGCACTCGAACCTCGGCGCCACCAGACACAGAGCAAAAACGCCACAGGCAAAAACACGACCTGTGTTTTTGACAGAAGCGCCAACAGGAAAAAAAGGAGTGATGCGACATAAGCAATCGCGCCGCGGAGTATTCGTCTTTCCTCGATCTCAAAAAAACAGAGCAGCGAGAGAAGATAGAAGAACATGGAAAGCAGGTTTTTTAGCTCGGAGATCCACACGACCGATTCCGCATGGACCGGATGAATTCCGAAAATAAGACCAGCCAACCAGGCGCCTGGAATCTTTAGTCTTCGCAAGACGGCCCAGACGAGGAATGCGTTGGCAGCTTGAAGGAAAACATTGAAGGCGTGATAACCGCCGGCGTGTCCATCGAAAAGGTGATACTCAATCCAGAATACCGTGTTTGTGATTGGGAAATAATCAGCTGTTCTCGCTCCCGACCAGATTTCGGCCAAACCGGAGAAACTTCGCAGCAAGGGATTCGCGGTGATTAGCGGCTGGTCGTCCCAAACGAAGCCCGCATGTAAGGCGGGCAAATAAGCCAGTCCGATCGCGACGACAATTGCTCCGATCTTTGTCCCGAGCTGCCAATGGTAGCCTTCCCGGGACGCGAAAGGTTGCTTATGGGCAGCCGCAATTTGGTTAGCGATGCGAGATTCACGTTTTCGCTGTTTTTTTGCCATCTGACAAACTAAGATCAACGGCGGCGACCGGAAGATGCAAGCAGTCCTGCGAGGAGGGCGGGCGGGTTTCCGCAGCGACTAACGGAAGGCGGCTTGACATGCAACCCTTTGGTTGCATTAATTGACCGGTCGTGGATGAAGTCTTTAAAGCCCTGGCCGATCCGAGCCGCCGAGAGTTGCTCGATCAACTGCACCAGGCGAACGGACAGACATTGAGCGAGTTGTGCGTGCACCTCGCGATGACACGCCAGGCTGTGACTAAGCATCTTCGGCTGCTGGAGAGAGCGAGCCTCATTGTCATTCTCTGGCACGGGCGAGAAAAGCTGCATTACTTGAACCCGGCCCCGCTGCGTCAAATTACTCAACGTTGGATCGAAAAGCACCAACGTCGGATTCCGCTTGCCTTGAGTGAGCTCGAGCAGGGTCTGGAGAAAATCGAACCAAAAAGAGCATGAAATCACCGTAGCCGTTCGCCGCGACGTGGGTAAAGGTGCTACTCGACATCGATCTCGCGGACCCCTTTTTGCTGACGAATGATCTCGACCTGGTTGCGAATTTTGTCGCCGAGCCCGACAGCGCGCGGGATGGCCTGGATAAAAATGAACGGCGACGATGTATCTGAAGTATTCATCTGTACGTTCTCGACCCGGACCAGCCGATAAAGAAACGGCTGTCGCGTCTCGAGGTCTTTTACGCGATACAGCTCGAGCGTATCGGTCACCTTGCTGAAAATGCCTTCGGTGATTTTCAGCCGCTCGGTCGTCAGCTCGTAAATTTTATTTTTCGTCTGGAGATATCGCGCCAGGGCAATAAAAATCGGCACGATGAGCCAGCAGAAGAGTAGGGATAGAATGTAGATGCCAAAGTTTTTCCATTGCGATGAAGTGCCGCGCCAGACGATCTCTTCCGCCATGCAGAGATTTTTAGCAGGCGCGCGCGTAAGCACAAGCATTGTAGCGCCCGCTGTCTCGGCTGATCGACAATCGTGTTCGAAGCAAATGGCTGGTCCCGTCGCTGACAGTAGCGGCCCTCACAGATGATCACCCAAGCATTCGTGCTCGGCGCCGGACTCGGGACGCGCCTGCGCCCGCTGACCGAGGACTTGCCCAAGCCGCTCGTGCCGATTTTCCAAAAACCGCTCATTACTTTCGCGTTCGATCATTTGATTGATCTCGGCGTCGAGACGTTTTTCGTGAACACTCATCATCGCCCGGAACGGTTCGCCCAACTCTTCGCAAGATCGACATATCGTGATCGTAAGATCGACTTTCATCATGAACCGAATCTGCTCGAAACTGCCGGTGGAATCGCGAATATCGCCGACTCGTTAGGCAACGAGCCGCTCCTGATTTACAACGGCGACGTGCTGACCGATTTGCCAGTCGCGCGTCTGATCGACAATCACTTCCGCGCCGGCAACATCGTTACCCTGGCGTTGCGTTCCGGGGCGGGACCGAGTCACATCGCGTTCGATTCGGGCAGCGGCCGCATCATCGACATCCGCAATCAGCTTGGCACGGGCGCGCCGGACGAATTCGTTTTTACCGGCATCTACATTGTCGATCAAAAATTTGTCGATCTTTTGGAACGCGGAGTGAAACGCTCCGTCATTTCGATTTTTCTGGAGTTGATTCGGCGCGGTGAAAAGCTCGGCGGGATAGTCATCGATCAAGGCCATTGGTGGGACGTCGGCAATCGGGAATCGTATTTACAGCTGCATCGCGATTTGCCATCGCTGAACTTCCCGCTTTATCCGGTAAACGATCCCGACTGGATGAGTTCGGTCCACCCGACCGCGATTGTCGATCCGACGGCGCAACTGCGCGGATGTTCGGTAGTGGGTGCGGATTGCCGGGTGGGAGAAGGCGCAATTTTGGAAGACACTATTTTGTGGCCCGGCGCACAAATTGCTTCACGAAGTGACCTGAGGGGTTGTATTGTCCGCTCCCGCTCCATAGCGAGCGGCACCCATTGCAACAACGACATTTAGGGCCAATGAGAACCGATCTCCTGCTTCGCCAGACGCGGATGCATTTCCCGCGTTTCGATGTCGATGAGGTAAAGATCACGCCGATAGAAAAGGGCGGCTCCGATCGAAAATTTTATCGCGTGAACTGTTCGCCGGAGCAGGCGCTCATTCTGGTGAAATACAATCTGGAGCGCGAAGAAAACCGGCACTACGTCCGGATCGCGGAGTTTCTCGCCGACCATCGGATTCGCGCGCCGAAAATTTATTATCACGATCCGGACGAAGGATTGATCTGGATCGAGGATCTGGGCGAGCGCGATCTTTTCAGTTACCGGGACGAAAGCTGGCTGGTGCGCCGCGCATTTTACGAATCGGCCCTGGATGAGGTTGCCAAGTTGCATCGTGTGCCGGAAGCCGATTCACGCGTGATCCGGGGCGATTTACCGGCCGAGTTCAACGCCGCCCTTTATCTTTGGGAACAGAATTATTTTTTCGAGAACTGTTTGGGCCGTTATTTCAAGATCGATCAGTTGCAAACAAGCGAGCTAGCCGCGATTCCCGCGCTGCCCGAAATCGCGGAACGTCTCGCCGGTCTGCCGCGAGTTTTGGTGCACCGCGATTTTCAATCGCAGAACATCCTTTTGCGCAACGGCCAGGCTTATCTGATCGATTTTCAAGGGATGCGCCCCGGTCTTGCCCAATACGATCTTGCCTCGCTGCTCTATGATCCATATGTCGATCTTGCCGGAGAAGAGCGCGACGAGCTGATCGATTATTATCGCGAGCAGCAGATTAAGAATGGGACCACAGTGAATGGCGAATTTGATTCCACCCTGCGGCTTTGCGCGATGCAGCGGCTGATGCAGGCTCTTGGCGCCTATGGATTTCTCGGCCTGGTCAAAGATCACAAACAATTTCTCGAGCATATTCCGTCGGCAATGAAATCGCTCCGACGCGTTGTCGAACCAATCGAAGGTTTACGGCAGCTCGAGACGGTGCTGGATAAATTGATTTAACGCCCGGACACAAACGGATTCGTTAGGCGTTCAGTCCCGATTTTCGTGGGCGGTCCATGGCCGGGGAGCACGGTCACGTTATCGCCGAGCGGGAATAATTTTTTCTTAATTCCCTCGAACAAAAGATCGACATCTCCACCCGGCAAATCCCAGCGCCCCACGCCGCTGGCAAAAAGAACGTCACCCCCGATGAGCAATTCGTCTTTTCGCGAGAAGAAACAAAGACTGCCCGGACAATGGCCCGGGACTTCCAGCACTTGCATTTCTAACCCAAGAAAAGTTCGTGAAGGCGTTTGTTCGATCATGAGATCGGGCTGGACCGGCTCGATTTCCAATTCAAAGCCAAAATTGCGAAAAAATTCCCGATCGGAAATCATCGGCGCGGTAATGGGATGGCAACCGACTGGACAATCGAAGCGGCGTTTGATCTTCGCGACGTCCTGGACGTGATCGATGTGTCCATGTGTGAGCAGCAAAAGTTTTAGGTCCACCTGGCGCGATTCGAGCCAATCGCAAGCGCCTTCGGGTGCGTCAAACAAAATCCAGCCTTCCGGCGCCGAAACCAAATAGCAATTGGTCTCGAAAACGCCGCCGCAGAAGGTTTTGTAAGTCAGCACAAGGAATTATAATCGCGGTCCTTAATAATGACGAAGGACAATGACCAATGTCGAAGAAACGGCCAAGCCGGATAGCTGTCGTCATTCGCCATTAAATTTCGTCATTTGATCGAATGACCACGGCTCGAGGGCACGCGAGTTGCGATTATTGAATGTTTATACGCCTCGGTTGTCTCAAATCCTACATGTCGATCTTGTCCAGCCGCCTTGCGTTTAACCCTGAAATCTGCGAACGTGGCAAACCCCTTTTCTCGATGAAATCACGTCTTGGTCTATTGCTGGCGGTTCCCGCCCTCATTTTCTTCACCGCCGCAACCCAGCCGCTTCAGGCCAAGTCGGATGCCGAACAAATCTGCGTCTCGGTCGGTCGATTGCTCGAAGAAGGCCATTACACCCATCAGCCCCTCAATGATGAGATATCGCGAAAATTCCTCCAGAATTATCTTGAGCTGCTCGATTACAGTCATCTTTTTTTCACGCAAAAAGATGTCGATGCGCTGAATGCGAAATATGGGGAGGCAGTCGACGATGACGTTCTTCTCGGCAATTTGCGGCCGGCTTACGAAATTTACGATCTCTATGCCAAGCGAGTGGACGAGCGGGTAGCCAAGGTAAAGGAGCTGCTGAAGCAACCAATAGATTTTAAGGGCGACGCGACGATCGAAGTCACCCGCCAGAAAGCGCCCTGGCCGAAGGATGAGGCGGAAGCTGACCAGCTCTGGCACGGTCGCATCGCGAACGAACTGTTGCAGGAAAAGTTGAGCGAGCACCCGATCGAACCCGGCCCGCAATTGGTGGCGCGGCGGTACGATCGTCTCGCCCGCACCGTGCACGAAGAAGACAAGAACGAGCAAGTGAAGCTCTATCTCGATGCGCTCGCGCAAACTTACGATCCGCACTCGGAATATCTGAGCAAAGCCGACTTGAAGAATTTCAGTATCAACATGGGCCTCTCCCTCGTGGGAATTGGCGCGATGCTTCGCACCGAAGATGGTTACGCGAAAATCGAGAGCCTGGTTGTGGGCGGCCCCGCGCAGGTCGATGGACGGTTGAAAGTGGGCGATCGAATTACGGCTGTCGCCCAGGGCGCAACGGAGTATGTCGATGTTCGCGAGATGCGCTTGGACAAAGTCGTGGAGATGATCCGTGGCAAAAAAGGCACCCATGTGCGGTTGTTGGTTATTCCGGCTGATGCCGCCGACCCTTCCCGTCGCAAGAACGTCGAGCTGGTGCGGGATGAAATTAAATTGAAAGATCAGGAAGCGCGCGCGGACATCATCATCAAGAAGGATGATAGCGGTAACCCGGTGAAACTCGGCTGGATCACGCTCCCCTCGTTTTATGCGGACATGGACCGGCACCAGAAGAGCACGACGCGCGATGTGCTAGCCCTGCTCAAGCGGCTGAAGAAGGAAAACATTTCGGGATTGGTTGTCGATCTTCGGCGCAATGGCGGCGGCTCGCTCGAGGAAGCGATTTCACTCACCGGGTTGTTTTTGAAGTCCGGACCAATCGTGCAAACGAAAGGCTCGAACGGAAACATCGTCATTTCGAGCGATCCCGATCCGGGTATTGCTTATGCCGGGCCGTTGGTGGTCCTGACCAGCCGGCAAAGCGCGTCGGCCAGCGAGATTTTTGCGGCGGCGCTCCAGGATTACGGGCGCGCCGTGATTGTCGGCGATAAAAACACGTTTGGAAAAGGCACCGTCCAAACAATTCTTGAGATCGGGCGCTTTACCTCGTTGCTCGGAAGCCGTTCCCAGGATGACGGCGCGCTCAAGTTGACCATCCAAAAATTTTATCGCGTCGCCGGCGGCTCGACCCAGCTTCACGGCGTCGCCTCTGACATCGTGCTGCCGAGCTTGAGCGATCAGCCCGAACTTGCGGAAGGTGCGCTCAAGAACTGCCTGCCTTACGATGAGGTCCCAGCCGCGAAGTACGCGAAATGGTCGGATACCCATTCGCTCTTCATCGAGCAATTGCAGCGGCGCTCAGCGGAGCGTGTTCAGAACACGGCCGAGTTTCATTATGTGATGGAAGATATGGGGCGGTTACGACAGAAGCTCAATGATAACAAGATCTCGCTCAATGAAGATGTGCGGCGCAAGGAAATCGCGGACGACAAGCTCCGAAAAGAGACGCGCGTGAAAGAGCGTTTGGCGAGCAACCAGGAAGAGCCGCGGGTCTATCGCCTCACCCTCGACACGGTCGATAAACCAAACCTTCAGCTCATCATGTTCCCGGGAAAACTGGCTGCGGCCAAGAAAGGCGGAGTTTCGACAAAGGTCGCGCCTGAAGCTGCACCCGACGCTGATTCGGAATTAATCGGCGGCGGTGACGATCAGGATAATACCAAGGAACCGGCCATCGATCCGGAGCGCGACGAGACCTTGAATATTCTCGCTGATCTGGTCGATCTTTCCCGCGGTCCCAAAACGGCCAGCACAAACCGCTGATTATCTGCGCCACCACCACGGCGGCGCAAAGCGCGGGTCGATGAATGGGCCGCCGCGTCTCGGCCTCCACTGCGATTCATCGGAATAACGGCCGCGTGGCGTCCGGCCAAAGACGGTCACCGACGTGCCAACATCGATCGCGTTGAAGAATGCAATCGCGTTTTCTTCCGGCAACCGGACGCACCCGTGCGACGCCGGATAGCCCGGCAAATAACCGGCGTGCATTCCGTTCGCACCGTCGAATCGCATGAAGTACCGCATCGGCGCGGGAACGAACTTGCCGCCAGTCGGCACCGACATGTCCGCATCGGCGTCGGCCACGATCGTGTTGCCGCGCGCATCGACAATCTTTCCGTACATTGACGAATAATGATTGCGCTCTTTCTCGATAATTTTGAACGAGCCAGTCCGTGTGAGATGTCCATAACGGCCGCTCGCGATCGGGGTCGAAAGGACCACGCGTCCGTCCTGGATTAAGTAGGCGGCTTGCTCCTGCAGATCGATTTCAACCGTAAATGGATTGAAATCTTGCGCGTGCAGCAGCGAGAGGGCGCAGAACAAGATCGACAGTTTCCAGAAACCCCTCACACCTATTTTTAACCACTCTGTTGGCAAAAAGTCGCAAAACCAGTTGCGCGCCGTCTGGTGGATCTACACCGCGATCGGCGCTTTGATGGATGGGTGCGGGTCGTAGCCGATGAGCTCGAAATCTTCGAATTTGAAGTCGCGGATGCTTTTGACCGCTGGGTTCAGTTTCATTCGCGGTAAAGATCGACAATCGCGAGTGAGCTGCTCACGCGCTTGTTCGAGATGGTTCTGGTAAAGATGGAGATCGCCAAAGGTGTGGACGAAATCGCCAGGGTGAAGATCGACTACCTGGGCCATCATCAAGGTGAGCAGTGAATACGATGCGATGTTGAATGGGACGCCGAGAAATAAGTCGGCGCTGCGCTGGTAAAGTTGGCAGCTAAGTTCACCGTCCTGCACATACATTTGGAACAGGACGTGACACGGTGGCAACGCCATCGTCTCAATCTCGGCCGGGTTCCAGGCGTTAACGATCAACCGGCGGCTGCTCGGATTCTTTTTCATCTGGGCGATGACATTTTCGATCTGATCGACGCGCACCCCGTTTTCACCGCGCCAATCGCGCCATTGCGCACCGTAAACGCGGCCAAGCTCACCGCTTTCATTGGCCCACTCGTCCCAGATCGTCACGCCGTGTTCGTTGAGATAACGCACGTTGGTGTCGCCGCGCAAAAACCAGAGCAACTCGTAAATGATCGATTTGATGTGCAGCTTCTTCGTCGTGAGCAGCGGAAATCCTATGCCTGCGGGACGCAAATCAAAACGCGCCTGGGCACCGAAGATCGACAATGTGCCGGTGCCGGTGCGATCGGAGCGCGGCTGACCGTTCTCGAGCACGAGCCGGAGGAGGTCGTGATATTGACGCACGCAAAAAGTTATCGCGGCAACGGCGTTTTGGGAAAACTAAAAAGCGCTGCCGACGGCGTAACCCAAGCCTTTCGAGGCTGGATCTGAGATTTTACACGCGTGCTAGCTTTTCAGCGAGCCCAGGTCTTTTTCGAGCTGTTGTTTGCGCTCGTTCAATGTTTGCAAACGCAATTGCCAGCGATGCAACTGAATGCTGAGCTGGTTGACGTAGCTGGTGACTTCGGTTCGTTGCGATTCGTTTTCGGTCAGGCGCTGCTGGATTCCCTGTAATCGCGCGAGACCGCCCGCGGCCGGCGCACGTGGTTTCGGGACGGCGATGAGTTTGCCGCAGCGTTGGCAGTTCAAATTCATTCCTGCTGCGGCGCGATCGACTACGAGCGACGCATTACAATGCTCGCAGCAAAAAAAGATGTCGGGATCAGCATCTGCTTTTGGCGCAGAGAGTTTTGCCGCTTCAGTTTGCACGGGACTTGAGCGAGCAGCCGCTATACCAAGCCAGAGGTCAGACGTTAGAGGATCAGGAATCGGAATTGAACCGACGCGTGCCGTATTGGCTCTCTCGCGCTTGTTGGAAGGCGTGAGACAGAGACGGGTTGTCTCGTTCCAGCAAAGCAAGATAGACGGTTGATTCTCGTTATTTATTCTACCACAACGGGTTATGCATAGCTATACCGGATGGCCCATCCTCTGCTAGAGAGCGCACTGGGTCGATCTCTCGACCGGAAAGGATTTTTCATTCATTTATGGCTAAAGTTTTAGGAATTGACCTCGGCACCACCAACTCGTGCATGTCGGTAATGGAAGGTGGCGACCCGGTGGTTTTGGAAAATAGCGAGGGCGCGCGCACGACCCCTTCGGTAGTTGCATTTACGAAGAATGGCGAGCGGCTGGTCGGCCAGGCCGCGAAACGTCAGGCGGTAACGAACCCGCAAAATACGGTTTTCTCAATCAAACGTTTCATGGGCCGGAAGTTCGACGAAGTCCACGAAGAAGAACATCGCGTTCCCTACAAAGTGGTGAAGGCGGCGAATGGCGACGCGCACGTCCAAGTGGAAGTGAACGGGCAGAAAAAGACTTTTTCGCCGCCGGAAATTTCGGCGATGATTTTGTCGAAGATGAAGGCCGACGCGGAAGCGAAGCTCGGCGAAAAAATCACGCAGGCAGTCATCACCGTCCCGGCGTACTTCAACGACTCGCAGCGCAACGCCACCAAAGACGCGGGCAAGATTGCCGGTCTCGAAGTTTTGCGCATCATCAACGAGCCGACCGCGGCCTCGCTTGCTTACGGTCTCGACAAAAAGAAAGACGAGAAGATTGCGGTTTACGACTTGGGCGGCGGCACGTTCGACATTTCCGTTCTCGAAATCGGCGATGGCGTTTTTGAAGTAAAGGCGACCAATGGCGACACCCACCTCGGCGGTGACGATTGGGACGCGAAGGTCATGGACTGGATCGTCGCTGAATTTAAAAAAGACAGCGGCATCGATCTGACCAAGCAGCCGGACGCGATCCAGCGGATCAAGGAAGAAGCGGAAAAGGCGAAGATCGCGCTTTCCAGCTCGCAAGAATACGAAATTAATCTGCCGTTCATCACGGCGGACGCGAGCGGCCCGAAACACATTCAGAAAAAAGTGACGCGCTCGAAGCTGGAGCAGCTCACGGATGATTTGTTTCAACGAACGATCAAGCCGGTCAAAGATTGTCTCGCGGACGCGAAACTGAACGAGAAAGACATCAACGAGCTCGTGCTCGTGGGCGGCATGACGCGGATGCCGAAAGTCATCGACACGGCGCGACAATTAATCGGCAAAGAGCCGCACAAGGGAGTGAACCCGGACGAAGTCGTCGCGGTAGGCGCGGCCATTCAGGGTGGCGTGCTCAGGGGCGACGTGAAGGACGTGTTGCTTCTCGATGTGACGCCGTTGACGCTCGCGATTGAAACTGCGGGCGGCGTGGCGACGCCGATGATTCCGCGCAACACCACCATCCCGACGCGCAAGTCGCAAATCTTTTCGACTTACAGCGACAATCAGCCGGGCGTGGAAATCAAAGTGCTCCAAGGCGAGCGGCCACTGTCGCGCGACAACAAAAACCTCGGCACATTTCATCTCGACGGAATTCCGCCGGCGCCGCGCGGCGTTCCCCAGATCGAAGTGACATTCGATATCGACGCCAACGGCATTCTCCACGTCTCGGCCAAAGATCTCGGCACCGGCAAGGAACAGAAGATTTCCATCACCGGCAGCTCCGGGCTTTCGAAAGACGAAGTGGAGAAAATGCAGCGCGAAGCTGAAACGCACGCCGACGAGGACAAAAAAGCGAAGGAAGCGATCGAGATCAAGAACAACGCCGACATGCTCGCATATCAAAGCGAGAAGCAGTTGAAAGAACTCGGCGATAAAATCGCGGCCGACAAGCGCAAGCAGGTTGAGGACGCGATTGCCGCGGTCCGCGAAGCGATCAACAAGAACGACACCGACGCGATGAAGCGGACCTACGACGACTTGCAGAACAAGTTCCAGGAAATCAGCGCCGAGCTTTACAAGCAGGCGTCAGCCGGAGCAGGTGCGCAAGCTGGCCCGCCACCCGGACCGGAAACTGGCGCGCGTCCCGGCGCCGAAGAAGGCGCCGGCAAACGCGGCGGCGACGGTGACGTGGTCGATGCCGAATTCGAAGTCGTGGACGAAGACAAGAAGAAGTAAACGAAACAATTTGCCGATGGCTGTTGCAAGATCAACAGTCGCCGGCTCAACCCAAAAAAACAGTAAAAAAGAAAGAGATAACTTATGGCAGCAGTTAATGTAAAACCGCTCGGAGATCGGGTGCTGGTGCAGCCGATTGAAGAGACGGAAACAAAAAAGGGCGGGATCATTATTCCCGATACCGCCAAAGAAAAACCGCAGGAGGGCAAAGTCGTCGCTCTCGGCACGGGCAAGGTGAATGAAGAGGGCAAGAAGGTCGATTTCACCGTGAAAAAAGGCGACAAGGTGCTGATCTCAAAATACGGCGGCACTGAAATCAAGATCGACAACGAGTCTTACCTGATCATGCGCGAGGACGACATCCTCGGCATCATCGGTTAACCGGAGGAAGAAAAAATATTATGGCAGCTAAACAATTACAATTTGATGAAAATGCGCGGCACGCGTTGCTGCGCGGCGTCGAGAAACTGGCGAGGGCCGTCAAGGCCACGCTCGGACCGAGCGGGCGCAACGTGATTCTCGACAAGAAATTCGGCAGTCCCACGATTACGAAAGACGGCGTCACCGTCGCGAAAGAGATCGAGCTCGAAGATCCGTATGAGAATATGGGTGCTCAGCTCGTGCGCGAAGTCGCGTCGAAAACTTCCGATATCGCCGGCGACGGCACCACCACGGCGACGGTATTGGCGGAGTCCATCTATAAAGAAGGACTGCGCAACGTCACCGCCGGTGCGAACCCGACGTCATTGCAGCGCGGCATTAACAAAGCCGTGGAAGTGATCGTCGAGGAGTTGAAGAAAATCTCCAAGAAAGTCAGCGATCGCACCGAGATCGCGCAGGTCGCGACCGTTTCGGCCAACTGGGACAAGACGATCGGCGAAATCATCGCCGACGCCATGGACAAGGTTGGCAAGGACGGCACCATCACGGTCGAGGAAGCGAAATCGATCGAGACCACGCTCGAAGTCGTCGAGGGCATGCAGTTCGACAAAGGTTACCTGTCGCCCTACTTCGTCACCAACGCGGAAGACATGGAAGCCGTGCTCGACAATCCGTACATCCTCATTCACGAGAAAAAAATCTCGAGCTTGAAGGACATGCTCCCGCTACTTGAAAAAGTGGCGAAAGCCGGACGTCCGCTTCTCATCATTTCGGAAGACGTGGAAGGTGAAGCGCTCGCGACTTTGGTCGTGAACAAATTGCGCGGCACATTGCAAGTTGCCGCGGTCAAGGCGCCGGGATTCGGTGATCGTCGCAAGGCGATGCTCGAAGATCTCGCCGTGCTCACCGGCGGTCAGTGCATCACCGAAGACCTCGGCATTAAACTCGAGAACGTAAAGCTCGAGGACTTAGGGCGTGCAAAACGCGTCACGATTGACAAGGAGAACACCACCATCGTCGAAGGCGAAGGTAAACAGGTCGACATCAAGGGCCGCGTGGCGCAGATCCGTCGTCAGATCGAAGAGACAACGAGCGATTACGATCGCGAAAAATTGCAGGAACGTCTCGCCAAACTCGCGGGCGGCGTTGCTGTCATTAACGTTGGCGCAGCCACCGAGACCGAGATGAAAGAGAAGAAAGCGCGCGTCGAAGATGCGTTGCACGCTACTCGCGCCGCGGTTGAAGAAGGCATCGTCCCTGGCGGCGGTGTCGCATTCATCCGTGCGCAAAAAGCGCTCGACAACATCAGGGGCCTCGAAGCCGATGAGAAAGTCGGCGTGGCCATTGTCCGTCGCGCCATCGAAGAGCCGACCCGTCAGCTCGCCGACAACGCGGGCAAGGAAGGCGCGCTCGTCGTCGAGGAAGTGAAGAAACGCAAAGGCAACGAAGGTTACGACGTCTCGGCCGATGAATACACCGACCTGGTGAAGGCGGGGATTGTCGATCCAACCAAGGTCACGCGCAGCGCGTTGCAAAACGCCGCGTCGATCTCCGGTCTGTTGCTCACCACCGAAGCGCTCGTGACGGAGCTACCTGAAAAGGAAAAGACTCCTCCGATGCCCGGCGGCGGAATGGGCGGAATGGGCGGTATGGATTATTGAGAAGCGGAAACAACAATTAACAAACAGCCGAGCTCGAGAGGGCTCGGCTGTTTTGCTTCAGGCACGAACCCGAGCTAGCGCTTGCACCCGGGCGCGAACACGTGCGTACAATTCTTGATACTTACCTGTCGCGTCTTCTATTCGAACAACCACTGCAATCGGAATCGGATCATCAGTTCGAAGCCACGTCGCTGATACGAGCGATAGTGCCAATGTGTAGTCGTCTTGACTATAATCTTCCTTGTGATCACTCCATTCGAAGACGTCCTTTTGTAGCGTTCCCACTGATCGTCGAGTGATTCGTAGTTGCCCCTCCATGTCAGTCGCCGAAACATCTTTGGTGGCGGCTATATTTCTTTCGTCTTCGTCTCGCTGCAAAAGAGCGGCGATATGATCGGCACTTTGATCACCCCTGAAGAGGCGGAATTTCATTTCTGCACTAAGGTACTCAGCGACCCCCCATTTTTGAACTTCCGGGGCGGAGGCGACTGCAACAATGATTCGCTTTGGGCCGCGACCGGCTTCCTTGAGTTCTGCCGGCACGGGAATTTTGAATATGGCTGTCGAATCGGGTGCAACATTTCCCTGCCAAAATAGCAAAACTGAACTTTGGCTGCAGTCAGTCGCAGCGCGCCCGTCACCTATTCCATATCCAATAAGAGACAAATTTTAATCTTCATTGAGAATCTCCGATTCGCTCGGCCGCACCGCTGACGCGGCGATGAATGCCCGCAAGAGGGCGTTGGTGACTGGTATTCCAGCCAACCTCAAATCGCGTGCAATGATCGAAAGGTGATAAGCGACGCGAGGCGCCGCGAAACTTGTTCCAACGTGATGCTGAAGCACTTTCGTGACAGCGTTGCTGGCCATCATCACATCAGTGCCCGCATTTGTAGTGACAGTATTTGATGCTGGATCACGAACAAAATTGCCGCCTCTTTCAATCAGATCGGGTTTAATACTGTCTGCGAAACCCGGTCCAGAGCGCGTGAATGGTGAAGGTTGAGACTCTAGCGCAAGTGGTACGAGCGGATCGACGACAACTTTGGCAGCATGTGTGATTGAACCAACCGTCAGCGCTAGCGCCGCTTGGCCTGGGTCATGCAGTTTGGCGAAAGGACGAACCAAAAAACCAGGGTATCCCTCCTCATTCAGCAAATCCTGAACGTCACGTGGGGAGATATTGCCGGTAATCGTCACAAAAACGACATCGAACTCCCGCGACAGCTGATCAATCGTACGAGCCACCCAAGCGTTGCGAGCGATCCAATGTCGAGCCGCCTTACTCCACACATGTCCCAGCACTTGATATGGCAAGACGAATATTTTGACACCGAAAGCCTGATAATACTGAACGATTTCACGAAGAACGCGCGTAAACAATCGTGCCTCGGCGGTGCGATATCGCGCTTCATCTTCAATCCACGGAACGTCGAGTTGGCCATCGTCGCTTGTAATTCTAGCGCTCGCAACCCAAGCTTCTGCTGCGTTAGTCGCACCTTTGCTGATATCGATAGTATGATACGCGGCCAAGGATGCGACACCCGAACCATGACCATCTCCATCTTCTGTCGGTTCAAACTCAGCGATAAAGCTTCGCGAAATGTCTCGGCGGAGGATTGGCGTTAAGAACGGATTTCCTGCCGCCACTCCACTATCGATTACACATATGGTGTCCGCATCTCTACCCGGTGCAGCGACCGAAATATCGGCGATGTTAAAGTCCCTCAACGTTTGATGGAAAGTTTCAAAACGCGGACGGGTATCGAAGTAGACGATTTTTCGCCACCACTTTTCTGACTCAACAAATTCACGGAATTGCACTCCAGTAGTCCATAAAACAATGTGTGCGCCCCGTTCGTGTAATTCGTATTCATAGATACCTCCACGGACGCCGTTACCGAGGGCTGCGTTGATCTCAGCAATGATTTCCTCGATTTCCCGCTGCGCTTTGGTCCCGCGTTCTTCGAAGCTTGCAGCCTCGATCTCATAGATAACGTGCTCTCTTGCCGACCAGGCGTCGAACTCGGCGAGGACCTCTTCTGACAACCGATCCTTTGGGTCGCCGATTTCGACCGACTGAACCGTCGTCGCGAACTCGGTACCCTTCGGTCGATCTGGTTTATCTTCGCCGACGAAATCCTCGATTCGCTTATCCAGTTTTTCGAGGTTTCCTATCTTACGTGGTACGACAAGACTCTCGGTTTCTCCCGGTCCGGTCATAAACGCGAGACCAGTGCCGGTTAAATCTGTCACTGTCAGAGGCCGATTATGCCGCAGTTTTAGGAATACTGCGCGCTTCTGTTCCGGCGAGAATAAATTGAATTGATTCCGGACCGCTGCGGTTTGGGCGTACAATTTCTTAGCGATCTCCCTGCGCTCTTCTGCCGGAATCGCTGGTGGTTGCTCAAAGCCTCTGCGCTCCCGACGGCGGCGCCGAATTTGGGGATCTGAAAAGACTAACGGAAGAAGTTCGGGATTCATCGCCGGCGTCGGACGCCTAGCGCTGCTTCTCGCTTTGCCCGCCATTGCTGTGCTTCAATCACAATCGCTTTGGCGTGTATTACCTTTTCACGCAGCAGAATCTGAGTTTTTACAACTTCGTTGACAGCACGCTCGATTTCCGCGAACGAAACGCTATTCAATTGTCGAGCTGTGACATCGAGGCTGCCGTTCACGTGTAGCCCGCTCGTCAGTTGTTTGAGTTGTGCGAGCCTTTCACGTTGGGAGGGTAGTGGAAAAGGTATTACGTCGTCGAAACGCCTCCAAATTGCTGGATCAAACAAATGTGAATGATTGCTCGCCAAAATTATGAGGCTGCGTTTCGGAGCGAAGTAGTCAAGTCCCTGCAACAACGCGTTGACGACTCTTCTGAGTTCTCCCACGTCATTCGCGTCGTCGCGCGCCTTCGCTATGGCATCCGCTTCGTCGATTAACAACACCATGGCGATTTCATCCCCCATTCGAAGAACCTTTTGTAGATTAGACCCGGTTTCACCGACAAAACTTGTAATTAATGCGCCAAGGCGCACGATGCCCAGCGGCAAATTAAGATTCGACGCGAGCGAGGCGGCGCCTGCGGTTTTTCCACAACCAGGTGGGCCCCAAAATAGGAATCGGGCTTTCGGCCGCAATCCATGTTCGCGCAAATGAGCGGCCGCACGATACTCTACGCAAATTCGATCTAACGCTGCTTTCGTTTCTAGTTTAAAAAACAGCTCGGGGGACCGCGGTTCTGAAATAAACGTCACGAGACCTTGTGACTGTTTCGTTAGGGAGACAAGTGTATGTGTCGAAACGGCTTTGCTGGTGGCTCCATTGCTCGATTCGAGTGCTTCGCGGAGATATCGGGCCTCTCCCGGTCGGTTCTGTTCCGCGAGAGATTTAATGATCGCTTCTGCGGTTCGTTGGAATCCAACATCGTCATGCCCGGCATGAGCCATGAACAGGCGCCGAAGTTCTTCGAGATGCGGGGAGCCCACTTGAGACAGTTAAACCCGACAGTGGCCTCGGCTCAAGCTGAATGGGTGGTCAAAGCGCGATGCCGCGGCTCGGTGCAACATAGCGCCGGCGGCTTGCGACGCAGCTCGGGTTCTTATTAGATTTAGAAATGTTACCGAACTACGATGATTTCTTGATCAAGCGCTTCGAGCAGCCGGATGAGGTGCGCACGTTCGAAAAAGGAAAATTCGAAACGGTGAAGATCGGATCGATGACAATCGGTCGCGCGAACTACGAGCCGGGATGGAAATGGTCGGCGCACGTGGGCGCAGCGAGCGGCGCGAGTTTCTGCGAAGTGGAACATATCGGCATGGTTGTGTCCGGTTGCGCCGCCTGCCAGATGAAGGACGGGCGCTACTACGAAATGCGGGCTGGCGATCTGTTTTACATCGGCCCCGGTCACGACAGTTGGGTGGTCGGCGATGAGCCTTATGTGTCGCTCCATTTTCTCGGCGCGGAACATTACGCGCGGCGCTGAGTCATTCCGCCGTAAGATTTTGCTTTTTGTTTTCTTGCGAGTCGGACATACCTCTCAGGCTTCGCGCATTCACAAAAATAGATTTTCATGAAAGACGACATCTCGGTGTTGATGGCTGACGTTAAGGCGAAGAACCCGACGGAGCCGGAGTTTCATCAGGCCGTTCACGAAGTAGTCGAGTCGCTCTGGCCGGTTCTCGATCGGCACCCCGAGTATCGCAAGGCGAAGATTATCGAACGGATCATCGAGCCGGAGCGGGTGATCATGTTTCGCGTTCCGTGGCAGGACGATCAGGGCAATATGCACGTCAACCGCGGGTTTCGGATTGAGATGAGCAGCGCAATCGGCCCGTACAAAGGCGGGCTGCGATTTCATCCTTCGGTCAATCTTGGCATTCTTAAATTCCTTGCCTTCGAGCAGGTGTTCAAAAACTCGCTCACCACGTTGCCACTCGGCGGCGGCAAAGGCGGAGCCGATTTCGATCCAAAAGGAAAGAGCGACGCCGAAGTAATGCGTTTTTGTCAGGCGTTTATGTGCGAGCTATTTCGTCACATCGGACCGGACACGGACGTGCCCGCCGGCGACATTGGCGTTGGCCATCGCGAGATCGGTTTCATGTTTGGAATGTACAAAAAGCTCCGGAACGAATTCACCGGCGTCTTAACCGGAAAACGCCTGACTTGGGGCGGCTCGCTCCTTCGGCCGGAGGCGACCGGCTACGGGACGGTTTATTTTGCGGCCGAGATGCTCAAGACTCGTCACGAAGAATTCACCGGCAAGACCTGTCTCGTTTCGGGCAGTGGCAATGTCGCGCAGTACACCATCCAAAAACTCATCGATCTGGGCGCGCGGCCCGTCACCTTGTCCGATTCGGCCGGCTATATTTACGACGAAGCAGGAATCACGGACGAGAAGCTCGCCTTTGTCATGGATTTGAAGAACGTCCGCCGCGGCCGGATCGCCGAGTACGCGGACAAATTCAAAGGCGCGATCTACACGCCGACCGATCCCAAGCGCGATCACAATCCGATTTGGGATCATAAGGCGCAATGCGCGTTTCCGTGCGCGACCCAAAATGAAATCAACGCCAAGGACGCGGACAATCTCCTGAAGAACGGAGTCTATCTCGTGTCGGAAGGGGCGAACATGCCGACCACGATTAACGGGGTCCATCGGTTCCTCGACGCGAAGGTCCTTTACGGTCCGGGGAAAGCCGCGAACGCAGGAGGCGTCGCCACCTCGGGGCTGGAGATGTCGCAAAACAGTGTCCGTCTTTCGTGGACGCGCGATGAAGTGGACACGCGCCTGCATCACATCATGAGCGTGATTCACAAGATTTGCAACGAAACCGCCGAGCAGTATGGGACGCCCGGCAACTACATGAACGGCGCCAACATTGCCGGCTTCCTCAAAGTGGCCAACGCGATGATGGACCAGGGGCTGGTGTAGAGTTGTAGTCGCCCCGCTCTGTCGGGGCGTTGGTCTGCGGCTCCGCGGCGACTGAGCGCCGCGGCTACAACATTTGCAAATCAAACCAAGCGACGATTACTTAACCGCATGAGCACGTATCCGAAAAGCCCGACAGAAATGACCGGCGGGATGATGTATTTCCCGCGGATGCTGGACAAAATGCGGATGCACGCGTGCGGGGA
>Ga0137365_10000608_pt1 | contig 24918 bp, 21 predicted proteins | sample SagtaG_9_FD_104799 | JGI IMG/M metagenome (GOLD analysis project Ga0137365, IMG submission 104799) | Vadose zone soil microbial communities from Sagehorn Ranch, Mendocino, California, USA - Sage1_L_40_16 metaG | ecosystem: Environmental > Terrestrial > Soil > Vadose zone | place: USA...
ATACTGCGCTAGCACAGATGAGGAAGAAATCGCAGAAGGCCTTGAAGTAGTCGAACGACAGATGCGCGAGCGTACAGTACGCCCAGGTGAGGAAGAACTTTTTAAATCTCGTGCCAGAGAGCACGGATCGATCAAACTGATTGACCTGGTGACAGCACGACTTGATACTGCTACAGATTCCTATCTCGCCACCTTACCAAGCTTACGTCTAAATGATGTGCGCATTGACCCTGAGATGGTTGCTTCAAATGAGCGCATGCTAACAGGAGGCTTCTATGCTGAGATTCAGCTTGAGTACGATGCAGCTATAGCGCAGGAGAAGGCTGGAAGGCCATTTGGGGTGACCTCCCTACGTCCTATTCAATTATCCAAACGTGGTGTACTCGATGATCTGGCTCGGGGGCGCGAATACTTTACTACCTATGAGTGGAAACAATTTCTTTTGCGTAGCGTAGGCTTTGAACCAAGCCGTCTATCTACACGGGCTCAAGATATCCTTCTCATGCGCATGGTTCCATTTGTTGAACGCAACTACAATATGGTTGAGCTTGGTCCTCGTGGTACGGGTAAATCCCATCTTTTTCAGCAAGTTTCTCCTTATTCCCATCTTATCTCTGGAGGTAAAGCTACCGTCGCCCGCATGTTTGTCAACAACAGTACTGGTCAGCGAGGTCTGGTGTGTCAGTATGACGTTGTCTGTTTTGACGAGGTATCCGGCATATCCTTCGACCAGAAGGATGGGGTCAATATCATGAAAGGCTATATGGAGTCAGGTGAGTTCAGCAGAGGGCGAGAAAGCATTCGAGCCAGTGGTAGCATCGTTATGGTTGGAAACTTCGAAGTTGACGTAGAACACCAACAACGCATTGGTCACCTGCTTGGACCGATGCCGCCAGAAATGCGAAACGATACGGCGTTTATGGATCGACTTCATGCTTACCTTCCAGGGTGGGATGTGCCCAAGTTAGAGGCGTCACTTTTTACTGATCACTTTGGCCTGGTCAGCGATTTTCTTTCCGAAGTCTGGTCACAATTACGCGGTGACAATCGTCTCACAGCTATTCAAGGTCGGGTCAATTATGGGGGTGCACTGAGTGGTCGCGATACAACTGCAGTGAATAGGACAGTGAATGGCCTGTTGAAGTTGCTATATCCCAATCGAGATCAGTTCATTAGCGAGGAAGATTTAGAATGGACTGTTCGTTTAGCCATGGAGTGCCGAAGACGAGTAAAGGAACAACAGAAGCGCATCGGCAGCGCAGAATTTAGGAACACTCACTTCAGCTACCAAATGGGCAATGATGGTATTGAAGCATTCGTTGTCACTCCAGAATTACAGAGTGAGAATTCGATTGGATCCGATCCTTTACCTCCAGGGCAGGTGTGGGCGATTAGCCCCGGTGGACCAGATGAATACGCAGGGCTCTATCGTATCGATGTGAATGAAGGGCCAGGTTCAGGAGTGAAAATCATCAATGTACCTGTGCCTGGGCCGTTTAGAGAAAGCATCAAGTATGGCGAACAAAACCTATTTACTCGATCAAGAGAGCTTGTAGGGGATCGAGACCCTCGTCAGCATGAGTTTATCGTCCAACTACGTGCATTCGATACAGCAAAAAGTGGAGCGCACCTGGGTCTACCTGCACTACTAGCATTTTGTAGTGCTCTGCTTGGCAAGAGCCTTAAAGGTGGCTTGATTGGAGTTGGGGGCTTAAACCTTGGTGGAGGCCTCGATCCAGTTTACAATGCAGTGGGCGTCGCTGAACTTGCTGTTGAGAAAGGAGCAACTACTCTACTCATACCTATCTCCGCCAGAAGACAGCTCAATGAATTATCGGATGAGATGGCAACGAAGATTAGTATTCTATTCTATGCGGATGCAAGGGAGGCACTTTTTAAGGCATTGGGTGATTAGAACTAATTTTTCGAGTCTTGCGAAAGAAGATGTACATCTTTTCCAGCGAGTATAGTTTGTACTGCTCAAAACTATTGGGTACAGTAAATACCAAATAAGAGCATGACTGCTGCTTTATTTACTACAGTTACTAATCAAATGCCCGCACCTTTGATTAACTATATTGAATTTGCTGAGAGCTAGGGTAGCTAACACAAAATCCTACGCCAAACCAAGCGCTGCTTGTTCAGCATCAGACTGTAAGACTCGCTGCGCCCGCTTGACTATTTTATTGTTTTAACGCTTAAGCCTTCACCCACTGGTTAAAAGGAAAGGAAACAACTTAGTGATTCTCTCATATGCTGTTGCTCAACGTGGTAATCTCTATCCTGAAGCATTCAATTGTTTGCGTTCTCTCCCTGATATAGCTCTTCAGCATGGAGATCATGGTTTGCGTCATCCTCTCGGTATTTATTCTATATCGTTGCATCGAGTAACACAGGCATTCCAAGATGTACTCACTGAAAATGATAAGGTCTATCATGCTCAACTTAAGGAAGATGACAGTATAGATTTCATTACAGATCCGCTTCTCAAAGCACAACAAGAACTACTCGATGCACTTATGGCACATATCGACGATGGATATCAAATACTAAAAGCTCTTTATCCGGCATCCCGCTTGACAAAACCTGTACCTTTCGCCGACAAGTGGTTGGAACAGGCAAAGCATCCTACAGTTGCGCATTTTAAGCATCTCACCAAACCATATAGGGATACGTTTGCTCCAATTGTGAATCGGATGAAGCATGAGCATGGACGTTTGCGAGTTCTCTTGATGCGTAATTTTGACCAACCGCAGAATGCTCAGCAACGAATAGTTGGCTACTTTGTTGAAGGGGTTGACAAGCATGGTACAGTTGGACCTGACATAAAGATACATGGTAAGGATAGAGCTATATCATTCCACCGCGATCTCCGTTATCATTTTGTGCATCTTTACAAGATAGATCATTTTCTATCAAATGCTATAGTTGAGTCTATCAATAAAACATATTCTATCCAATTCACTCCCTCTGTCTATTTTGATACGCCATCTCCTGAAATCATAACTATAGCTGAGAGCATCTCTCATTTGCCCTTTCTCTTTTTTTTCGACGAAGTGAGTAAGCTTACTCCCACAGTAGGGTTATCTTCCAACCATGAAGGTGTAGAATTGACTTTAAATGATACAAGCCAGATAAAAGCCGCTTCACTGCTTAAATGGAAAGTTCAGCTAAAATACACGGGAGACAGTGTTACTAAATCCTGGATAATGCCTTATATGGGGTAAGCCACTTATCAAGACCTCTAAGAATTCTTCCTCTTTCCTAATGTGGTCTATGACAGATGTGTGAGGGAAGTCAGGACGTACAACAGACAAATTGCGGCGTGAAACCGTACAACTTCGCTTTACCGCTTCTACAAATTTGCGAGCTGTACCATTGCTATTACTCAGAAGCCATAACAAAGTACATACACTACCACTTCTTAAGGCAAAAAGAGCTAGCGTACTGCTCTGGTGCTTAGCTAGAGCAATATGGTTAAAACCCAAGGCGACTATTGGCTTATTTGGATCCGCATTTTGAACAATGAGATAACAGGCGTAGCGTGAGAGGCGATAATCTTCTACTGGTCGTCTTGCTCCTTTGCCAGCTTCGATCAATTGCACCTCCAAGTGAAAATGATCTGAAACGGCTTTGATTGCTATTCTCACACGCTATTTTTGCTTCCTTAAAAAATAACCTTAACTCCCTCATATGGTACAATGCCTTCATCAAACAGACGAACAGGAAAAACCAGAACAATACCGTACCATATCGCTCCCACTGGAGGAATCATGTCCGATACCACCACAAACTCAACATCCCAACATAAATACACGAACCGGCTCATCAATGAGACGAGTCCATACCTGCTGCAACATGCGCACAACCCCGTAGATTGGTATCCGTGGGGCGAAGAGGCGCTGCAAAAGGCGCGGCAGGAGAACAAACCTATCCTACTTAGCGTCGGTTACTCTGCCTGCCACTGGTGCCATGTCATGGAGCGCGAATCCTTTGAGAACGAAGACATCGCTGCACTTATGAATCAGCATTTTGTCTCTATCAAAGTAGACCGCGAAGAGCGACCCGATATAGACAATATCTATATGCAGGCAGTACAGGCCATGACGCAGCAGGGTGGTTGGCCCATGACCGTTTTCCTCACGCCGGACGGCCGTCCTTTCTATGGAGGCACCTATTTCCCCCCGCGCGACCGTCAATACGGGCGGGAAACGATGCCAGGCTTTCCTCGTATCCTGCTGACCATGGCTGATTACTATGAGCATCACCGCGAAGAGGTAGAGGAACAGGCCAACCAGGTTGCCGATTTCCTCAAACAACGCAGCAGTACCCCTCTACGTAGCAAGGGAGGCATTAACCCCGTTGGCACCATGCCTCTTGAAATGCTCAGTAACGCCAGTCGCGAACTCGCCGCTGAATTCGATCCCGTGCATGGTGGCTTTGGTAATGCTCCCAAGTTCCCCAACACCATGTCGCTTGAATTTCTCTTGCGTACGCACCAGCATCGCCTGCACGGTGAGATTGGCACAAAAGCCACCAGGCCCGAACTGGAGATCGTGGAAGTATCCTTGCAGCATATGGCCAATGGCGGCATCTATGATCAGCTGGGTGGCGGCTTCCACCGCTATTCTGTAGATGCTGCATGGCTCGTGCCACACTTCGAGAAAATGCTCTACGATAATGCCCTGCTCAGTCGCCTTTACCTGCATGCCTATCTCGTCACTGGCAACCCATTTTATGAACGTATCGTAAGGGAGACACTGGACTACGTCGTACGCGAAATGTTCTCGCCCGTGGGCGGTTTTTATTCCACCCAGGATGCGGACAGCGAAGGAGAAGAAGGCAAATTTTATGTCTGGACACCTGCCGAAATCGAAGCAGCGTTGCCGCACGAGGATGCAGCACTCTTTATGCTGTACTACGATGTGACCCAGTCGGGCAATTTCGAGGGCAAGAACATCTTGCACGTGGATCAGGATGCGCAGACGGTAGCCGATAAAGCTGAGGTAAGCCTCGAAGCCCTGCAAGCATCCCTGAAGCGCAGCCGCGAAATACTCTTTAGGGTGCGCGAAAAACGGGTGAAGCCCGGACGCGATGAGAAGATACTTACTTCCTGGAATGGACTGATGTTACGCAGTTTCGCTGAAGCAGCACGTTACCTCGACCGTCCTGACTATCTTCAGGTTGCTACACAAAACGCTGAGTTTTTGCTGCGCGAGTTGTACCGTGATGGTCGCTTACTACGAACCTTCAAAGATGGTCGCTCACACCTCAAGGGTTACCTGGAAGATTACACCTTCCTGGCCGATGGCTTATTGGCCCTCTACGAAACGAGCTTTGACCCCCGCTGGTTCGTTGAGGCCCGTCGCCTGATGGATGAAGCTATCAAGTTGTTCGCTGATGAGCAAAACGGCGGCTTCTTTGATACGGGCAGTGACCACGAAGCGCTCGTAAGCCGGCCCAAAGATATCATGGACAACGCCACCCCTGCGGGTAACAGTGTGGCCGTCGATGTACTGCTGCGGTTGGCAGCTTTCACCGGTGAAGAAGAATATCGCCAGAGAGCTGATGACTACTTGCGCCCCATTGCTGATGTGATGGTGCAGCATCCACAGGCCTTTGGCCATGTACTTGGGGCACTTGACTTTGCCATTTCGCAGAGCAAGGAAATCGCCATCACCGGTGATCCTCACCAACCTGATACTCGCGCTTTACTGGAGGTTGTCAATACGCGCTACTTGCCAAACAGCGTACTTGCCTGCGCCGCGCCCACTAATCTTGAGGCCATACAAGCGATACCGTTACTGGCAGATCGCCCTCAGAAAGATGATAAAGCCACGGCATTTGTTTGCCAGAACTTCGCCTGCCTGGCACCCGTCAATGCACCTGAGGAATTGGAGAAACTTTTATAAGGGCGCAATTCTAATCATTCACATACCGCATCTCGCCTTTGACATCATGGCGGCACAGCACCCCGCTGCGTGCCAATTGCTCTAATGCCAGGATAGCGGCGGCTTTCTCCTTGCGGCCTGGCGCTTTTTTGCTCGGAGGCGCAAACATCTGCGCAACCTCGAGAGGAGTGAAGACAGTCAGATCACTTGTGTGCTCTTGCAGGTAATGAGTAATGGATTCTTCGTACCACGTCACAAGATCGGCGGGTTGCCTTGACTGTGGGCTGTTAACGATCATTACGGGGCAGGAGGCGATCTGTAATATTCTACGCGAAGTACTACCTGCAATAAACCGGCGTATCTTTTGCACGGTGGAGTTACCACGGCTGCCTACGACAATGAAATCGACATGAAGCTCTCTGGCCACCTTGACAATCTGGTCTGCCGGAACGCCCAAACGTATCAGCGTCTCAATTTGTCCTGAAGGGATACCCTGTTTCTGTAATTCAGTACGTGCATTTCGCAATACGTCCTCTGCCAGTGAACGCTGCTCGGAGGTGACGAATGTGGGCTGCAGGTATCCAACGTACATGCCCAAGGCGGGCGACGAGATAGAGGGTACAGGGATGACATGGAGTAAAATCAGATGTAACTGTGGGGCAAGCTGCTCGACAAACTCGCTCATCGAGCGCAGTGCTTGCTGTGTAGCAGGTGAGATGGGAGCATCAATACCCAGCAAAATATGCTTATTCATGGCCGTTTCCGGTTTTTTTACATCTGATCACGTTATACCGGCTGGTCTAACCAAGAGCCAATTCTAGACCATTCAAGCAAAACAGCTACATAGACTAACTATCCATCGATCTATATACGAAGTATACAAGTTTTTAATGTGATAGGCAAGGATTGACTTGTTTTTACATTCTTAATACCTTTGATAAATATAAATGTGTCATTTGTCACATCCTTTTTCGCACCTTATCTGCTATCTTTATAAAGTACCTAGGGCTAACTTTTACCCACATTTTGCGGTGCAGTAGGCTTTGCCCCTGGTAACTCATCTTGACAGTCGTGTATATAGTGCATTAAGCTACTTGAGATGTATTGTTGTGTACAAAAGCCACCACGAAGCTGTTTCTTTTTTTACATTCAACTCGTTAAAGAACGAGTATAAGCTGAAGCGAATCACCTGTCCAACGGCCCCTTTTAATTTACGATAATCGAAAACGTCTATATTAGCATTGTAATAGCGTGAGAGTAGTTATACGTTCAAAATATAAATGTAGAGATTTTCTGTGATAAGGACACTTCACATCAAGACTCTACGGAAAGTAGGTCGAGAGAGATGGGTATAGAGATGGAAGACCTACCCGATCAAATGAACTTATCAGCGCTCGCAGGCCGCTGCATGCGCGAGATCGAACACTACCGACGTAAAGAGCCATACAATGATCAGTATTGCTTAGAGATTTTCCATCGTGCCATGGTCAACCATGACCACGCTGCCTGGGAACTCTTGCAAGAACGCTTCAGCCCCACCGTGAAGGCCTGGATGCGCAACCACCCTCATCGAGATATCGCATGCCGTTATGAGCCTGAAGAAGATTATGTCGCACATACCTTTACACGGCTCTGGCAGGCGTCCATGCGCAGTAGATTAGAGTTTGATTCCCTGGCTGCTGCCCTCAGCTACCTCAAGCTCTCACTTCAAGGAGCGGTAATTGACACGCTGCGCGCGTTTTCACGGCCAAAAGAGGCTCCCCTGCCTGATCCTGGCACCGCTACCTCTTACACGGAAGAGCCTGCGACCGAAGATGATTACGAAGATCAGGACTTGTGGGAGGTCATCGAGAGTCTGCTTCAGAACGAGCGCGAACGGCGACTGGCATACCTGCTCTATCACTGTGGCCTCAAACCCAGGGATATTGTGCGCTATCGTCCAGAAGAATTCAGCGATGTGCAGGAAATCTATCGTCTGACACGTAACATTATGGAGCGTCTCCTGCGCAATTGCGACCAAATTCGCTGGCGCCTGAGCGATGGCGAATCGTAGGGGCGACCCTCGTGGTAGGAGAGTTTGGGGGACTTTCCGCCTGTGTAACAGGTAGTCGCTAGTGGTAAAATGAATAGTATGAAGTGTCCGAATGCTGATACGCAAAAAATGGCACCTGGCTCGTTAATAAAGCAACATCCCCAAGAGGGAAGCGAGATTCTTAGGGACGGCAGCTCGCAAAGTCATTCTTGCGGTCGCCCCATGTTGGCTTTCCCTTAAGGGATATAACTCGTAGGGCTCTAGTGGTCGACAAGGGCGACCACGTGGAGTGTCTCTGAATAGTATACCAAGTGCCATAGCGCAGAGGAGGAGGAAATCCGACGATGGATTGTTTAAACTCAATAGCCCCCACAGATGAGGAGCTTATAAGCTTTGCTCTCGATGGAGAATTTTTGCCTGAAAAGGCCCACATTCATCTTGAGCAGTGTGAGACTTGCAAGCTGAGGCTTGCCAGGTACGAGCAAGCCAATGCTTACCTGGTTTCGCGCCTCTATCGCAGCCAATGCCCCTCTGGTGAGCAATTGAGCCTCTATTGCGCTGACCTGTTGCCAGCAGACCAACGCATGAGTATAGCAAACCACGTCTTAGATTGTCCCCTGTGCGCTGCTGAAGTTGCGGAAACGCGCAGCTTTTTGCAGGTACAAGACATCGAACTTCCGATATCTTCTTTCTCTCCAGGTGCGCTTGTACGGCGCATTTTTGCTACCCGTGTCATCCGGCCGCAACCGCAATTCGCTGTGCGTGGTGATGCTACCGAAGCAGCGTGGCCACGCCAATATAAAGCCGAATCCGTCGACATTTCCCTTCACCTTTCGCACACGAGCAGCGGCGAACATATGCTGCTCGGTATCCTCACCAGTGTCGATCCCGCGGAGAGCGTGGAAGCCCTTGAGGGAGTGCCCGCCGAACTCTATACTGCCCCCAGGCCACTTGCAGCCAATGGTGACAAACCAACCGCAACCCTGCTATTGCACACACAAGTAGACGACCTCGGCAACATCGTCTTCAAACCTGTACAACCTGGTGAATATGTCATGGTTGTCTATCTACCCGATCGCGAACTGCTCATCGATGGCCTGACGATCGAGTAAGTCTACATCAAATCATGCTGCTAGTTTGAGGTAAGATCAGAACTTCATACAAAAGTGAGTCAGGGCGGCTCATTGAGCCGCCCTGACCGATTCCTTAAACCTGGGCTTCTCTCAGAGAAGTCCTCTCTCCATATCTTAACTACCTAATTGTGCGGCGACCGTAGCCTCCAGAAACGGCACGCAGGATTGCAATCAGGATACATGCGCCAATGAAGGCGATGATGATAGTTCCGATCAATCCACTCGAGCCTAAGCCAAGAAGGCTTGCCAGGAAGCCACCGATGAGTGCACCGACGAGGCCAACGATGATATCACCGACAACACCATAGCCACCGCCGCGCATCACTACGCTTGCCAGGAAGCCAGCGATCAAACCGACCACAAGCCACCATATTATGGCTGCAAGACTAACGTCTGCAAGAACTAAACTCGCAAGTGTCATGTTACATTCTCCTTCTATTTACTTCTCTAGTTAAAACTTGTACAAATGCTACGGCTTGATGAACGATTATTCATGTCGAGTTATTCGCTGAAAAGTTTCTAGTTTGCGCATTTGCTATCTATACATTATACCAGGCGGTTTGATTATACAAGTCAACAATGAAAATGTTAAGTCTCCTCCAATCTTTTGTTAAGCTTTTTAATTTTTTATTCCAGGTTCACTCCTGTTCCTTTGTACAAGGTTTGGCTAGCGAGTGGTATGATACCCTATGTACATCTATGTAAGCGCAAACCAGGAGTGTAGAAAGAATATGTCCCCCAGTACCCGCTTCCCGTAAGCGCTCGGCCAGGGTTTCTATCTCAATTTCCTCTTTCCAGTCCCCAAAACGCACATACAATCAAGCATTGACTTACTTAAGGGAATGTTTTATAATATAGCGTATGGATATGTTTGTTGCACTTGCCGATCCTACCAGAAGGACCATTTTAGAAATCCTTGCCAACAGCGGTGAGTTATCGGCGACTGCTCTCTACGAGCACTTTCCTGTTAGCCCACAAGCGGTCTCACAACATCTTAAAGTCTTGCGTGAGGCACACTTAGTGGAGATGGAAAAACGGGCACAAAAGCGCCTGTACCGCCTCAATCTACAGACGCTGTCTCAATTTGAAGCATGGGTTCAGCACATGAAGCAGGTGTGGGAAGAGCGTTTTAACGCATTAGATCAAGTACTCGAAATTGAAAAACAGAAGGGAGTAGAATAACATTCTATGCCAGCAAATCAGACGACTATTCTTGCAGAACCGGGCAAACAAGAAATCCTCATCACGCGTGAATTCGATGCCCCGCGAGAGCTCGTGTTTAAAGCATGCACCGATCCAAAACTTGTACCGCAATGGTGGGGACCCAGAAACCTTTCAACTGAAGTCGACAAGATGGACGTGAGACCTGGTGGACAATGGCGCTTTATCAATCGAGACGCTGAGGGCAAAGCCTACGCGTTTCATGGTGTGTATCACGAAGTCCTGGCACCTGAACGCATTATTGATACCTTTGAGTTTGAAGGGTTAGCGGAAACAGGACATGTGACGCTGGAGACGATGAAACTTGAGGCCTTGCCTGGAGGAAGAACCAAACTCATCGCTCAATCAGTCTTCCAATCAGTCGCTGATCGCGATGGCATGCTCCAAAGTGGCATGGAAGCAGGAGTCAAGGAGACCTATGATCGTCTGGCAGAGCTGCTGAAAAAGCTGTAGCGGCTCTGACCGTCATCTTTTCTTGCGCATTGGGGAGCTTTCGCTCTCCTTTTCTTACAAAGAGCGGTCCTCCACAAGGGATCCATCTGTATGCCTCCACGTGTAATAATGATTGACAGATTGACACTCCAGCTGATTCACGCGCGTCGCTCCCGATAGGGGATGAACTGATGAAGATCGTGGACAACGGATCAGGCATGGACGCTCCGCTTCGACACAGCGAGAGCGCTTAATCAAGCCGTTGATGCAAGAACTCAATGGTACGCTCCCAGGCCATGCGAGCAGCCTCGGCGTCATACTCAGGGCGATTCTCCTCGAAGAACCAATGTTTGGTCCCCGGATACGTATAGAAGGTGACCGGCCTCCCCGCAGCCTGGAGCGCCTGCTCCATCTCCGCGACCGACTCAGCCGGCTCGAAAGGGTCATCCTCCGCGAAGTGGCAGAGGTATGCGGCCGAAGCTATGCTATAGTCCGGTCCGGTGTAGGCGGCATAAAAGGTAACGACTGCGGCGATCTCCTCGGCCAGGTTGACGGACATGTCTAGCGCGTAGGCGCCTCCCAGCGAGAAGCCGACGAGGGCGAGCTTGCCGCGACCGTCCGCCAGATTTGTCGCATCGTGTTGGCGCAGGAACTGCACTGCCCCCGCGATGTCGCCGCGCACCCGCTCCAAATCCCGATCCAGCGCCTCGCCCAACGCTTGCGCTTCCTCGACCGCCGCGGTCGTCTTGCCGCGATAGAGGTCGGGGGCGAGCGCCACGAAGCCCGCCTCCGCGAGCCGGTCGCAGACCTGCCGAAACGGTTCCGTCAGTCCCCACCACGCATGCAGGACCAACACACCTGGTCCGCTGCCATGCTCGGGAACGGCCAGATAGGCGCTGATCGTTCTCCCATCCGCCTGAAATTCTCTCATTCTGCTCTCCTTAAACACTCGAGAAAACTCAAGAAACGCTGTGCTTCAAGAAGCATAGCACAGATGTTCTGTTTTGTACACCCCAACTTTCTTCCCATCACAACCCCACTCGTGTGACAAAACCATCTTCGAGAGGTTCTTCTGGAAAGGGCTCTCTCATGACCTTCAACTTGCTGCTCTCTGCAAGCGAGTATTGAGCCGCCTCTCGTGGACAAGGGGCGTTTCGTTCCCAAATAGACCGGTTTATTTCCACCATTGCATGCCAACACCCCAGATGTGGGGTATCGGCATGCAATGGTGGAAATAAACCGGTCGCGATCCGACTGCGAGTTATTCTGTGGGAACAGCGGCTGCGGTGTCAGCAGAGACCATCAAGCGCTCCCTCATGGCATGTCAAGGCAAAGAGTGCGACATGGGCGGGGTCGCTTTCATCCCGTCCCCTGCAACGGGGCGGGACTTCCCGCTCCTTTCGTTAAATGATGGTGGCTACTCGGCACACATAACAACAAAAGAGGAGTCTTATTTTCCCTTTTGGCTTTCAACCTCACGTGGTCGTTTGAGCATCCTGCCAAAGAATATGAGTAAGAGACTGGGAGCCAGTAAGAGACAGAACGCCCCGAAGACAAAGGATGCAGAAAGACTAACATTGGATTGCAACCATCCACCAATCGAAGGCCCAATACTAAAACCGATGCTCCACGTGACCGAATAGAAGCCAGACAGTGTTGCGCGATTGCGGTCTGAAACCTGTTCCATAGCAAAGGCAGCGTAGATAGGTTCGATCAGCGTGCGCATAAATGAGCGAGTGTACTCTCCTGCAATTGCCAGGGGCAGCGTAGGAGCGAAACCAATCAGCACCATCAAGGGTGCAGTGAGATATTGCACAGTGGTGACAACGCGCAACTTACTCCAACGTTTGACAAACAGAGGAGCAGTGAGCGAGAAGATACCACCAGCCAGGCCAGAAATGGTGAAAATGATGCCCAGGGGGCCGGGTAAGAGGTGGAAGCGCAAGATAAAGAAAAGTTGCATGAGCGCGACCACCGCGCCCTCGCCCATCGTAAAGAGGAGATCAGGCACGAGTAATTTCACGAACAAGGCGACCGGCAGCCGTTCCCGCTTTTCATGTAACACTGCCTCCGCCAGAGGCCCGCTATTTCTCACCCTTTCCTCCAAGGCTGCATTTGTCGCTTTATCTGTTGCTTTGTTTGCTATTGTTCGCTTTGGTTCGCGCAAGAACCAGAGCGGCAGACCAAAGACAAAGGTAAACAGAGCGGCAGTGAATACTCCCCAACGCAATGCTATCGTACTGGCAGCAGAAACTTGCAGGATGTTAGCCATAATTTCGGGAATAGCACCACCTAAGAGGCTACCAAGTGAGCCAACGCCAAGCAAGAGGAAACTGTTCAGGGCGAATACGCCAACACGCTGTCTCTCCGTCGTACTTTCGGTCAAGAGTGGCAGATTGGTGACCCAGTAGGCAGTGGAGACGACCCCCTGCATAAAAGCACAAAATAGCAACAAGAAAGGGGATGTGACAAGCGCACACGCCGCAAGAAAGAGGGGAGTGAGGACAGCGGTCAACAACAGGACTGGCTTGCGACCAATCCGATCAGCAAGTATACCCACAGGAACGGCGCTGACGAGTGCCCCAATAGCAGGCATAGCGCTGAAAATACCGATGAAATCGGGTTGGTAGCCCAGGCTATGCACATAGTAATTGAGCGTTAACGCGGCAATGCTCAGTTGAAAGCCCTTACCCGTAGTAAAGAGGAGGAGAAGATAGACATTTCGGGTTAGATGTAAGAAGGAGAATACGAAAGAGCGTTTTTGCGATGGTTCCCTATCTTGAATTGTTGACTCAGAGGTATTGGGCACCAGGGACATTAAAGATATACTCCTGAATAGATAGACATATGCTTATACCTTACCATACGGCGTTGTCGCAAGACAACGGACAAAAGGACAGTAAGAGGTTCCTTTGTCTTCGGGGCTTTGTGTTTAGCGGTCAGTGCGAGCCTCTTATTACTCTTTTTTGGCAGATCACAGATAAGATGCCAGGAGGCGGTGCAAGGGTAAGTCATTATGGTGGGTCGCGAGCCGTAGCCCTGCTTCTTGCTTTAGCCCATTTGGTCTAGCATGCATCAATTTGGCATCTCATGGCGTATACTCATAAAGATCCGACAAATGTGGCGAAGAAGTGAAATAAGCACACTGTGAACTATGTCATAGCTTTGCTATGATATATACGGTATTCTTCCTTGATTCACTATCCAATCTTATTTATATAGCACAGGAGCCTGTAGATGAGGTCTAGCGTGGTTGAGTCCCGTCCCTCAAGGAATCTGGAGACTCAAAGTTCGAATACTCTACCGCGACCCGAATTTCAAATCCCGAATCCTCAACGCCCAACCCTGCTGCAGCCTGTAACACACCACGCACCCAAATACGAACTAACGCTTACGCCAAGCGAAGGTTGGCTTGCCATGCTGCTATTGTCCGTAGCCATCTACAGCGTTGTCTTCTCTATTATCTCCGCCAATTGGGTAAGCAATAGCTTCATTCTGCTCTTGAGTACCCCTGTTGGCTTGCTGTTAGGCCTATGTATTGCGAAAGTCCAGCGTTTTCCCCAGTCTATTTTGCACCTGGCTGCGTGCCTGGCGGGTCATTGGATTTCAATCTGGCTTACCAGCGTTATTGCATTTCATATTTCATGGCTACTCCTACTCGAAAATTTACGCACAGTGATCAGCGGCGGCTTGATTACATCGGCTTCACCGAACAGTGAAGTGGTTTTTCTCTTCTATCTTACGTTTCTCTGTTTCTTTCTTGGCTATTTTGGTGCCTGGCTGATCTATCGTGCTCACCTGCCCTGGTTGGTTGCCTTTGTCTATTGCGCCATCATGCTGGTGAATCTCAACTTTATTAAACAGGACCGTTCTTATTTGGTTGTCATCATGCTTGGCGCCTTGATTCTGCTCATTGCGCGTATTCAACTTGTCAACCAGCTAACCCAGTGGACGAATGAAGGCCTACATACTGACCGAGCTTGGTTGCGGAACATTAGCCGCCGTTACGTTCAGATAGGCTCTCTCTTTGCGTTGTCTGTTCTTATTATCGGTTGGATATTACCAGTCCTGGCTCAACCAATATCAGGCGCCGACTTTTGGAACAGCCTGGATAACGTATGGACAAATATCACAGCTGGTCGGCTCTCCCTGAGCAACCCCGGGTCGATTTTTCAGCCATATCAACCTTCTACAAACTTTTTTAGCGATCAACTTACTATTGCCGGCGATGTGAACCTGCCAACGGGTGAGGTACTCGAATACACCAGTTCAGCTACACCTCAGTCGCAATATCCAACTACACGCTATGCGCAATACCTTGAAGGCTTCACATATGACCACTTTGACGGGCATACCTGGACGTCATCGGCTTCGAATGAGAATCAACAATTTTTTGGCCCAAATGCTCGGCTTCCGGCGGATATCACCTCGGGCAATTACAATCAGGCCATAACCAATGTAACCATCGTACTCCCACCCGAAGGGACAAAGCATTATCTCTTTGCACCAGCACAACCGTGGAGCTTTAACGTAGCTACAAGGCTCTATGGAAATGGCATCACCACCGCCTGGACACAACAGACCCCTTTAACGCAAACAGAGCAATATCAAGTCACGTCCTTGATTCCAGTTGCTACCGCTCAGGATTTATCCACCGTTCAGTTTCCTACTCGGGATAACCAGAACCTTTGGTCGAACGACTCGAACATATCTACGCTCAAGCAATACTATCTTCAAATACCTGATGACCACCTCCCGCCCAGCGTACTAAATACGGCTCGGAAGTGGACAGAGGGTTCGACGAATGTTTATAGCGCAATGAAGAGCTTAGAGTCGCATCTGAGTGATTCAAATCAATTCAGGTATTCCGTAACCAATCCACCCGTGCCTGGTAACGTGGATGCTGTGGCATGGCTTTTACAGACTCAAAAGGGGTACTGTACTTACTATGCAAGCGCGATGACCATAATGGCTCGTCTGTTGGGTGTTCCTGCCCGCGTTGTGAATGGCTTCAGCCAGGGGTATATTGATGGGCAGCGCGAGGTACGGGTTGTCAGTGGCACTGATGCACATAGTTGGGTACAGGTGTATTTCCCCGGTTTTGGCTGGATCAATTTTGATCCCACCCCGGGTTTTTCAGGGAATGGTCAATTCACGGCACAGCCGACTCCTATTCCTATGAAAACTCAGTCTCCAACCAGGCAGACTCCGACTGCAACCGCTGGCCACCAGAAGCCTGGTCCTCAACATAAGCCAACACCAGGTACCACTAGTACTAATACAAATACTACTTCGCCAGGTGCGCTAGCCCGCCAAAATCTCTTTTTGGCGCTCTCGCTGGCAACCTTATTCCTTTCCCTCGTCGTATTCTGCTTCGCTCTACTTGCTCGATGTAAAGAGAACGGTCTCAATAACAATACCACTATCGCTTCTACTCTTTTCTGGCGTATCTGCCGGTTTGGCAGCCTGGTCGGTCTACCCCCCAGGGGATGGCAGACACCCTATGAATATAGCCGTGTGCTTAGTCGACGTTTCCCGCAGGTAGCGGTTTCTCTGCGTCGAGTGACCGAATTGTTTGTGCGCGAACGCTGGGCTGCCCCTCACCAGGCGCCAGGTCCAGCAGAAGAGCATGCTGTTGAGAAACTCTGGCCTCATTTGCGCAACACCTTCGTTCGCTCGTTCTTCATCAAGCAGAACAGCGGAATAAAGCATTGACATTAAGAAAATTCGACAGCGTGTTTCAATTCGCCTGCTGCAACCACTGGCCCGGCAGGCACGTTTTTGCTGGCGGCTGGCCCAGGCTCTCTGCTAACAGCAGCAACTTCATATCCAGTAATATTGCCTGGATATGTCACACTTGCAATGCCGTTCTCGACGCTAAGCAGTCCGATACTCGTGGGCTGTTTTCCATGGATCAACCATCCCTGGTAGACCTGTGTTCCCTGTAGCCGTGGAAGCCTTTCCATAACCAGTACTGTGATATTCTGCTCTGGAAGATAGATTAATTTGCCCGATGCGCTCTGTGCGGAGGAAACACCCTGAATGGCATAAGCCAGGGCCACCTGGTGTTGGAGAAAGCCGACCTGGCTCTGGAGCGAGCTATTTTGCTGTTGAAGAGAAGTCACCTGGTGTTCGAGCGAATTATGCTGTTGCTGGAGGGAAACATTCCACGCGGTCATTCCAGCAAAGAGCATAAGCGCCAGCACAGCAGCAACTGCCAGGAGTTGCGTAGCCCGACGCCGCCTCTGGGGACGTCGATTCATTGGAACCGGTTGAGTCGGAGTGGCTGTGATCTCCCTGCGAATAGCTTTAAGAAGACGCCCTTTTAAAGACTCCGGCGGATTTACCTGTGTAACAGAATATGGTAGTAGGTCCACTACGGCGCGTAGTTCCTGCAAATGGCGTGTACAGTTCGCACATCCAGCAAGATGTGCTCGTGCTGCTTCCCATTCCTCAGGTGTAACCGCTCCAAGCGCATATGCGCCTGAGAGTTCTTCAAATTCTTCGCAGGTCATCAGTGACTCTCCATTCTGTCTACTTGACCTGTATTACGATTTGTACGGCTTAATAGATTACCATCCATACACTACAGAGGAATCCGGCTGCCCGCATAATTATGAGTGCGGCAGTTCTCGCAGCGGCCAAAGAGGGTGAGTGAGTGACCTTCGATATCAAAATTAGTCTTGTCACCGATTGCCGTGAATTGATTGATGGGGAGACAAACGTCCACCTCTACAACCCGGTGGCACTGCGTGCAGGTCAAGTGATGATGGTGGTTGTCACCGCAGACACGGTAGTGATGCGTCCCATCAGCAAACTCGATGCGATCCAGCAGACTCATATTGACCAACTTCTCCACGGAGCGGTAGACCGTAGCTCTTCCCAGGCGTGGCTCTACCTCTCGTATCTCCTGCCAGAGATCATCAATCGTGAAATCGGCTCCGCTAGCAGCTAGTTCTACCAGTCGATCTGCAATGAGTTGTCGCGGGCGTGTGTGCCGCTGACACACCTCATCGAAAGCTGCGCGAATTTTGTCCGCCATCACGTTTGTCTTTCCCTTTCCGTTTGTTTGCCCAACTTGCATGAGTCTAAAATTGCTCTATCCTGAGATTTTCCTAGTTTACCACTTCAGCCTCTTACCTGACAAATCAGGCTCGATACATGAATTCCCTCTCCTCTCGTCTCACCTGACCCGGATAAGTGCCTACGAGGATTGTTCATGACGTGACTGCGCAGGAGTACCAGCATTTCCCTTCATTTTTTATGGGAAGCTGTATGAGCAAGTGCTGAGATATGCTCGCGGCTTGGATGCGGTAACGGCTTGTAATATCGCGGTGAACGAATCCGGCTGATAGCAACTGAGATGAAGTAGGAGAGAGCTGCTAGTGCCGAGATGTAGAAGCTTACAGGTAAGTGACGCCCTGTACCGGCAAACGCCAGAATCAACCCACCCCATGTGAAGATCAAACCAAATGCTACCGCTAGCATAATCGACGTAAAAGGGCGGTGCGTCAAACGTATAGCGCTTGCCGCTGGCGCAATAAGCAGGGCGAGGACGAGTAGAACGCCGACAACGAGTACTGCCTCGGCAGTCGTGATGCCAAGTAACATCAGAAACACGACCGAAAGTAGCCGTACAGGAACGCCTCGCGTCTGTGCAACCTCCGGATCAATCGAAGCAAAGAGCAAGGGACGAAACAGGAACACTAGCAGCAGCAGCGTTGCAATACTACAGCCAAGCGTAATCAGAACGTCACTGCGAGTTACACTTAAGATAGAACCGAAGAGAACACTGACTCCCTCAGACGCATTTGTTCCAAATTGTGAGTAGATACTCAGGAACAAGACACCGAGGCCGAGCGCAAATGAGAGCACCATACCGATCTCGATATCACGTCCTCGTATGCGCTCGCCCAATGCTCCCATCCCAAATGCAGCCAGGAGCGTCAAGAAAAACATGCCCAGCAGCGAACTGATGCCAAGCACAGCAGACCCCGTTGCACCAGCGAAGCCGATATCTGCAAGAGCTTCCCCTGCAAAGGCCTGGGCCCGCAGGACCACAAAGTAACCCATCACCGCTGTGACGATGGCAACAATCGTGCCTGCTAGGAAGGCGTTCTGAACAAATTCATGTTGCAACAGTTCAAGCATACATATCCTCTCAGTGGGAAGACCCCTGTATATGTCCCATCGTCTGTATCGAAGCGTTCCGTTCCTGGTCCTCCCCTTTGCCTTGAGACAAGGAGGTATCTTTAGCTGAGACGCTTTTCCTGGCGCGGCGTCCAATCCAGAACTGAGAGAGGAGACGCACTGGAAGATACACACCAAACGAGAGTGTTGCGATATAAAAACTCACTGGCCAGAAGCTACCATTAGCCGCTAAAAAAATGCCGAGGCAGGTATAACAGACTCCCAACACGATGGCCAGGAAGATTGCCCATAGTGGGTGCTGGACGATGCGTATGGCAGTCGCTGCTGGGCCAACGAGGAGGGTAAATACGAGCAGAGCACCGACTACCTGCACTGCCAGCGAAACAGTGATGGCCACCAGGATGAGAAAGATTGTCCCAAGAAAGCGTATGGGAACACCACGCGCCTCGGCTACCTCTGGATCAAATGAACTGAACAAGAGCGGCCTGAACAACACGAGAACTATTCCTACAGTTAAAAGGCTGAAGGTTGCTGTTATCTGCACATCGATCTGGCTAATCCCCACGATTTGCCCAAACAGGATGCTGTACACACGTTCTGCATAGCCGGAGTAGAGCGAAAGAAAAAGGATGCCTAACCCAAGAGCGAACGTCATGATGATAGCAATGCTGGTATCACGCTCATTAACACGTTTGCCCAGCAGACTAATGCTAATGCCAGCGCCAATAGTGAATGCAAATAACCCAAAAACAGGATCAAGCCCCAGCAGGACGGCTCCTGCAGCACCAGCGAACCCAATGTTCGGCAGAGCGTGCCCAGCAAAGGTCAAGCCGCGAACGATCATGAAGTAGCCCACCACGGCTGCAACGACCGCCACACATGAGCCCGCGATTAAGGCATTCTGGATGAACGAATATTGTAATATGTCAAACATGCTCTTTACCTTACTCATCTCTGATTGCCTGACTGACGAAGCCAGTAGACGCTTCCGCTCCGGTTGCCTGACCGCGAAGCGGGAACACCTTGCATCTCTGCTGACTGCGAAGCAGCGTTGGCAACCGGAATACAGAGCGGTGAGCAGCGGCGTTGGCAATCAGAATACAGAGGCTTAAAGGTGCTACGTTTCCGCACCAACGACGAATACGCGATCTAATGCCTGAACCACCTCTACAGGTGAGCCATACAACTGGCTCAAGGTCGCGCTGCAAATCACCTCGTCGGGAGTTCCAATGGCGCTATGCCCATTTGCCATGTACATGACCCGGTCCACAAATGGGAGAAGTGGGTTAATGTCGTGTGATACCAGCATCACAGCAACCTTACGTGTACGGCATACTTTCGCAATCAGCGACACAATCTCCTGCTCATGGCTAATGTCCAGGTTTGCCAGCGGCTCGTCAAGCAACAATAATCGCGGATTGGTTAATAAGGCTTGTGCGATCAACAGGCGCTGTTGTTCACCGCCTGATAATTGCCCAATAGGCGCGTCTGCGAAATCAGACGCATCAACCTCTTGCAAAGCCGTATCAATCAGAGCACGCCGTTTGTGACTGGGCAGCCAGATGCCCCAACGGTGACCATCTAGACCGAAGCCGACCACATCACGCGCACGCAGTGCAAGGTCAGTCTCAAGAACACGATGCTGTGGCGCATAGCCAATCGCTTCGTTGCCGCGCCGTGGCGTTTTACCGAGCACACGCACCACACCTGCGCTCGGCTTCAAGAGTCCCAGCAAGAGCTTGAGCAGGGTGCTCTTTCCTGCACCATTTGGACCGAGTATGGCGATGAACTCCCCCGCGCTCACTGACATGTTGATATCTTCTAAAATAGTACGTCCACCCAGTTGAATACGGACGTTCTCTAATTCTGTGACTGCTTCCTGTGCCATATTGTATCTCTTCAAACTTCCTATCGACCCAACGCCTGCTCCAAAGCGTTCAGTTGGTCTAGCATCCACGCCTGGTACGTCTTGCTAGGAGGCATCGTTTCGGTGACAGGCACAATCGGAATGTTCTGCGTTCGAGCATCGTTCTCCAGTTTGGTTGTAGAGGGTGTAACCGTTTGTTCATTATATATCAAGACTTTCACCTGGTGCTTATTGATTTGATTCTCCGCAGTTATCACTGTGTCCGCCGGTGGATCGTTGCCCTCAGCCATGGCTTTCTGAAACTCAAATGGTGTGAGTACAGTGAGGCCGAGTGGGCCAGCTTGATAAAGATAGATTGTCTCGGTCAAACCGACAGGCGTGCCCGCGTACTTTCCCTTGATTTCATCGATTTTCTGCTGGATTTGTTGAAGCGATTGCTTAAAAGTCTGCAAGTTGCTATCGAAGGTTCCAGCATCGGCAGCATCCAATTTCTTCAAGTCAGCCGTAATGGCCTGTGCAATGGTCTGGATATTGACGATGCTGTACCAGACGTGCTCATTATCTGGTAGTTTGACTGTGGCAATATCGAAACCAGTCAGCACCACGCGATTACTGTTGGGCGAGGCAGACAATAACCTATCCATCCAGCTATCGTATCCTCCCCCATTTTTGATCACGAACTGGGCCTTGTTGACGGTAAGCGCTGTTTTGACATTGGATTCGTATTCGTGTGGATCAACGTTCGGATCAGAAAGGATACTCGTCACCGAGACGTGGCTGCCTCCCAGTTGCTTCACTATATCCCCGTAGAAGTTCTCCGCCGCCACAACATTGATAGCTGTTGAGGAGGTGGGAGTGTTGCTACCACCAGAGCTACTGCTACAAGCGCTCAACAAAAATAAGATAATGATTGCAAAGACGAGCCAGGAAGAGACCTTTCTCACTGTAGACATATATAAAATTTCCCTCGTTAAAATGATACCATGTATCGATAAGTGAAGCATAGCACAGTAATGGTTATATGTCAATGATATAATGTCTCATTAGGGGGTCTGTGAATTAATGCTGAGAGCCAGAGAGTCCGAAAAACTGGTAAGATAGAAGTTCCAAACTCATCTCGCCAGAAGACGTAGTCTCCCACGACCTATTCTCCGACCCTCTCTTCTTTGCTGACCCAGCAGCATCAGTCGCTTCTGCAGCGGTGTCCACTGCTCCTCACACTGCCACATGCAAGGGGAGTAGGACAGTAAAGGTCGAGCCCTGTCCTACCTGACTCTCGACCTGGATCGACCCGCCATGGGCCTTGACGATCCAGTCCACAATCGCCAATCCCAGTCCGCTATTGCCTCCTTGGGCACGCATCCGTGCAGGTCTGGCAAGCACCGTGATCGAGGATGGTGAAGGCTCACGAATTGTTGAGGAAGTGCTGGGTTCGTCTCCCTCTCCTCGACCTGGGAGCAGTGCAGGAGTGACACCATGCTCGTTCCCAGGATTCCTGCTCATGACATATATCCAGCGGATGTGTCCGAGTTCATGCTCCCTGTGTGGAAAAACCCATAGCAGGGACGAAAAAACGACGCTATAGTCGTCAATATGGAGAAACATCAGGAAATATAAAAGAGCTATAACAAAGGAGAAATACTATGCAGCAACCTATCGTTCATCGTGTGCAGATGGTCGTCGTCTGCATCATCGGCTTAGTGCTGATGGTCCTGGTGACGGCCTGTTCGGGTGTGGGCAGTTCAGGCAGCAATATTACGATCACAGGCACGATCGTCTCGGTCAATGCCTCCCAACACAGTGCCATCGTCAATGTCAATGGGCAGCAGGTGACAGTCGGCGGGCTAACGGATCAACAAGTCGTGGCGCTCCAGCCACAAGTGGGCAAAACCTATACCCTGCAGGTGACGGGCAGCGGCACCTCGTACACCATTGTCCCAAACTCGACTCCTGTACTCAGTGAGACGCAAACGCCAGAAGCGAATACCACGACAACAGTGGGCGTGACGCAATCACCCACCACCTTTGCACCGGGGAGTATCAATTTCATGGGCACCGTGCGCAGCATCAGCAGTAGCAGCCTAATAGTGAGCATGCCCAATGGCAGTACCCTCGCGATGAGCATTACCGCTCTGACGGATCGCTCTCATTTTGGGGGTGGCTTACCCACCAGCGGGCAACTAATCAAGGTGGAGGCAACGGCCAACCCCGATGGCAGCTTCACAGCTGCTAAACTGGAGCCCACCAACGCCAACGATGTGACCAATCAGAACATCGTCGAGTACAAGGGGGTCAGCACCAGCGCAGTTGGCGCTGATCGGGTCCTTCACTTCAAAGTCGGGACCAAGATCTATAATTTCACCATCGGGGCGACGACCGATTTGAGTGATGTGGGAGGCAACGCGCAAGCCATCCAGGCCAATCAAGTCGTCAAGGTGAAAGTGCAGTTCGCTGGCTCCACAGCCACGGTGCTCAAGGTGGACCGCTCAAACGGCTAGTTGAGGATCAAGACTTTCAAGGGTATCCGTAACCGGACGGCATCGCTACTAACGTTGCCCAGCGGATACCCTTGAACGCTTCCCTCTTTCTTTCTCACTGTTTCATCGTACTTCTGCTTGCTTTTCTCTGTGCAAAGAGTAATTGCGGGAAAAACTGACGCACCGATTTGTAGCGTTCCCCCACCAGGGTTTCAGCCAAAAGGTGAGGAAGACGCATGTAGAATGAGAAGTCTCCCATCAGGCAACTTTGGTTCAGGAAGTAAGCCTTTTGCATATTAGCGCAACTAGAGTGAAACGTAGCCGACTTACGCAAGTAGCCCGTCGAGTCGGGAACGCATCCTCCCACTACCTGCTCACTGCCTGAAAAAGGCAGACACGTCGCCCTTGAGATGTGCATTATGTAACCAGCGTGGCACCCTCACTTTACACCACTTTAAGCGTAACCGGCACCGTGAGAGCTCCTCCTGAACTAAGGTTGAGGGTGATCCTGGCTGTGTAGGTTCCTGATACGAGCGTTGTTGGATTGACCGTCACATTGATCAACTGAGTCTGGCCAGGGTTGAGCGTTCCACTCATTACATCTAAATTCAACCATGACAAGCCATCTGTTTGCGCTGACCAGGATTCCGCCTGGCTTCCACTGGAAAGCTTTAGTGGTTGCGTTGACGGGCCACTTAGGGGCGTCAAGTTAAAGTTGAGGGTACTCGGATTCACACTTGGCGGCCTGGGCGTCGCTGCTGGCTTGGATGGTGCCGGTGTCGCCGACGGATTTGATGTTGGTAATGGTGATGACTTTAGCGTTGGTGTCAATGGTGATGCCGACTTTGATGTAGGCGATAGCAAAGACGATGTTGACGAAGTAGTACTGCTATGAGCGCTTTTTGACGTGCCTGGAGATAGTAGAGAGGGAAGCGCGGCAAGAGTAGCGATAATTACCGCACATATGAGTGCTACGATTAACCACCTCAATTGACGACGGCGTCGAAGAGACGTGGGTGGTGGCTCGTTCGGTGAAACATGGGTAGGCGCAGTTAACGGCTGGCCCGGTGGAGCGAGCTCTACAGTGGGTCGTGATAGGTAGATGGGTGGAGTGACCATGTCAGTAGTCCCTGAGGGCTGGCTTGAAGGAGTGACTACTCCGGTTAATGGTGGTGGCTGGTCTAGTAGAGTCTTTATAGCCGTTGACTGTGAGGTCTCGCCTGCTGGAGGTACATGGGTGGGCTGCGAGGTCTCGCTCGATTGTGAAACGATCGAGCGAGAGACTAATGAAGCAGAGTGGGGCGTTTGACAAGCCTGTTCGAAGGCTGTAGCAAAAGCATGCACGCTGGCGAAACGCCGCTGCGGATCCTTCGCCAGAGCCGTGAACACCACTTCTTCAACAGCGGGTGAAATTCCTGCAACTTTTCCATATAATGGAGCAGGAGGAGACATCAAATGCTGAGTTGCTATCTCGACAGGAGTTCCCTGGAAAGGGCGCTCTCCACTCAGCCATTCATAGATCACGATCCCCAGGGCATACTGATCGCTGGCTGGACGCGGCTTTCCGTTGATCTGCTCAGGTGCCATGTAAGGAATAGTGCCGGCCATCTCTTTTGTAGTTTGAGAGCTCGTGCTCTGAGCAATCATGACCAGGCCAAAATCGCTCAGCAAAACATCTTCATTGCGCCCTACTAACATGTTCTCTGGTTTGACA
>Ga0137365_10000611_pt1 | contig 24897 bp, 28 predicted proteins | sample SagtaG_9_FD_104799 | JGI IMG/M metagenome (GOLD analysis project Ga0137365, IMG submission 104799) | Vadose zone soil microbial communities from Sagehorn Ranch, Mendocino, California, USA - Sage1_L_40_16 metaG | ecosystem: Environmental > Terrestrial > Soil > Vadose zone | place: USA...
ACCTGCTCGAGCGCCTTCAGGATCTCGTCGTGGGAAGGCTCCACGCGAACGAGCCTAGCAACGTGAGTACAGGCCGAGGACGTAGTCCTTCAGCGCCCCACCGAACCGCCTCGTCTCAACCAGACGCGGCCTCGCGCGCCATGTCCTGAGGACTGTCCCCACGACCCGGCACGGCGGGACAGGTGTGGAAGAAAAGTCACAGATTCGTTACACGGAACGAGCGTCCATTTTCCGCAGCGGGGTCTACGCTTCAGTCGCGGAACCGCACCACGCGGTCAGCCTGTTTGGCTCATGGACTGGTTCTTCATGAGCGGCAGCACCGTCGGTTGGTGTTGGTCCGAAACCCGAATAGCGGCGCGCGACCTCCCCGCCGAGCTAAACCCCCAGGCGCTCCTTGAGCCAGAGACCGTTCTTGATCGCAAAGCCCTCCCAGTCGTTGTTGAAGTACGCGAACACGTCGAACTCGAGCCGCCAGCCCTCGATCCGCTCAGCCCACTCCTCCAGCTCGGACTCGGAGTAATTGCCACGTCGGCCGCGCGAGCCCGAGTGGAAGCGAATGTACGTCCAGTCGGCCGTCAGCTCGTGCGCCTGGAACGGGCGCTGCGGGTGATCGCCGATCGCGAGCGCCACCCCGTGCGAGCGAAGCAGCGCGTACACCTCCGGAACGAACCAGCTCTCGTGACGGAACTCGAAGCAGTGCCGGCCGGCGGGGAGCTTTTCGAGCGCGACAGCGAGACGTTCGTCGTCGCGGCGAAAGTTCCCCGGGAGCTGCCAGAGCACGGGTCCCAGCTTCGGCGAGCGCACGAGCGGCTCGATCCGGTTGTAGAACGTCCGAACGCCCGACCCCGGGTCGAGCAGCCGTCTGACGTGCGTGAGGTAGCGGCTCATCTTGACCGCGAAGACAAAGTCCTCCGGAGTCGTCCGAACCCAGTTCGCGACCGGCTCCCGCCGAGGCAGCCGGTAGAAGGTCGCGTTCACCTCTACCGTGTCGAAGTGGCGTGCGTAGTAGTCGAGCCACAGCCGCGGCGGGCAGCGTGGCGGGTAGAAGACGCCGTTCCGCCAGTGGTCGTAGTTCCAGCCGCTGCAGCCGATTCTGACCTGCGTCGGCTTCAGCGGTCGAGAGCGGCGAACAACTCCTGGCACAGCTCCCGTGTGCCCGCCGCGACGATGCGTGAACGCCCCACGGTGTCGAGCGGCGCCTGGTCGAACGGCGGCGCCTCTGGGAGGTCGATCGCGAGGCCGCACTCGCGGACGAGCAGCTGCGCTGCGGCGATGTCGACCGATCGGGCGCCCTTGAGCGAGCAAACTGCGTCGACGCGCCCCGCGGCGAGGTGACAGAGCGAGAGGGCGAGCGAGCCCATGATCCGCAGGCGATACGCGATCCCGACCATCTGCGACGCCTTCTCGGCGACCGAGGAGGTGAGGGTCGCCTCGAACGACAGGATCTCGATCTCGTCCTTGGGACGGACGTCGCCGAGCCGTTGCTCGCCGAGGAACGCACCCGCGCCGCGGTGGGCCGTCCACTCCTCGCCGGTGCCGAAGTCGTAGACGTACCCGAACTGGACGTCCCCCATCGTCGGCCCGTCCGCAACAGCAAGTGACAGCGCAAAGAACGGGATCCCCCTCTTTGCGTTCAAGGAGCCGTCGATCGGGTCGACGACGACGTGGGTCGAACCGCCCTCGCCGAAAACACGCTCGCCGAGCTCCTCCGAGATCAGCGTGAAGCTCGCACCCGTCGCCTCGAGCCGGCGGACGATCGCGTCCTCGGAAGCGGCGTCGATCGCAACCGTGTCGTCACCGCCCTCCCCGGCGCCGACCACCGGCTCCCGCTCGACGCGAGTCGGTAGGTCGACCAGGACGCCGCGGACGTCCTCGACCGCGGCGCGGCAGGTCGTCAGCCAGTCAATCAAGCGGTCCTGAGGCGCCGCTTGCGGTGCCGACGTCAGGACGCACGGGCTTTGCCCGTGCGTCCGTCTGAGATCGGGGACCTGACTCGCTACTCGGGAGCATCAAGCGGTTGCAACAGAAGCCCCGAGGTCAGCTTTGGGAAAAAGTAGGTCGACTTTTGCGGCAGCACGCGGCCCTCGCGCGCACGAGTGAACACATCCTCAATCAGGGTCGGCCGGAGCAGGAACGCGGCCTCGGCGTCTCCGCGATCGACCGCTGCGACTGCCTCGCCTCGCTCGGCCGTGTAGCGGACACCCTGTGGCGCCAGCGCGTCGACGACCTCGACGTCGAGCCCGTCGCCCTCGAGCAGCTCGTAGCCGCCGCCCCGGTAGAGCACGACACCCGGCAGCTCCGCCCCCGGCTCGTCGATGGGCGTCCCGCGCACGCCGTTGAGAGAAGCCGCGATCCGGTGAGTCGGAAAGATCGTCAGCCCCTCCTCCTGTGTCGAGACGAGAACCACCATCATCCACGCACTCGCCTCGGTGCCTTCCTCCTCGTGGAACGCGAGCGCGGTCTCGTACCGGTGATGACCGTCGGCGATCAAGAGCTGCGCGTCTGCAAATGCCTCGCCGCGGTCGTCTGCGACGCGCCACACCCTGTCTCCTCCGGCGACGAGGTCGGGCTCTCGCGGCGGGAGCTCGACAGGATCGCCCTCGTGGAGCAGGAAGATCGGCTCGAGCTCCGTCCGTATTGCGCGCAACAGCCGCAAGCGGGCTTCCTTCGGCCCGGCATGGGTGCGCTCGTGGGGAAGGATGACCCGGCTCTCGTAAGGCTCGAGCCGCACTGTGACGACCAGCCCGTTACGGGCCCGCCCAACGCCGTCGGGTCCGGTGAAGGCCTGCGAGAGCGCCCAGACCGCCGGCTCATCGTCGCGCTCGAGCACGCCGTCCTGCTGCCAGTCGCGGAGGTCCCGCGCCGCCCGTTCCTCCGACTCCGGCAGCGTCAGGTGGACAACGTTGTGCGGATCGAGCTCCAGGTACCGCTCTCGCTCCTCCGGCGAAATGACGTCATACGGCGGCGCGACGAGCCGCTCGATCGGGCCCGCCGCGGCGGAGTAACGAAGCGCCCGAAACGGCCGAACCTGAGCCATCGCGCGGGACGCTACCAGCCGCTTCAGGACCTAGACTCCCGTCGTGAGCGCGATCGCGCAGCTGGCCGAAGAACGCGTCGTCGAGGGCATCTATGCAGTCGCGCGGAAGCAGCGCCTGCGCACACGCAACGGCTCCTCGTACCTCGCACTCGAGCTCGTCGACGCCAGCGGCCGCATCGAGGCCCGGGTCTGGAACGACGTCGACCTCCTCGACGGCCGCTTCGCCGAGGGTGACGCCGTGCGTGTGCTTGGTCGGGTCGAGAAGTTCCGCGACAAGTTGCAGCTCGAGGTGCGCTCGCTGGAGCCGGCTCCCGAAGCCGATCCGACCGCGCTGACGCCGGCCTTGCGCCGCGACGCCGAGGAGCTCGACGGCTTCCTCGAGTTCCTGGCCGGCGAGATCGCGCATCCGGGGCTGAAAGCGACAGTCGGACGTTTTCTCGCCGACGACGCCCTGCGCGCCTCGCTGCGTTCCCTGCCGGCCGCACCCGACGGCCACCACGGCTATGCGGGCGGCCTGTTGGAGCACACGGTCGGGGTCGCAACGATCTGCCGCGAGACGGCGCAGCTCCACCCCCGGCTTCGCACTGATCTGCTGCTCGCGGCGGCGCTCCTGCACGATCTGGGGCGGGCCCGAGAGCTTCGCCCTGCGCCGACCTTCCGGCAGACCGACGAGGGACGCCTTCTCGGCCACGTCCATCTTGGCCTGCGGCTGATTGAGGAACGGGCTGCTGCGCTCGAAGCAGACGTCCGTGCCGAGCTGCTGCACGCCGTCGCCGTCCACCACGACGCACGAGCGGCCCGGACGGCCGAGGCGGCCGTCCTGTATCACGCAAACCAGCTCGACGCGGTCGCGGCGACCCGGCCCGTGTAGGGATCCGTGCGACGTCGACCAGAAGAGGCCGTGCCGGCTTCTCCGGTTCGGCCGCTCTAGCTAGGTGTTCGCAGCCGCCCTCGCCCTCGCGGCCGCCGCGGCGTGGAGAGTCGGCGACTTTCTGGGCGGCCTCAAGAGCAGGTCGCTGCGGCCGGTCGCCGTCTTGATCGTGGCGCAGCCGATCGGCGCAGCTCTGCTCGGCATCTGGGTTGCGATACGCGGGCAGGGTCCTCCTGGCTCGGAGGTGCTGTGGGCATGCGTCGCCTCCGTCTTCGGGACCGCAGGGCTGATCGCGTTCTACCGCGGAATGGCCGCGGGCGCGCTCAGCATCGTTGCGCCGATCGCCGGTGCCGGAGCCGCGATCCCGGTGGTCTGGGGGCTGGCGCACGGGGATCACCCGAGTGTCTACCAGGAGGTCGGGTTCGTCGCCGCGCTCGCGGGAGTCGTCCTGGCATCGTTCGAACGAGAGCACGTGCGCTTTGCCACCGGAGTCGGCTGGGCGCTGATCGCGATGCTCGCGTTCGGTGCCTACTACATCCCGATGCACACGGCGAGCCAGGGCGACTTCCTCTGGGCTGCGTTCGTCTTCCGTCTCAGCTCGTTGACGCTCGTCGCCTCCGCCTGGGTCGTTCTCCGACCTGCTCGTGCGCACCGCGCCGATCTACCGGTTCTGGCCTCGATCGGCGTCCTCGACACAGGCGGGAACGTCTTCTACGCCGCATCGTCGGCGCGGGGGCTCGTCAGCGTGGTCTCGATCCTCGCCTCGCTCTACCCGGTCGTCACGGTGCTGCTCGCCCGTGCCGTGCTGCACGAGCGGGTACACCGCTCGCAAGAGCTCGGGATCGTCCTGGCGCTCGTCGGCATTGTCCTTATCTCAGCCGGTTAAACGCGCGACCGATGCTGGGCCTCTTCCGTTGCGCAATCAAGGAAAGGGGACTGAAACAGGACGCAGACTGCGCGCGCTTCACCAAGCGACGGCCCGGTCACGCGTGACCAGAACGCCGTCCGGCGCAGGGCTTCCCCCGATCGCGAAGGCGAGCTGCTCCATCGCCTCAGGCACGAGTCGGTAGAACGTCCAGGTGCCGCGCCTACGCGCGACCTCGATCAGGCCGGCCTCCTTCAAGACGCGGAGATGATGCGAGACCGTCGGCTGCGAGAGGCCCAGCGGCCCCGTCAGTTGACAGGTGCAGACCTCGCCCTGACCCGCGATTCGGTTGACGATCGACACGCGGGCTGGGTCGGCCAGCGCTTTGAACCGGTCAGCGAGCGCCCGGGCCGAGCTCTTCGGCAGCGGCGGCGCGCCGGGTGCGCAACAGGGCTGCTCGAGAACGCGAAGCTTCTTCATTGACGGACGTCAATGTACCAGCTACGGTCGCAGTATCGATCTCCATCGATGAAAGGAGGCACATGGCCTGTTGCGACTGCGATTGCAGCGGTGGTTGTTGCTGCTGATCTCTTCAGGGGACTGGCACCCACCGGGTGCCAGTCCCCTCCGATTTCACCGCTAGACGTTGAAGCGGATGTTCAGCACGTCGCCGTCCTCGACGACGTAGTTCTTGCCCTCGAGCCGCTGCCGACCGCGCTTCACGACCTCGGCACGCGAGCCCGCCTCGACCAGATCGCTCCAGCGAATCACCTCGCAACGAATGAACCCGCGGGCGATGTCGGTGTGGATCGTCGCCGCGGCATCGAGCGCGGTCTGCCCTCGGCGCAACGGCCAGGCGCGGGTCTCGTTCTCAGCAGCGGTGAAGAACGAGATCAGATCGACAGACTCGAAGAGACGCCGCGCGATCTCGCCGACTGCTCCCGGCTCGCCTTCGCGGAAGGCAGCGGCCTCCTCGTCGGGCAACTCCGACAGCTCGGCCTCGAGCTTCGCGTCCAGGCCGCGGGGACCGTTTCGAACCTCGATCAGCGGCTTCGTCGTCAGCGGCTCGAGCCCTGGCGGCAGCTCCCCGGGCCACTCGGACAGCGGCCGCTCGGCCTCGAGGTGCGCGAGTATTGCCTCGAGCTGTTCCACCTCCTCACGTAGCCGGGAGTCGCCCGACTTCGCCTGCTTCCGGACGCGTTCGAGTCTCCGCTCGACGTGGTCGCGGTCGGCGATCAGCAGCTCGAGCTGCAGCGTGACGAGATCGTCATCGGGATTCCGGGATCCGGACCAGGCGTCCAGGACCGCGAGCAGCGCGTCCACCTGGCGCAGGTTCCCGAGCAGTTGCGCCCCGGTGCCGGGGACGTCGACCACACGCAGGGCGGCGGGCGTGATCTTCTTCGCGCCCTCAACGGCGGCCACCGGACCGAGGCGCTCGTCCGGAATCGTCGCCATGCCCACGTTCTCCTTGCCGGGAACGGACGTGCCCGTGCGGGTCAGCGCCTTGAAGAGCGTCGTCTTGCCGGAGTTCGGCAGTCCGACGATGCCGACGGAGAGAGCCAAGCGACGAGCCTATGGTGCCGAGCCGGAGCGTTCCAACTGGCGTTGCAATGAGGCGAGCGCGCGGTGCTGGAGCGATTTGATCGCGCCGTCGGTCTTGTCGAGGATCGTCGCCGCGTCCGCGTTCGAGAAGTTGAAGACGAACTTGAGCGTCAGCACCTGCTGCTGCTCGCGTGACAGCTTCTCGATCAGTTGGAGCATGCTCTGCCTTCCGATCGACTCGAACGCCTCTTCCTCGGCCGCGCTTCCCTCACCCGGATCGGGTTCGGGCACCTCCTCCTCCGGCTGCCAGCGCTTGTTCGCCCGGAAATGATCCATCGCCAGGTTGTGGGCGATGCGGAAGAGCCACGCGGAGAACGGCGCCGACCGCCACCGGAACTTGCCGATCGACTCGAGCATCCTGACGAAGACCTGCGTCGTCAGGTCCTCGGCGTCGTGGCGGTTGCCGACGCTCATGTGCAGGTAGCTGTAGATGCGGTCGAAGTGGAGCAGATAGAGCTCCTCGAGCGCGTCGCGATCGCCGGCCTGGGCCTTCTCGACCAGGCGCCTCAGTTTCTGTGACGAGGCTCGCTGGTTCGACGGCGTCGTGCCTGCGGGTCCGGAGACCATCAAGCGGGGGATGCCCCAGGCGGCGTCTGTCGTAAACGCGAACGCCTAGGAACCGCTGGAAAAGCCCAGCCTCGCCTCGCGCGCGAACCGCTTGAAGTAGACGACACGCGCGAGCGGAATCGTGTAGCGGCCGTCGTCGGCGTCGAGCGTCAGCGCCCCGTCATTGCGGTCAGCGAGCGCCTTTTCCAGCTCGTCGGCAGACGCGCTCGTCAGACGTGCGCCCATGATCTGGCCGCCGTCGAAGGCGAGCTCGACCACGACGCGCTCGTTGCTAGACATCGGCCACCAATTCGGAGAGGACGCCGTGAACCGCGTCGGGATGCACGAACGCGACCTGGAGCCCGAACAGGCCCTGCCGCGGCTGGTCGTCGACCAGCTCGACACCCTGCTCGGCGAGCTCGTCGATCGCGGCGCGAACATCGGCCACCTCGTAGGCGACATGGTGCATCCCCGGCCCCCGCTTGGTCAGGAACTTGCCGACAGGGGTCTCCTCGCCGAGCGAGGCCAACAGCTCGACGCGACCCGCGCCGACCGCCAAGGAGGCCGCCTCGACGCCCTGAGCTGGAACCGTCTCGCGATGCTCGAGGCGGGCGCCGAAGATCCGCTCGTACGTCGTCACGGCTTCGTCGAGGTCCTCGACGGCAACGCCTAGGTGGTGGATCCCACGCGTTTGCACGCGGGCGATGCTACACGCCCGACCTTTCGAGGTTTCAGAGCTACTCGCTAGTCCCCAGGCAACGAGACGACCTTGACCGTGCCGACCGTCTCGCTGGAGCGCGAATCCGCCTCCACATCGACGAGCAGCGCGTCGAGCTCCTCGCGATCGAGCGTTTCCTTCTCGAGGAGAGCGTTGGCGATCCGGTCCAGGGCGGCGCGGTGCTTGGTGATGAGCCGCTGGGCGTCCTCGTATGCCGCAGCGGTGAGGCGCCCCTGCTCCTGGTCTCGCAGGCGCTTGGTCTCCTCCGACAAGGCGTAGTTGTCGGCGCGCATCGTCCGCGATGTGACGGCGGTGGACATGCCGTACTCGAAGACCATGGCGCGGGCGAGCTCTGTCACCTTCTCGAGATCGTTTGCGGCGCCGTTCGTGACCCGTCCGAAGACGACCTGCTCGGCGGCGCGGCCGGCGAGGTAGACCTTGAGCAGATCCTGAAACTCCTCGGTGGTGTGGAGATACCGCTCCTCGCTGGGCAGGTTGAGCGTGTAGCCGAGCGCCTGGCCGCGGGAGACGATCGTCACCTTCTGCACGGGGATCAGGTCGCCGACGAGATGCGACATCAGCGCGTGGCCACCCTCGTGGTAGGCAAGGATTCGCTTTTCCTTCTCCGTCACGACCTTGCGCTTCTGCAGCCCGGCCACGACGCGCTCCATGGCCGCGTCGAAGTGCTCGTGATGAACGAACTGCTGTTTCTCCCGGCCCGCAAAGATCGCCGCCTCGTTCGAGATGTTCTCGAGCTCCGCGCCGGTCAGGCCCGCGGTCTGGCGGGCGATCAGCTTCAGGTCGACGTCCGCGGCGAGAGGCTTGCCGCGAGTGTGCACGGAAAGGATCTCCTCGCGCCCGGCGAGGTCAGGCGCATCGATCAGCACCTGACGGTCGAAGCGGCCCGGCCTGAGCAGCGCTGAATCGAGATCCTGCAGGCGGTTCGAGGCGCCCATGACGGCCACCTGCTCGCGCGTCTCGAAGCCGTCCAGCTCGACGAGCAGCTGGTTGAGCGTCTGGTCCTGCTCACGGTTGAAACTGTGGCCGGCCCGGGCCGTCCCGACGGCATCGAGCTCGTCGATGAAGACGATCCCCGGGGCGTTCTTCCGCGCCTCCTCGAATAGCTTGCGGATCCGCGCCGCCCCGAGACCAGCGAACATCTCGACGAAGGCCGAGGCGCTCTGCATGTAGAAGCTCGCGCCGGCCTCACTGGCGATCGCCTTCGCGAGCAGAGTCTTGCCGGTTCCTGGTGGGCCATAGAGCAGAATCCCCTTCGGGACGCGGGCGCCAAGCGCCTCGAAACGTCCAGGGTCGCGCAGGAAGTCGACGACCTCCTGGAGCTCTTCCTTCGCCTCCTCCAGACCAGCGACATCGCTCCAGGTCACCCTCGTGGTCGAGGTGACGGTCTTCGCCGCCGTCACGCGCGGCATCACCTGAAGAGTGCGCCAGAGCACGTAGACCATCATGATCAGCAGCACCGCGAAGAGGAGCGGCAGCCAATCCGAGGTGCCGTTCCGGAAGGTGATCAGCCAGTGCATCCCCACTTGTTATCGGTGCGTGGGCGCGATTCGTCAAATTTTTGCCCGCCGGACCTGGTCGGTTCGAGCGGTTGCTCTCTCGTGCTTTACGTCTGCTCGGCGGCGACACGCGACGACAGGCCCGGCCAGCTGGGTATCGGGTCGGTCGAGCGAACGACGTGCATTCCGGCAGCCGCGTAGCGCTCGAAGGCAGCGTCCGCCTCATCCGTGTAGTCGACAACCCCGGGCACGACGACCGGTGACGTGCAGTCCTCGAGCAGGAACGTGCGCTCGGCGAGCCGTTCCCGTACCTGTTCGTCCTTCAGCAAGTCATCGATGGTCCATGCCAAGCAGTGGCTCTTGGCTTGCCCGGCCACCACGATGGCATCGAATGTGAGCAACTTCTCGATCAGTCCGGTGTTCTTGCGGGCGAGGCGATCGCCGTCTGGTCCCTCGGTCACCTCAGGCCCGAGCATCGAATAGTGCTCGGTGAGTGGATTGTCGCCCTTCACCTGGAACTCGGGGTTGCTGTATCGAGCGACGCCGTGGAAGAAGACCGCCTCCTCGACCGCCGAGACGAGTGCATGACCGATGCCGCCGAGCATCGCGTGGTACGGCCAGATGGTCAGGTCATACTTTCCGCCCTCGGCCAGCCGCCGCGTGTAGTAGGCGAGGTGCCGCTCCGCGTAGTCAACGTCGATCCCGAGCGCTCGGGCGACCGCGCTGTTCAGCCGCCACCGGCCGGCTGTGACGTCTTCGGCCGAGATGAGCGTGAACGGAGCCGGGTGATTGCCTTGCTCGTCGACGAGCCAGATCGCGTGGAACACCTGCATCGTGTGGTGGGTGTCGAGGCTCGGAAAGATCTGGGTGATCTCCCCGAGATTGCGATAGACGAACTGACATAGACGACGGTTGTCGTCGACTGCGCCGGTGCCCGAGCGCCCCGCGACGAAGAGCTCGAAGTCCGGGATGCAGAACGTGTTCTGGACGTCGACTGCGAGGAGACAGATGCGAAGGGAGTCCTCGGCGGCGGGGACGATGCCGTGCTCGTCCGCCCACACCGGAGCATCGCGGGCGCGGTCCTCGTACGGGACCCGCCAGACCTCGCCGACACGGCTCGGGTCGAAATGTGCAGGAAGCGGAAGCTCAGCCATGTGCGCTCAGGAGTTTCACTCGACGAGCTCGAGCCGCGGGTTCGGCCGGAAGCGGCGGCCCGCCTTGGCCGACGGGCGTCCGTCGGTGAGGACGACGTCGGCGGTGAAGTCGTTCGAGCCGCGAATGAGGGACGAGCCGACGCCGTAGGAATCGACCGGAACGCCCCGCTCCTCGAACTCGCGGATCTTCGCGGCGGTGAAGCCGCCGGAGACGACGATCTTGATCCGCTCGAAGCCATCTCGGTCGAGCGCGTCGCGCACGTTCCGCACCAGGCGCTCATTGACGCCGATCGGCTTGAAGTCGCCGAGCTCGTCCCAGAGCGAGCGGTCGACGAGCGACTCCGACGTGTCGAGCCGGACCCCCCAGAGCCGGGGCCCAAGGGCACGCGCGACCTCCAGGGCCGTCGCCACCGAGTCGTTCTCGAAATCGACGAGCACGACGACGTTCAGGTCTTCCGGGGCCCAGTCGGCGAACTTCGTCGCGGCCAGCACGGTATTGCCGCCGTAGGCCGAGATCAACGCGTGGGGAACCGTGCCGACCCCCTTTCCGCCCCACCAGGAGGCCTGCGCGTCCGAGGTCACGCCGATCGGCGCCCCGACGACCCGGCCCGCCACGTAGGCCGCGTAGCCGTCGCCGGTCTGCACGCGATGGTGGTCGTGCCGGGCCGGCATGAAGATGATCGGCTTGCCGTTCGCCGCCTCTAGCACGCGCACCACGTTCGTCGTGATCAGCGTTCGCCGCGCAAGCACGCCGAGGTACAGCGTCTCCAGGTGCGCGAACGAGGTGTAGTCGCCCTCGATCGTCATCACCGACTCGTACGGCTCGATCCGATCGCCGTCGTAGAGGGCCTGGACGGTGAGATCGTCCCACTCCTCCGAGCAGAGCTTGAGGATCGCGATCGCCTCGTCCATCCCGCCGAGGCGTGCGTCGTTCTTCTGGAAGACCTGCATCACGACGCGGGGACGTCGCTCGTCCTCGAACAACGTAGACCGCGCGTGGTTGAAATACGCGTCGGTGTAGTAGCCCTCCCGCATCTTGTCGACGGGGAGCTCGAAGATCTCGGGCGGCAGCCGCCTCCTAGTGCCTTCCAGCAGCGCCACGTTCCAGCTTCAGGCAGGCCGCGAGGGCAGCCTCTGCGACCTCGAGCTGCTCGGGGCTCGGGTCCTCGGTCGCCAGCCGGTGCTGCAGCTCGTGGCCCGGCTTCGCAAGGACACGTGAGAGTCCGTGATCCGGATGGCGAACCATCCAGCTGAACAGCTCGGTCGCGACCCCCACCGCGCCCAGTTGCGCCGCTGCGCGGGCGGGGCCGCGCAGGCGCTCGGGCGCGCGAGCGGCAAGTGCACCGCCGACTGCAGAACTGACGAGCAGCGGGCCGACGATGTGCGAGCCGCAACGCTCGTGCTCCTTCGAGCGGGTCTCCCCGTGCTCATAGCTACCGATCGAAATGTGCTCGGCGCCGTGGTAGGCGGCGACGTCCGAGCCCCGTAGGGCGAGCGCAGCCGGAGCGAGCGAAATGGCGCCGGCGAGCAGCTCCTGCGCGAGCGGGCGTAGGCGCGAGGCTTTGATGAGCCGCGCCGCGACCGCCCCGCCGAACATCGCCGCAAGCACGCTGGGACGCTCGAACGGGAGTCGCGCTTCGGGCAGCGCGCGGCGGACCTGCGGCAGCAACAGCATCACCTCGGCGAGCCTCGCGGGGCCCCGCAGGAACGGCCGCTCGACCTCTGCGGCGCGGAAGCTCTTGGACGCGGATTCCACCTTCAGCTCGCCGTCGGGCGTCCGGATCGCGCATGCCCAGGCGGTCGGGCCATGCACGAGCACGCCGTTCGCAAGCGCCATACCGCCAAGCCGGATCTTGTCTTCCGCCATCGTCGGGAGACTAGCTCGCGTCGTCGAGCTGGCCGCGATAAGGCGCCTGGGCCGACCTTCCAAACGGCGCGTACGCCTCCTTGGGATCCGGCGTCTCCTTTTCGACGCTCGCGCCGTGCCGGGCAGCAAGCTCGGAGATCGGATAGACGATGTCCTGCTGGGCTCGACTGCCGACCGCCAAGATTCCGCAGGTCCCGTCACCTGCTCCAACGAAGACGTGATCGGTCCACGGCGGGCAGTGGACGAAGTCCCAGGCCTTCAATCGGCGCTCCTCCCCTTCAACCAGCAGCAGGCATTCGCCCCAGAGGACGAGGAAGTTCTCCTGCGCGCTCTCGCGGTGGTAGAGGCAGGCCGGCTGGCCGGGCTCCAGCACCCCGATGTTGATCCCGATCTCCTTGAACTCGGGATCGCCCTCGAACGTCGTCCCGGAGCCGAAGGTCTTGTGCTCCAGCCAACGGGCTTCCTTCGCGTTGACGACGAACCAGCCCTCGCCTTTCGGGACAAGGCCGGACTCGGTCTGCTCCAGCGGCGCTTCGGGTACCACGGTCAACCTCCGATCTGTTGCGCGACGTGTCGTAGGAAACGGACTCCGAGCTCGAGGTCTTCGACCGCGATCCGCTCGTCGGCCGAGTGCACGAGCCTCGCCGCGACCTCGGGATCCATCGTCCGGAGCGGAAAGAAACCGTACGCGACAGTGCCGAAAGCGTCTCGGAGCCAGTGGCTATCGGTGAAGCCGGCGAGACAGATGGGTGCCACCTTCGCCCCCGGCTCTTCGGCCGAGACAAAGCTCTCGATCGCCGACCAGAGCGGCGTGCCGAGCGGCGAGCGCGTGCCGCCCTGGCCCTCGATCCACTCGAAGTCGCAATCGTCCGGGCCGAGGATCTCGCGAAGCAGGCTCTCCGCCTCAGCGTGCGTTTCGCCCGGCAGCAGCCTGGTGTCGCAGATCAACTCACAGAGCGCGGGGATCACATTGCGCTTCTGCGAGGCTGAGATGATCGTCGGCGAGACGGTCATTCCGAGCAACGGCTCGACCAGCTCGCCTGCGAGCGGATGTACCCCACGGGCGACGTCCAGCGCCTCCTCGGCGGTCACTTCGCGGCCGACGAGCAGCTGGAGGAAGGCGGCGAGCTCCGGCTCCAGCCTCGGCTCGGGCCGGAACGCTGCCAGCCGCTCGATGAGCCCCGCCGCCTTGACCAACGCGTTGTCGGCGATGCCAGGCATCGACGCATGGCCGCTGCGGCCGTGCACCCGCAACCGGAAGGGCGAGCTCATCTTCTCGGCGGCGGAACAAAGGTAGAAGATCCGGCCGCCGCCGAAGTCGATCCGGTCGCCGGCGCCCTCGTTGACGCAGTACTCGGCGTGGACGGTGTCCGGGTGCTCACGGCAGAGCCAGGAGAGGCCGAAGTCCTCGCCGACCTCCTCGTCGGCGGTGGCGGCGAAGATCAGGTCGCCTCTCGGCTCGAAGCCCTCTCGCGCGAGCGAGGCGATGGCGACCGCGTTGGCCGCCACCTGGCCTTTCATGTCGAGAGCGCCACGCCCCCAGATCTCGCCGTCGCGGAGCTCGCCCGACCACGGATCGAGCTGCCACTCGTTCGCCTCCGCCAGGACTGTGTCGGTGTGAGAGAGCAGCAGCAACCGCGGCCCGTCGTCGTGCCCGGGGATCCGTGCGACGAGATTCGCACGTGCCGGCTCCCTCGCGTACAGCTCCGATTCGACCCCGTTCTCGGCGAGGTAGTCGCGCAGCAGCTCTGCCGCGAGCGTCTCGTTCCCCGGTGGGTTGACGGTGTCAAGTCGGAGCAACCGCTGGAGCAGGTCGGTTGCCTCCTCGCGCAACGTCATCGTCGCCATCAGCGGGGCCGCCCGTGAACGAGCAGGTAGCGCCGCGGCTCGCGGACGCCGTCGGCGGTCTCGAACTGCGACCAGTACTCGACCATGGCGTCCCGAAACTCGGCTCGGCGGTCATCGCCGAGCGAATCGACGAACGCCTTGAGCGGCGGCGCACCATTCGACATCAGTTCCCAAACGTCTGCCGGCGAGTCCCCTTTGAGCCACCAGACCCGTTCCTCCAGCTCGAGCTCGAAGGCGTCGCCAAGCAGTTCGCGCAGCCGCTCCTCACGGCCCCAGTCGTCGGCGGACGGTCCGGGAGGCTGATCTCCCGCAAAGGCCGAGACGAGCGCATGAGGGCCCTCGTTCGGACGCCAAACTGTCAGGCCAAGGCGCCCCCGGCACACGCGGGCCAGCTCGCCCGCCACGGCGTCCTGATCGGGGGCGAAGATCAGGCCGAAGCTCGAGCTGACGACGTCGAAAGCGCCGTCTGCGAAGGGTAGAGCCTCGGCATCGCCTTCGACCCATTCGATGTCGGAGCTCGCCGACCGGGCCAACTCGAGCAGCCTGGGCGCGATGTCGAGACCGGTGACATCCGCGCCGGCACGGGACGCGCGCAGGGCCACCTCGCCAGTCCCGGTCGCAACGTCGAGCCAGCGCTCCCCCACTTGCGGAGCGAGGCTCTCGACAAGGGTGTCGTGGATGTCCGCGAATCGAGCCGCGACCAGCTCGTAGCTGCCGCCGCTCCAGAGCTCGGCTGAGCTCATTCCTCGTTCGCGAGCGCGGTCAGTCGGTTGCGGGCATCCCAGAGCTCGGGGAAGAACCTCTGCTTGATCAAGCCTCCGAGCAGCTCGACGGGAGTGCCCTGGGTGCCGACCACCTCGTCGCCGATGATCCGCGAAACCACCTTGTAGTGGCGCATGCGCCAGAGTGTCAGGCGCTCGTCCCACTCGATCAGGCACTCGGCGAGCTGGTAAAGCTCCTCGTGCTCGCGGCCGTGAACGTAGAGCTCGACGACGCCTAGACCGCGCTGCCGGAGGAGCCCCGAGAAGGCCTGTCCGAGCGCCGGCGTCGCCCGGCGGATCTCCCGGAAACCGGGGGAGTCGAAGCCGCTGCCGTGGCCGAGCTTCTTCCGGATGACCTGGTACTCCCAAGGGGACATCTGCTCGAGCATGTCGAGCTGGCCGGTCACGTACTGGAGGCAGAGCGAGGCGCGCCGCAGCAGCCGGATGGCCGGCGCGAGCTCCCCGGCCTCGAGCAGCCGGGTCGCCTCCTCGACCTCGTTCCAGGCGAGCTTGAGCCAGAGCTCCGAGGACTGGTGGACGGTCGTGAAGAGCAGCTCGTCGCGGTGTGCCCACCGGCCCGGCTCCGGCTGTAGCGCGAGCAGTTCATCCGTCCGCAGGTAGCGCTCGTAATCGCTCGCGCCGGCGCCAGGGAGAACGGGCTCTGAGTAGTCCTCGACCGCCATGCGGAGAGCATACTTCGGGCGTGAGCGACCTCTTCTCGGACGCGGCCGCGGCCCGGCTCTCGGACGTGGCTCCGCTGGCCCTGCGCCTGCGTCCTACCACGCTGGCGGAGTTCGTCGGCCAGGAGCAGGTGCTGGCCGAGGGGTCGGCACTACGGCTGGCGATCGCCGAGGACCGCGTCGGCTCGATGATCCTCTACGGGCCGCCTGGGAGCGGCAAGACGACGCTGGCGCGGATCGTGGCCCACACGACAGGGGCGCAGTTCGAGGAGCTTTCCGCCGTTGCCGCCACGGTCAAGGACGTGCGCGAGGTGCTCGCAGCCGCCCGAGAGCGGCTCGGCGCGAGCGGGCAGCGGACGATCCTCTTCCTCGACGAGATCCACCGCTTCAACAAGGCTCAGCAGGACGCGCTGCTCCCGGCGGTCGAGGAGGGGCTTGTGACCCTGATCGGAGCGACGACCGAGAACCCGTACTTCGAGGTCAACTCGGCATTGCTCTCGCGGGCGCAGATCTATGAGCTGGAACCGCTCTCCGAGGACGAACTGGAGACGGTCGTCGTGCGAGGCGCTTCCGAGCTCGGAATCGACATGTCCCCGGACCTGGTCCGGCTGGTCGCGCAACGCGCAGGGGGCGACGCGCGCAACGCGCTGAGCATCCTCGAGCTCGCGACCCAAACGGCCATGGCCGGGGACCAGGTCCCGACGGCGGAGCACATCGAGGACGCAGCCCGCAAGCGGCCGCTCGTCTACGACAAGGGCGGCGACGCCCACTACGACTTCATTTCCGCCTTCATCAAGTCGATGCGCGGCTCGGATCCCGACGCGGCCGTCTACTACCTGGCCGCGATGCTCGAGGGCGGCGAGGACCCGCGCTTCATCGCTCGGCGGATGATCGTGCTCGCGTCCGAGGACATCGGCAACGCCGATCCGCGAGCGCTGCAGGTTGCGGTCGCGGCCGCGCATGCGGTCGAGCACGTCGGTCTGCCCGAGGCCAGACTCAATCTCTCGCAAGCGGCGATCTACCTCGCCAGGGCGCCGAAATCGAACGCGAGCTATGTCGCGATCAAGGAGGCGACGCAGGACGTGCGCGAGCACGGCCAACTGCGTCCGCCCGATGAGCTCCGCGACGCGAGCTACTACGGCGCGAAGAAGCTGGGCCGTGGGCAGGGCTACATCTATCCTCACAGCGACCCGGCCGGGTTTGAGGTGGACTATCTCCCGAAAGAGTTGCGTGGCCGGACGTACTACAAGCCAAGCGGAGCAGGTGAGGAGGAGGCTGACGATGGCGATTGAGCGCAAGGCACGGTCGACCTGGACAGGCGATCTCAGGGGCGGCCAGGGCGAGTTCGATCTCGAATCGAGCCACGCGGTCGAGCACGAGCGCGTCACGTTCGCCTCGCGGTTCGAGCAGCCGGACGGCAACACGAGCCCCGAAGAGCTGATCGCCGCCGCGCACGCGACCTGCTTCTCGATGGCGCTCGCGAACGGCCTCGCCCAGGCAGGCCACGCGCCCACGAAACTGGAAACCGACGCTCAGGTGACGCTGGACAAGGCGGACGGCGCCTTCGGCATAACCGCGATCCACCTGACCGTCCGCGGAGAGGTCGACGGCCTCGACGAGGCGGGCTTCGAGCAGGCCGCCGCTGAGGCAAAGGCGAACTGCCCGGTCTCGAAGGCCCTGGCTGCCGTCCCGGAGATCACGCTCGACGCCTCGCTCAGCTCGTAGCCGCCGTAGGGACAGTCCCCCCAGCCACGCCTCGAAGCTACGCGACGTCCCGCTAGCGCGCCGGACCTTGAACCGACGTCTCACTTTCAGCCGCTGTAGGGACAGTCCCTGGGGCACTGTCCGTGAAACGTGGCCTACCAACCTCGCGCGAGGATCACCGGCGTCTACGGATCGCGCCCGTGCAAGAGCCGCTGTGCAACGAGCTCGGCCCAGTCGTACTCGCGCATCTTCTCGACCGCGGGTGCGATGTCGTACTCCGTGCGACGGAGCTCGAGCTCGCCGTCGTCGCGGCGGAGCGCCCACCCCGCTCGCTTGTCGCCGTCGAGCGGCATTCCCACGCTGCCCGGGTTAACGAGATCGGTCTCGGCCGGGCCGCCCCGATGAAACTGGATATGGCTGTGCCCGAAGACGACCTGCTGCTCCTTCACCCCGGCGAGCAGGCGCAGGTCGTCATCGCCGGTCGCCGGGCCGAAGCTCTCCACGTCCGAGAGCGGCGAGCCGTGGCAGTAGAACGCGTCCTGGCGCTCCTCCAGAGTCGGCAGACCCACGAGTGCGTCGACGTCACTTGCAGGCAGCTGGGCGATCGTCGAGGCGAGAGCGGCGAAGATGAATTGGCTCTGCTCGGCCGGCATGTCCAGCGGGGGGTCGACGAGCCAGCGCTCGCCGTTGCCGCGAAGCCAGGTCGCGTTCTCGAGCTCGCGAAGGCGCGCCAGCGTCTCGACCGGCCAGGGACCGAAAACGCAGTAGTCGCCGCCCAGCAGCCACTCGTCGATGCCTTCGCGGTCGGCCTCGGCGAGTACGGCGTCGAGTGCGGTCAAGTTGCCATGTACGTCGTAGAGGATCCCAAGCACTAGTTAGTCCGAGCCCTTCTCGATCCGCCGAGCGGCAAACTCGCCGAAATCGCCGCCCATCGCGCGGTACGCAGCCGCGGCGCGCTCCACGTCGTACTCCGTCCGCCTGAATGCGAAGTCGCCGTTCCGCGTTGCCCACGCGGCGCGCCGGTCGCCGTCGAGCGGCATTCCGGCGCTGCCCGGGTTGACGAGGTCGGTGCCGGTCGGGCCCGGGCGGCGGAACTGAAGATGGCTGTGGCCGAAGACGATCGTCCTATCGCGGACTCCGGCGAGCAGGCGCTCCTCCCCCTCTTGCGGCTCGGCGGCAAAGCTCTCGTCGTCGGCCAGCGGCGAGCCGTGGACGTAGAGGATCCCATCGAGCTCGGCCTGCCGCGGCAACGCGTACAGCGATCGCACCTCCTCATCCTGGATCTGGCCCTGAAATCGCTCGTACATCTCCCTCACCTCGGACCGGTCCTGCGGCGGCTCGACTAGCCAGCGCTCGCCGTTGCCGCGGATCCAGGTCGCATTCGGCAGCTCCCGCAGACGGGCCAACGTCTCGAGCGGATAGGGGCTCACCACGCCGTAGTCGCCGCCGAGCAGCCAGCGATCGACTCCTGCAGCCTCAGCTTGCGGCAGCACTTCGTCGAGTGCATCGAGGTTGCCGTGAACGTCGTAGAGGATCCCGAGCACCTGCCATTAGTCTCCCCCGAATGAAAATCGTCTGCCTCGTCAAGCAGATTCCGAGCCCGGACGCAATCGAGTTCGATCAGGACACGAAGTCGCTCAAGCGTGAGGGTGTGCCACTGATCGTGAGTCCCTTCGACTCGCTCGCTGTGACAGAGGCGGTGAGATTGAGGCGGCCGAACGACGAGGTGATCGCCATGACGATGGGGCCGCCGCAAGCCGAGGAGGCGTTGCGGGAATGTCTCGGTCTCGGAGCCGACCGCTGCATTCACCTGTCCGACCGGGCCTTCGCGCTGGCAGACACGATCGGCACCTCTCGCACACTGGCTCTCGCGCTGGAGAAGGAGGGGTACGACCTCGTGCTCTGCGGTCGCAAGGCCCTCGACGCCGAGACACGGCAGGTGCCGCCAGAGGTCGCGGCATTCCTCGGCTGCCCGCACGCAACGGGGTCGGTCGGGCTCGACCTGCAGGACGAGCGGCTCCACGTACGCCGAGAAACCGACGAGGGAGAGCAGACGATCGAGCTACCGCTGCCGGCCGTCGTCTCGGTCGCGCGGGCTGAACGCGAGGCGGCAGCGGCGCCACGAGACGGTCGCATCGACGTGTGGGCTGCGACCGATCTCGTCGACGATCTGCACGAGGACGACAAGCGCTTCGGCCAGACGGGCTCCCCGACTCGCGTTCTCGCCGTCCACGACGTCACCCCCGAGCGCGCAGGCGAGCGGGTCGGCTCTGTCGAGGAAGCCGCCGCCCGGATCCGCGCCCTTGCCGCTGAGCGGCCGGCCGGTGCGACCGGCTGGGACAAGCCGCCCCATCTCGCAAAGGAGCCCGGCAGGTTCTACGACTGCTGGACGCTCGTCGAGATAATCGACGGACGCGCGAGCCGCGCCTCGCTCGAGTTGCTGGCCAAGGGCCGTGAGCTCTCGGGCAAGCTCGGCGGCGCGAACGTCGCGCTCGTACTCGGCCACGACGTCGATGCTGCGGTCGAGGCGGTTTCGCGCCACGGAGCGGAGGTCGTCCACGTCGCCGAGGACGCGGCCTTGCACGACTACGTGCCAGAGCCGTGGGTCGCTGCCGTGCGCTCGATTGTCGAGCGCGAGCGCCCACACGTGCTGCTGATTCCGGCGACTCTACGCGGCCGCGATCTCGGGCCGCGTGTCGCGGGCGAGCTGCAGTTCGGGATGACGGCCGATTGCGTGGATCTAGGCATCGACCGCGGCGGCCGCCTGGTCCAGCACAAGCCCGCCTACGGCGGCAACATCGTCTCGGTGATCATGGGCTCGACGACGCCTCAGCTGGCAACGGTGCGTCCAAGAATGTTCGAGCCGCTCGAGCCTCGTGCCGCTGATGCCGAGGTTCGCCGAATCGAGCTCCCCGGTCTTCCCCAGGGGCCGACTCGGCTTCTGGAGCGGAGGAACACCGACCCGCCGCCGTGGCGGCTCGACGAGGCCGAGATCGTCGTCGGCATCGGCCCCTCGGTCGACGTATCTGCCCTGGAAGGGGCTGCCGGCCGCGCCGAAGCGCCGATCGGAGGCGACCGAAATGCCTGCGCTGCCGGCGTCGTCCCGTGGACCGCAGAGATCGGGATCAAGGGGCGAGCCGTCGCACCGAGCATCTACATCGCGATCGAAGCCGACCCGAGCTTCGAGCACCTGACCGGAACGGTCAAGGCCGGGGTGATCGCCGCGATAGCGGCCGACGAGCGCTCGCCGCTGCTGGATGCGGCCGACGTCGCGCTCGCCGGCGACTGGCGCGAGCTCGCACCCGCGCTGCTCACCGCACTCGCTTAGAGCCCCTTAGAGGATTCGCGCCCCGAGCGCGCTCGCGACCAGCTCGACTGCGAGCTCCGCGGTCTCGTTCTCGCGATCGAGGATCGGGTTCACCTCGACGACCTCGAGCGAACCGGCGAGCCCCGACTCCGCCACAAGCTCCATCGCGAGGTGGGCCTCCCGGTAGGAGAGACCTCCGCGAACGGGCGTTCCGACGCCAGGCGCGATGTCCGGCTCGAGCGCGTCCATGTCGAGGCTCACGTGCACGAACCCGGATCCTGCAACGTGAGCAAGGGACTGGCGGATCACCCGCTCGACCCCCAGCTTGTCGACGTCGCTCATCGTGTACACCTCGGCGTTCAGCCCGGAGAGGAGCTCGGCCTCGGCAGGGTCGAGGGAGCGAATGCCGACCAGGGCAACGCGCTCGGCAAGCACCGCCGGCAGCGTCCAGGCCTCGCTCTCGAACTCGGCGCCGGCCAGCCCGAGCGCGGCGGCGAGCGGCATCCCGTGCACGTTCCCGGTCGGCGAGGTCTCCGGTCGGTTCACGTCGCCGTGGGCGTCGATCCAGAGCACGCCGCCGGGACCATGGGCGCAGGCGAGGCCGCCGAGCGTCCCGATCGCGATCGAGTGGTCGCCGCCGAGCACGAGCGGCTCGAGGCCCTCCTCGACCGAACGCGCAACGAGGTGCGCCACGCGCTCGCAAGCCTGCTTGATCGGCGCGAGAAAGCGCACGCGCTCGCTGCCCATCTCCGTTGCCTCGGGAACCGCGCCCTCGACGTTGCCCCAGTCGAAAACGCGCCGTCCAAGGCTCTCGACCCTTCCTGCCAGACCGGCGTAACGGATCGCGGACGGCCCCATGTCGACGCCGCGCCTGCCCGCCCCGAGATCAAGGCTCGCACCGATCAACGCCACCGACCGCGCCCTTGTTTGCGCCTGCACGGCCGGGAAACTACCGTTGGTGACCATGGAGGAGGTCGAGCGTCAAGGAATCCGCGTCCTGCTCGCAGACGACGACCGAATCTTTCTCGAATCGCTCAGCGAATTGATCGACCGCCAACCGGAGCTCGGCGTCGTCGGCCTGGCCGAGAACGGCCTCGAGGCGATCGAGCAGGCCGACGAGCTCTTCCCCGACGCAGTCGTGATCGACCTGCACATGCCGCTCGTCGACGGCGTGACGGCCGTCGCCCACCTGCGGCACCACCATCCGGCCCTCTGCCTGATCGCGCTGACCGGCGACGACGCGCCAAAGCTGCACGAGGCCGTCAAGGAAGCGGGCGCCGACGGCGTCTTGCTCAAGAGCGAGCTGGTGGACGGCCTCGTGGACCGCCTGGCGAACGCCCGCTCCTAGCGGCGCTAGACTCGGCGGCCGAGGCGAGGTAGCTCAGTTGGTAGAGCACACGGCTGAAAACCGTGGTGTCGCCGGTTCGATTCCGGCCCTCGCCACTGCGACCGAAAGGCTGGCCGAACCGCCGAAAACGGAAGCTAAGCCGACCAAAGTTGGAGGCCGTCGTCCTCACGCTGCGTGGCGCGACCTGCGGCCGCGAGCTCCGCGAGGACCGACTCTGCCTGCTTTCGCCGCCAACCGAGCGCCCCGGCGACATCGGCGGCCGAGACCTCGTCCGTTCCGGCGAGCACGGCCAGCGCAAGCTCACGCCGCGCCTCGTCCTCGGTAGGTAGGCGGCGCAGCGACTTCCGCCAGCGACGGGCGAAGACGTCCTGCCGGATCGCTCGCCACCCCTGGGTCTGCTCGGCCGCACCGGCGTTCGTGAGCACAAGTCGCCGCTGGAGCCGCCCAATCGCGCGTTCGACGGCCTTACGATCGGTGGTCCCGAGCAGACGCCGGATCTCCGGACCGGTCAGTGGATCGTTGTCGAGCACCACCTCGGCGACCTCGCGCTCAAGCAAGTCGAGCTCCGCGTCGCGGAAATCGTCTTCACCGCCCGAGCGTCCCGTGAGCGCGTAAGCAGCCCCGAGCAACCGCGGCGCAATCAGCAGCGCAGCGCTGGAGAAGTGCCGCCCGGCGCAGGCCAGCCGGCGTTCCGGCAACTCGTCCTTCCAGCGCCAAAGCCGCTGAAACTCCGGCGAGAACTCGAGCGCCTTCCCCGCCTCATCGCGAATAGCCCAATCAGCGTCCGGTCCAGCAATCCCGCGCCAGAGCGAAGGCAGCACGAGGTCGGATTTCCCCCAAGCAACGGCAATCCCGACGCGATCGACAAACTCAGCAGCCTCATTCACCGTACCGAGGTGCACCGGTTCCATAGCAACAGGCTAAGAGAGGCCGGCTTCGCCGGCCTCGCTCCCCTTGTGGACCCCAACGAGGGGGCCCACGGGGGAAACCGGGTTTCCCCCGTGATAGCGAGCGGGCCGCTTTCGCGGCCCGCGACGCAAGACGTACGGGCCGGTACTACCGTGCCGCGAACGCCCTTTGGCTACAGAGATTACGCACGTCGAACTTTGCGAGCAAGAAGCGCCGTGCCGGGGTCAGTCGAAAACTCCGCAAAATCCGTGAAGCCGCGTCGCTCGAGCTCGGCTCGCAGTCGCTCGGTCGAGACGTAGATCGGCGTTCCGGCGCCGCCGGAGAACGCGACGATCAAGAAGCCACCGGGAGCGAGCACACGGTCGAGCTCGTCGAAGAACGGGATCATGTTGCTGAGCCCTACGAGATCGAACGACACGTCGGCATATGGCATATGGGCGGCGTCAGCGACCTCGAACCGGACCCGCCCGCGCAGGTCGTCCGCCAATTTGCCGCGCGCGTGCTCGATCATCCGCTTGGCGAGATCCACCCCGATCACCTCGGCCTCGGGGAAGCGGCGAGCGATCGCGAACGCGGCTCCGCCGGTGCCGGTGCCGAGATCGAGTGCCCGCTTCGGCGGCGGCTCGACGCGCTCGAGCGCGGCCTCGTACGGGGCGTAGGCCGTGTCCGACGAGCGAAGCGAGTCCCACTGCGGCGCCATGCGATCGAACTGGAACCGCATCAAGCCGCGGAGCAGGAACCAGAGTCTCGGCCGGCGTACGACGATGTCCGTCGTCAGACGGGCGAACCGCTGTCCGAGCGACATCAGGGTCACAGCACCTGGAGGCGGATCAGGACCTCCTGCCCCGGCGCCGCGTCGAAGAGCTCCGCCGCGTTCCCGCCGCTGATCGCGAGCGCAATGTTGCGGTAGGAGTCCTCGTAGAGGATCACGTCGCCTTTGCGCGCGTCGGCGAACGTGCGGGCCGCGACTGCGTAGTAGCGATCCAGACCGAGCTCGATCTCGACCACCTTGCCCGGCGGTACCTCAGCCTGCCGAAGATGCTCGCGGGTCAGGTTCAGCTGGACGTTTCCGAAACGGTCGATGTAGAGCACCGTCGCATGGATCCGGTTCTCGCCGATCTCCGGCTCGGGCAGGTCGAGACGGGCGAGCGCATCGACCGCGAGGGGGGGTCCGAGCGCTTCCAGTGGGACACCGGACGCAAGGTGCGCGGCGGCCGGGGCGAACAGGTCCCGACCGTGGAAAGTGCGCGAGACGATGTCGAGCGCGTAGTCGGCGTTTGCTAGCTCGTGGACGGCGGCAATTCCACCAAGCCGCTCGGCCGCCGGCACTAGGAGGCCGTTGTCGGGGCCGACGAAGAGCCGGCCGTCGCCGCTGCACAGCGCCAGCGGGCGGCGAGAGCTGCCGACCCCCGGGTCGACCACCGCCAGATGAACGCCGGCGGGCATGTACGGCGTGGTGTTCGCGAGCACGAGCGCGCCCTGGAGCACGTGCTGCGGCGAGATCCCGTGCGTCACGTCGATGATCTGCACGTCCGGGGCGATTGTCTTGATGGCGCCGTGGCACGTGCCGACGAAGTCGTCCTGGAGCCCGAAGTCGCTCAGGAAGGTGACGAACACGCGGCGACTCTAAGGGCTGGCCGCCTGGACGGCCTCGACCAAGCCGTCGAGATCGTGCGTGTGAGCCTCGCGCAAGACTCGCACGCCGGCAGCTTCCGCCGCGGCGGTCGTCTCGGGGCCGATCGAGACCGCAGGAATCGACGCGCGAAGCTCAGCGTAGGCGCGGGCGGCCGAGGGCGAGGCGAGCACGACGAGATCCCCCTCGAGCGGCTGGACAGGGCGGACCGCGCGGGTCCGGTAGAGCGGAAGGAATTCCGCGCCGAGCTCGTCGACGAGCAACCGGCGAGCGCCCTCCGCGGCGGCGAAGAGAACGCGCCCGGTCGGCTGCGGGAGCTCGGCGAGAAGGCCCTCCTGCGTGGAGACGGCCGGGACGAGATCAACCTCGGCTCCCCAGGCCTCTGCGGTCGCCTTGCCGATCGCCGCCACATGCCGAGGTTCGCCTTCGGCGCGGCGACGCAGCGCCTGCGCGCCCGTGATGCTGGTCAGAACGAGCCAGTCGTAGGGCGCTAGATCCACCGGCCCGGTCTCGATCGGCTCGAGCTCGAT
>Ga0137365_10000620_pt1 | contig 24656 bp, 20 predicted proteins | sample SagtaG_9_FD_104799 | JGI IMG/M metagenome (GOLD analysis project Ga0137365, IMG submission 104799) | Vadose zone soil microbial communities from Sagehorn Ranch, Mendocino, California, USA - Sage1_L_40_16 metaG | ecosystem: Environmental > Terrestrial > Soil > Vadose zone | place: USA...
ACCCAAGGGCTGGACAAGATCTGCATCAAGGCGGCGCGGTCCGCGGGGCCTGGCGTCTCCACCCGACCGGGATCGCGACGCTGCGCGGCGCCGGCTGTCATCGCCGCGTCCTCACGTTGGCGAGATGCGCGCCGAGCGCGCGGATCGTCTCGGCCGCGGCGATGGCGTGACCGCGCATCGTGCCATGCCGGTGATCTTCGCTGTAGATGTCGGCGTCGCGGCTCGCCGGGTGCGAGGCCAGCGCCACGAAGATGGCGCCCAGGTCGGCCGAGATCGCTTCAGTGCGCAGCGACAGGTCGCGCAGCCGTTGCCGCAACACCGCGCGAAATCGCTCGGGCACGCCGGGCGCGTGCGACCCGTCGAACATTCCGACGGTGATCACGTCGCAGCCCTGCTCGACAAATGCCGCCACGATCGCGCGCAGGTGCTCGCCGGCCGCGTCCGGGTCGTAGCGCGACAGCAAGAGCCCATAGCCGCCGCAGGCGGCCAGCGCGATGTCGGGGCGGAAGGCGAGCGCCTTACCGAGTTGTTTAGCTCTGACGTCGGCCAGCCGCGTGTTCATCCGGCCCAGGTTCAGGTAGGCGAAGTCCGGCTGGTGGCTTGCCAACTCGGCGGCTATCCGGTCGCACCACGGTTCATCGGGATAGCCGGGAGACCGGTCGCCAAGCCCTTCTGCGACGCTGTCGCCGATGACTGCGAACCGGTGCCACGGGTGGCCGGCCAGCAGCCGGTCTGCCTCGCCCGCCCGCAGGCAGTAGGGATCGGCCGCCTCGCGGGGGAACGTCACGGCGCAGGGCGGCGCCCCCGCCGTGACCGTTGGCGAGTCTGCGGCGGGTGCGCGTGCCGTGGCTGGTGTGGTTTGGCTGGCGGTCGCACCGGCCACTTCTGGGTCGCGGCCTAAGCCGACCATCTTGGCTCTGCTGGTTGAGTTGGGCACGATCGGACATTACGACCGCAGAAAACCCGATTCAAGGAACAGATGCCCACCGCACCGCCTCACCGCGACCGCACACGCCGGTTTCCCGGCCTGAGGCGGACAATGAAGATAGCTCCCCTAGCTGCGAGGACCAGTGATGACCCAACGTGACCTGGTGGATTCCCACTTCACCGAAACGGTGTGGGAACTTCCGAAGGGCCACGGGGCGGCGGCGTCGGCCGACGCCGCCGGGCCAGCCCAACCGTCGCCGGGCACGGTCCGCGACCGTGACGCGCCGCTGCGCCCAGGCAGCAGTCTGACCGGCCAGCGCTGCCTGGAGCTGTTCGACGCCCAGCTCGCCAGCCGGCATCTTGACCTCGCGGCGCGATGGCTGCGTGCCGAGGCGGCCGGCTTCTACACGATCGGGTCGGCAGGGCACGAGGGAAACGCTGCGGTCGCTGCCGCGCTGCGGCTCACCGACCCAGCGCTTTTGCATTACCGCTCCGGAGCGTTCTACCTGGTCAGAGCCGGGCAGGCGGACCCGCCACGTGACGGCGTGCGCGACGTGCTGCTCGGGCTTGTGGCCGCGGCCGACGAGCCCATCGCCGGAGGGCGGCACAAGGTGTTCGGCAACCACGCGCTCGGCATAATCCCGCAGACGTCTACCATCGCTTCCCACCTTCCGCGCGCGGTCGGCCTGGCCTTCGCAATTGGGCGGGCGGCCAAGATCGGGGTTCCCCGGCCATGGCCGGACGACGCGGTCGTGGTGTGCAGCTTCGGCGACGCCTCGCTCAACCATTCCACCGCGACCGGAGCGCTGAACACCGCGTCCTACTGCGCCCATCAGGGACTGCCGCTGCCGCTGCTGCTCGTGTGCGAGGACAACGGGTTCGGGATCAGCGTGCGCACGCCGCCCGGCTGGGTCCGCGCGTCCTGCTCGAGCAGGCCAGGCATCGCCTACTTCCATGCCGACGGTGTGGACTTGGCGCAAACCTACGACACCGCGCTTGCCGCGGCGCGCTGGGCGAGGCAGCGGCGGGCGCCCGCGCTCATGCACCTGTCGGTGGTTCGCCTTTTTGGGCACGCAGGATCCGACGTCGAGCAAAGCTACCGCACACCGGGCGAGATCGCCGCCGACGTGGCGCTCGACCCGCTGACGGGCACGGCCAGGCTGCTCGTCGAGGCCGGCGTGCTCACACCGGAGCAGGTGCTTGTCCGCTACGAAGCAAAGCGGGCGGAGATAATGGCGGCCGCACGCGAGGTGGTGGGATCGACGCAGCTCTCGTCGGCCAGCGAGGTGATGGCGCCGCTCGCGCCGAGGCGGCCAGACCGGGTGGCGGCCAGCGCGGGCGTCGCGGAAACGGCAACACGGCGGCGGGTGTTCGCCGGCCGGCTGCCAGAAAACGAGAGGCCGCTCACCCTGGCGCAGTCGATCAACCGGGCATTGGCCGACGGTCTCGCAGCCTGGCCAGGCATGCTTGTCTTCGGCCAGGACGTGGCACGCAAGGGCGGGGTATATGGCGTCACGCGGGGTCTGCATGCGAAGTTCGGCGCAGGGCGCGTCTTCGACACCCTGCTTGACGAGCAGGCGATCCTCGGCCTAGCGCTGGGTGCGGGCCTGTCCGGCCTGCTTCCTGTGCCGGAGATCGCCTACCTCGCCTACCTGCACAACGCCGTCGACCAGCTGCGCGGTGAGGCCGCCACGCTCTCGTTCTTCTCGCAAGGGCAGTATCGCAACCCGATGGTCGTCCGCATCGCCGCTTACGCCTACCAGCAGGGCTTCGGCGGCCACTTCCACAACGAAAACGCCCTCGGCGCGCTGCGCGACATCCCTGGCCTGGTCATCGCCTCGCCGGCGCGTCCGGACGACGCGGCGGCGATGCTGCGCACCTGCCTTGCCGCCGCGGAGGTGGACGGCAGCGTCTGTGTCTACCTTGAGCCGATCGCGCTGTATGCCACCAGGGATCTGCACGCGCCAGGCGATGGCGGCTGGCTTGCCTCCTACCCCAAGGCAGACTGGCACGTCCCTGTCGGCAGCGCACGGACCTACGGCGCGGGGACGGACCTGACGATCGTGACATTCGCCAACGGGCTGCGGATGAGCCTGCGCGTCGCCGGACGGCTCCGCGCCGAAGGGATCGGCTGCCGGGTGGTCGACCTGCGCTGGATCGTGCCGCTGCCGGTGGCCGACGTGCTGCGGGAGGCCGCGGCGACCGGACGGGTGCTCGTCGCCGACGAGACCAGGCACACCGGCGGCGTGTCAGAGGGAGTGATCACGGCGCTCGCCGACGAGGGCTTCGCCGGCCGCGTTGCCCGCGTCGCGAGCGAGGACAGCTTCGTGCCGCTCGGCGACGCCGCCCACACGGTCCTGCTGTCCGAGGCGCTCATCGAGCTTGCCGCGCGCGAGCTGGTCAAGGAATGAGCAGGCGACGACAGAGGTGGAGATGCCGGCAGACAACGTGATTCAGCCCGGCGAGGCGCCGTCGAGCGGGCCGCCACCAGGCGAGGGGCCCCCAGCTGAGACACCGCCGGATGAGGCCTCCTCAGGCGGGGCGCAGCAGGTGCGAGCGCGGCGGACGTCCTTAGCCAGGCACGCCGACTTCAACAAGCTGTGGCTCGGGCAAGCGGTTTCCGACATTGGCAACGAGATCACCAAGCTGGCGCTGCCGCTGACCGCCGTGCTGTACCTGAACGCCACCGCGACCCAGGTCGGCCTGATGACCAGCGCAACGCAACTGGCCTTTCTCGGCCCCATGCTGTTCTTCGGCGTGCTGGTCGACAGGATGCGCAAGCGGCCGTTGATGATCGGCGCAGACCTCGGCCGCGCCGCTGTGCTCGCCCTGGTGCCGATCCTGAGCTGGACCGGGTCTCTCAGTATGCCGGTGCTGTACACGGTGGCGCTCGTACACGGCTGCCTAACCGTGCTGTTCGAGCTTGGATACCGCTCGTACCTGCCGAGCCTGGTCAGCGCCGAGGACCTGCTCGCAGGCAATAGCAGGCTGCAGTCGACCGAGTCGATCTCCCAGGTGGGTGGGCCTGGCCTCGGCGGCGCGCTCGTCCAGTTGCTCCGCGCGCCCTTCGCACTGCTCGCGGACGCGGGCACATTCATGTTCTCTGTCGTCTCCCTGATCTCGATCCGCGCGGTCGAGCCCGCCCCGCAGCGCCCACTCGACCAGACGGGCACCACCGGGCTCGCGGCTGTGGTCACCGAGATCGGCTCGGGCCTGCGCTTCATTTACCGCCACCCGGTGCTGCGATCACTTGCTGGCGGCGGGGCAACCTTGAACTTCTTTTCCCAGTTGCAGCTGACCCTTTTCGTTGTGTACGCAGCGCGTGACATGCACATGACCGGCGGCGCGATAGGCCTGGTGTTCGCCGGGTTCGGCATTGGCGGGGTGCTGGCTGCGACAACCCTCGGCCGGGCGCTGCGGTGGCTGGGCTACGGGCATCTGCTGCTGGCTTCCTACGGCCTGGGAGCGATCGCGCTCGTGGGCATCCCGTTCGTGCCAGGGCCAGCTACGCTGAGCACGGCCCTGTTCGTCTGCCTTTACGTCCTGGCGGGAACCGGCATCGTGGCGCTGAACATCGTGTCGATGACGCTGCGCCAGGTCGCTACGCCGAGCTACCTGCAGGCGAGGGTGAACGCCAGCTTCAAGTTCGCGCTCAGCGCTCTCACTCCCGTATCAGCCGCGATCGCCGGCGTGCTTGGCGACGCGCTCGGGCTTCGCGGCACCCTGTTCATCATGGCCATCGGCATGCCGCTGACCCCCCTATGGATCGTCTTCTCTCCGGTGCGCAAGGTGCGAACCCTGCAGCAGTTGCTGAGCCTGCAGAGCGTGCCCGCTGCCGAGTCAGCGGGTGCCACGCGCGGTGGTGGACAGGCAGCAACCGGCTGACGCGCCAGCGTCCATGTTGATGACCGCGAGGTCCGAGGCCGCGGGGGTGGCGCGGGCGAAGGCGCCGCCGTAGCCGTTGCGGCCGGTGAAAACCCCCCAGGCGACGGTCCAGGGGGCCAGCTCACCGCTGTCGTCTGGAAACAGCTCAGGCACCGGCCGGACCCTGCGCTGTATGACATAGCCGCAGGGGGTGCCCAGGGCCTTGGTGACCTGCTCGCGCCATAACTGCGGGCTGGTGTCGCGATGCCAGCCGAGCAGCACGCCACGGCCGGCCGCCATCATCGCGGGCTTGAGCACCAGGTCGTCCTGGTGGGCGATCGCGTAGCCGGGCAGGTCGACGCGCCGGCCATCCTCCAGGGTGACCGGCCCGGGCCTGACCATCCGGGTCCAGGGCAGGATCCGGTCAATACTGACCAGCTCGGCGGCGCTGAAGGCGCGCCGATTCCGCTCGTCCGAGAGCATCGCAAGCGCGCCCTTGCTGCCGAAGACCTCGCACTCCAGCTGCGTGAACATCGTCACCTCGTCGCGCGCCACCGCGTCGAGGACGGGGTCAAGCAGGGTCGGCGCGCCAGGCTCAAGCAGGCACTCGATCAGGAATATCCGGTAGATCACGTCCACCATCCGGCCACGGAGCCATACCCGGCCGCCACGCACCTCCAACTCGCCAAGATGGCAGCCGTAAGTGTCCAGCCCGAGCTCACGCCAGGGCGCCGCGAGCCGACGCAAGTACGGCGCCAGCTTTTCGTAGCTGCTCGGCCAGTCGGTCACCGCGACGACGGGAAACGAGCCGCGTGCGGCGCCGGTCTCGGCAAAAATGTTATTGGCGAGCTCATGCATGGTGTCGACGTAGCCAAGCTGGCTGCGCAGGGCGGCCGAGACCTGGTAGTCACTCGCACCCACGGCTCGCGCGAAGGCCTTGAGATCGCCGCCGAACAACCGGTCTGGCAGGCTCACCATCGCCGCGTGGATCATCGCAAGGTCCGCGTGGAGCTGCTCGCGCTCCGCCTGGCCGATGAACAGCGGCCGGGGCAGATACCGCCGGTGGTAGATGGTGTTCAGCAGCTCCGAAGCCGGCAGCGAGCCGAGCAGATCGCTGGCCTTGGCGCCCCGTCGCCGTATCTCGTCCAGATACAACGCGGTGAGAGCGGCGCGGTTCAGCACGGCTGGCTCATTTCGCCCGATCCGCGGCGTCAGCCGCCCCCCGGCGCCGTGGACAGGCAGCAGCCCACGGATGCGCCTGTGCCTACGTTGATCACCGCGATGTCCGAGCCGACGGGGTGGCCACGGGTGAAGACGCCACCGTAGCCGTTGACGACGGTGAAGATCCCCCAGGCGGTGGTCCAAGGGACCAGCTCACCGCGCTCATCTGGGAACAGCTCAGGCACCGTGGCGATCCTGCGCTGTATCACATAGGGACCGCCGATTGCCGCGGTGAGCCGCTCACGCCACAGCTCGGCGCTGGTGCCGGCATCCCAGCCAAGCAGCACCCCCTGGCCGCCGGTCATCATGGTGGGCTTGATCACCAGCTCGCCCTGGTGGGTTGTCGCGTAATCAAGCAGATCGGCCACCCGGCCGTCCTCCAGCCTCACCTCTGCCCGCCGTATCATCCGGGTCCAGGGCAGCAGCCGGTCGATACTGGCCAGCTCGGCGGCGCTGAAGGCGTGCCGGTTCCTGTCGTCTGAGAGCATCGCGAGCGCGCCCTTGCTGCCGAGCAGCTCCGAGTCGAGCGGGGTGAACATTGTCACCTCACCCCGGGCCACCGCATCAAGCAGTGGGTTCATCAGGGCCGGCGCCTGCGGGGATTCGAGCAGGTTCTCGATCAGGAACATCCGGGCAATGATGTCCACGGCCCTGCCGTCGAGCCAAACGCGGCCGTGGCGGGGCTCAAGTTGGCCGGCATGGCAGGCGTGGGCGTCCAGGCCGAGCTTGCGCCAGCGCGCCGCCAGGTGGTGCATGTAGGCGCCCAGCTTCTTCTCGTAGCTGCTCGGCCAGTCCGTGACCGCGACCACAGGAAACGAGCCAGGCTCAAAGCCGCACTCGATGAACATGTCGTTCACCTGCTCGCGCATGGTGTCGACGTAGCAGAGCTTGTGGCTCTCCGCGAACTCCGCGAGCACCGGATGCTCGAGCAGCGCGCGGCACATGTCGGCGTTTTCCATGCCGCCTAACGCGCTGCCCATGTTGAACTCGAGCAGGTGGAAGCCGGCTTGGTCCGCGTACAGGTCGGCGCGGGCCTGCCGGCTTGGCGGCGCGGACCCGCCGCGCAGGATTGCCGCTACATGAACATCGGGCGCTCCAACGGCTCGTGCGAACGCCTCCAGATCGCCCGCGAACAGCCGGTCAGGCAGGCTCGCAAGGGCAGCCCGCACGGCCTCCAGATCGGCGTAGAGCCTGTCACGCTCTTGGTGGCCGATGAACAGCGGCCGGGACAGGTACCGCCCGCGAAAAAAGGAGTTGAGCAGCTCGGACTCTGGCAGCTTGCCGAGCAGCTCGCCGGCCCTGGCGCCTCGGCGCTTGACCTCGGCGAGGTAGAGCGCGGTGAGCTCTGCCCGGTTCATTCGCCCCTTCCAGGCTGGTCGAGCCGCTCACGCAGGACCGTGCGGACCACTTTGCCCTGGGGATTGCGCGGCAGTTCGCTTATCAGCTCCAGCCGGTCCGGCCAGTCCCTTCTGCCCACCCCCTGGGCGTCGAGGAACTTGGTCAGCTCATCCAGGCTGGGCGGCGCGCCGTCGGGGACCACGACGGCGCACGCCAGGTCGGTGCCTGGCACCTCCGGGTCCTGGCAGCCAATGAGCACGGCCTCCCTGATCGCCGGGTGCTCCGCCAGGATCGCTTCGACCTCCAGGGTCGGCACCATCAGGCCGTTGGAGCGGACGATCAGGTCAACGCGCCGACCGGTGATGCGCACGCCCCCGCGGCCGTCGTCGCGGGCTGTGTCACCGGTGTCGAACCAGCCGTCGGCATCCAGGCACGCCAGGTAGGCCTCATGTTGGCCCAGGTAGCCAAGGCACTGCGACGCGCCGCGGGTCAGCAGCCTGCCGACCCGCTCGCCGGGCGGCGCGTCGATGCGCACCTCCACCCAATCCACCGGCGAGCCGTCGCTGGCCCCGGCCCAGTCTTGCGGGTCATCGGGGCGGGTGATGGTAATCGCGCCGCATTCGCTCATGCCGAAGTTCGCGTCCAGTCGCAGCCCGAGCGCCTCACGCATCTCCGTGACAAGCCGAGGCGGGATTGGCGCGGAGCTTGAATTGAGGAAACGCAGGGTGGAAATGTCTCGGGGCTTCTCGCGCTGCGCGGCGAGCATGCGGGTCAGATACATGGGCGCGGCGAATATCAGCGTCACACCGTGCGCGGCCACCAGATCCAGCAGGAGCCCCATGTCGATGGTGTCCTGCATCACGCAGGTTCCGCCGAGCGCTACCGCCAGGTAGACGGCGTACGCGGTGCCGGCCAAGTGGGTCAGGTAATGCGGGATCGAGATGACGTCGTCGGGGCCGAGCCGGTAGATATCGGAAAAGGTGCGCCCCGACACGTGCATCGTGTTGAACGTGTGTACGACGCCTTTTGGCCGGCCGGTCGTCCCAGAGGTGAACACGATGTGTGCCACCTCGTCCGCCGTGGGAAGCCGCAGTTGCGCGACCGGGTGCCGCTGCTCCCACGGGGTGTCGGCGAAGAACGCGGTGAAATCGATCGCCCTGGTGGCGGCGGTGTCGCCGACGACGACCCGATGCGCCAGCGTCTGCGGCGCCACCTCGGCGAGCCGCCGCGCGTAGTCGATGCCGGCGTAAGAGGCGGGCACAATGGCCACCTTGGCCTGCGTGACCTGCAGAATGTAGGAAAGCTCTCGAGCGCCAAAGGGCGGGATGACTGACGCGATGACCGCGCCGATCCGTGCGCACGCCAGGTAGAGCGGCGTCAGCATCCACCAGTTCGGGAGGTGGGCGACGACCACGTCGCCGGGACCGACGCCTAGCTCGATCAGTCCGCCGCCGAAGCGGTCGACGATCTCGGCCAGCTCACGGTAGGTCACTGTGCGGGCAAGCACGCCGCTTTCATAGGCGATGACGGCGGCCACGTCGGGGCGGTCGCGAGCGTTGCGCTGTAAATCATCGAGGAACGTCTCATTGCGCCACCAGCCGCGGCGGTAAAACTCGGCCGCCCGCGAGGGTTCTGCCCGCACCAGGCTGTCCCACATCGTGCCATCCTCCTCCGAGCTCGACTGGATGATATGGCAGCAGGTGACCCCCGATAAGGGGTCATGCGGCCCGCGCGCCGACGGCCTAGCATCGTCACAGGCGGCTGTGAGTCGAGGGCGGGGGCCTCTCTGGGGAACCCAGATCACCAGGAATCAGCGTGGGGATCCCCCGCAGAGGGAGGGGGGAGGTGCCCGTCCTCGACAGCCCGATGGTACAGCTCAAGTTTGGTGGGTGCCGCGCGTCCCGCGCGCGCGTATTTTTCTCGCACCCGGCCCAGATACTGCTTCACGGTCTGCTCGCCGAGACCCATGCGGTGCGCGACCGACTTCAGCGCCATTCCGGTGGCGTAGAGCTGGAGAGCTCGCGTCTCTTGCACGCTCAGGCGCGGCCGGTCCGGCGCGTCGTCGGTGGCAAGTATGTAGGCAAGGCGCGGTGAGACCCAGCAGTGGCCCGCGGCAGCCGCCCGGATGGCCGCCCGCGCCGCCTCGGTGTCCTCGCTCTTCAGCACATACCCGAGCGCACCGGCGCGCATGGCCGCCCGGACGGAGAGCGGTTTGTCGGAGGCCGACAGGATCAGCACAGCGGGACCGGCGGCGAGGATGGCGCCGACGTTGCGCTCGGCGGTCGTGCCGTCAGCCAGGTCAAGATCGAGGAGGACCACGTCCGCGTCCCGCCCGGGCCCAGCGAGCAGCCCGTCAACGGTCGCGGCCGTGCCGACAACGGCAATGTCGCTGCCCTCGGCGCGGAGCCAGCCGACGACGCCGCCGAGCACGATGGGGTGGTCATCAACGGCCGCGACCGTGACGACGCCTGCTGGAACGCTGGCGCCGCTCATGACGGAACCTCCTTCGGCCACCGCACCTCCAGGCATCCCATCCCAGAATCGTCCACCTCGAGGGCAGTGCGGCAGCCCTGGGCGGGCGGGCCTTGGGCGGGCGTGCCCTCGGCGGGCGGGCGCTGCGCCGACGTGTCTTGGGCGGGCGGGCCCTCAGCGGGCGGGCGCTCAGCCGGCGCGCGCGGTGCCAGCGGGCCTTGCGCGAGCGGACCACGAAAGACCAGGTACAGCTCCACCTCGTCGCCGGGCGCGAGCATGGTGAGCACCACCTGCTGCGGCCCGAGCGCGCGTAGCACATGGTCCACGGCCGCGACAGCCCAGCGGATCACCTGCCGGCTGACATAGCCAGGGTCGCCGACCGTCCGGATTTCGACCGGCAGCCCGCGTTCACCGGCGTCGGCGAGCACGGGTTCAAGCTCGGCGAGAAGCTCGCTGCGGGCGCTTGCTCGGTCAACCAGGGCCCGACGCAGTTCTGCGGCGCTCTGCCCGCATTGGTCGCGCACGGCTGCGGCCGACGGATCCAGACGGCCATCGGCGATGCCGCGCAGCAACGGCAGGGCCTCGGATTCCAGCACAGCCAGCCGACGGCGCCTGTCCTCGCGCACCGCCGCCGCTGCCGCCCGCTCGGCCGCCGACCTGCTCGCAAGCTCCGAGCGGCGGGCAGCAATACGGGCGCTGGCGCGAAACATCGGACGCACCGCGGCGAACACCACAAGAATGACAAGCAGGGTGTAGGCGGTCGACGCGAGCCGGGCCAGCCCGAGGGTGCCCAGGCCGAGCACCCGCGCCGCGACGATCGCGTGGATGGTGAACACGAGCACCGCGCCGCAGACCCACTCGTAAGCCCTGCGGCTCACGGCCACCAGCGCGAGCAGCCAGCCGGTGCCGACGACCGACCAGTCCACCGTTCCCGTGGCGCCGTGCTGGCGGCGCTCCAAGCCGACAACCAGCACCGCGATCACGGCCACGGCAACGGCCGCAGCGGAATCAAGCCCGGTGAGCCCGACCGCCCACGCGCGGGGCACCAGCCACACCGCCGCGGCGAGCATCCCAGCCCACACGGCGATCGGCACCACGGGCTGGCGGTAGTCGCCAAGGTAGATGAGCACCTGGACCAGCAGCAAGAGTTGCCAGATCGCCGCCACCACAGCGGCCACCCTGCGCAGTTCGCGGTCATAGACCCCCTGCAGCATCGCGTCCCTATTCACTGCGGGCTCCAGCCCCGGGCCGGCCCGGCGGGGGGTCACGGGCCACCGGGGCCTCGGTGGCGTCCCCCGGCAGGCGCCGTGCCTCCCCGGGCCAACACAGCGTCACGGTGGCGCCCGCTCCGGGGGTGGATCGCAGTGACGCCGTTCCGCCGCAGTCGGCGACGCGCTCGACGATCGAGCGCCGGACCCCGAGCCGGTCGGGGCCGACGCGACTGGGCTCGAATCCCACCCCGTTGTCCCGCACGGTTACCACGAGCCCGCCGCGGTCCTCGGCGCCGGCGCCGGGCGCGCGCACAGCCACCCCGACGAAGGCCTGGCCCGTGCCGGCATGGCGGGCTACGTTGTCGAGCGACTCACGCACGGCCCGGGTGAGCGCAGCGATCACCGGCACCGGCACACCGAACGCTCCGGCGCCTGGCGCGTCAACGCGCACGCCCACGTCGAGGCCGCGGGCGCGCATCTCCGCGGCAACCGCCTCGACGGCGGCGACTAGACCGCCAACCGTTCCGCCAGGTGGCGGGCCGGCCTGGGCGGCACCGCCGAGCGCGTACTCCATCAACGCGACGTCGTGTAGGCAGCGGCCGACGATCTCACGCGTATCGTGGCCGACCGCGTCATCGCGGGCGAGTGCGGTCAGCGTGTTGAGAACCGTGTCATGCAGCAGGCGCTCGTGCTCACGTCTCTCGGTGCTCCTCGACAGCGTGACGTACTGCTCATGCTCGTCTGCGTCCGCCTCGGAGAGAGCGGTGTCGGCAAGCACCGCGCGGTTGCGGAGCATGCGATGGCCGAGCCAGGCCACCGTACCGACCGCGAAGTACAGCACCGTGGCCGCGCTGAGCGCGCTCCGCCCGGTGCCGGCCAACGGGAGAAAGGCGGCGCCGGCCCAGTGCGCGGCACCCACCGCGAGCACCGTCGGCGCCGAGGCGGCTAGCGGCGCGAACCACAGCGGGACCACGGTCTGGCCGGCGAGCAGGATATAAAGCCAGTTCGCGGTGTCGCCGCGCATCGCGGCAGGCACCGACCACGCGGTGGACAGCGCCAGCGGTATGTGCACTGCCGAGTCGGCGACGGCGAGCCCGGCCGTCGGCGGGTGGCGGGCCAGCCATGCAACGAGCGTGGCCCCCCATGCCATCGCGGCGGCAGGGGCGATAAGCCGCAACGGGTCAGCCACGAAGTACGCGTGCCAGATGGCAATCTGAAGCCCGGTGTATCCCACAGCCATGCAGCGGATGATGGCGGCGGTCCGCACCGCCACCGATGCCAAGGCCGCAGCCGCGGGCCCCGCCAACGCCCCGTTGGCGGCATCATTGACAGAGCGCTGTCGCGCTAAGTAATCAATTGACTGCATATCTAGATAATAGGCTTTCCCTATTCAGGGTGAAGGCCAGAGCCAATCCGAAGCCGAACCGAGGTGCCTGCCACTAGACGCCTGGGCGCGCGGCACAGTTGTCAGCGTCGCGTCCGGCCAGGGCGGCGCACAAAGACGCGCCACAAACACGGATCACGGGTGACGCGCCAGGCTCGGAGCCACAGGCGACGATGGGCGCGCGCGCCAGCGGCAGCCGTTATGTAGCCTACTGATCTATTGTCGCAATATGGCTGCTCACATGGCACAACCCCAGGTCACCGCGGGTGGGCCGACGCTGCCCCAGCAGCGCAGGCTCGTTACCGAGATCCCCGGCCCCGCCTCGCGCGAGCTGCTCGCGCGCAGACAGCGCTGCGTCGCCGCGGGCGTCAGCCACGTGCTGCCCGTGTTCATCACCGCCGCGGGCGGCGGCGTGCTCATCGACGCCGACGGCAACTCGCTCATCGACCTCGGCTCAGGCATCGCAGTCACCAGCGTCGGCAACAGCGCGCCCGAGGTCGTCGCGCGGGTGACCGAACAGGTGCGGCGATTCACCCACACCTGCTTCATGGTCACCCCGTACGAGGGGTACGTGCGCGTCTGCGAGGAACTGGCCCTGCGGACCCCAGGCGACCACGAGAAGCGTTCCGCGCTGTTCAACTCCGGCGCGGAGGCGGTCGAAAACGCGGTGAAGATCGCCAGGCACGCGACGGGCCGGTCGGCCGTCGTCGCCTTCGATCACGCTTACCACGGGCGCACAAACCTCACCATGGCGCTGACGGCGAAGAACATGCCGTACAAGCACCGGTTCGGGCCGTTCGCCGGAGAGATCTACCGAGCGCCGATGGCCTACCCGATGCGCTGGCCGACTGGCGCGGACCACTGCGCCGAGGAGGCGTTCGCCGAAGTCACAGGGCTGATCGGTAGCCAGATCGGCGAGGAGAACGTGGCCGCCCTGATCATCGAGCCGATCCAGGGCGAGGGCGGGTTCGTCGTGCCGCCCGACGGGTTCCTGCCGCGGCTCGCCGACTTCTGCCGCGCGCACGGCATCGTCTTCATCGCCGACGAGATCCAGACGGGGTTCTGCCGCACCGGCGACTGGTTCGGCTGTGACCATGAGGGCGTCGTCCCCGATCTCATCACCACCGCGAAGGGAATCGCCGGCGGGATGCCGCTCGCCGCTGTCACCGGCCGGGCCGAGCTGATGGATGCGGTACACCCGGGAGGCCTCGGGGGCACGTACGGCGGCAACCCCGTCGCGTGCGCCGCCGCACTTGGCGCGATCCGGGCCATGGCCGATTACGACCTCGCGGGCCGAGCCCGGCAGATCGCGGCGGTGATGCTGCCGCGGCTGCGCGAACTCGCCGAGCGCCACCCCGAGATCGGCGACGTGCGCGGGCGCGGTGCGATGCTCGCGATCGAGCTTGTGCGGCCGGGGACCATCGAGCCGGCGCCCGACGTGGCGAAGCGAGTCGCCGCGGCCTGTCACGCGGCCGGGGTGATGGTGCTGACCTGCGGCACGTTCGGTAACGTGGTGCGCTTCCTGCCACCTCTGGTGATCCCCGACCATCTGCTCACCGAGGGCCTGTCGATTCTGGCCGACGCGTTCACGGGACGGTGATTGCCGTACGCGGACCATCTCTTTACTGGGTGTAATCAGAGTGTTATGAGGCGTTTCTCCAACGGTGGCCAACGGGCCTGTGCCACGCGGTAGCGTGCGGCACGCAGCATAGGTTCGCTGAGGGAGGACACGTTGAGTTCTGTCAGCGCATCGGGTGGCAGGCGAAGCGGCACGGTGGCCCTTGCCGTGATCCTGGCCGTCATCGCGGTCCTGTTCGCGATAGCCGGTGTGATCTACCTGACCAAGACGGCGGCCACCATCCCGGGCTTCCTTCCAGGCAAGGAGCTCAGCAAGACCAAGAGCCACCACACCATCCGCGGCATCGGTTCGCTCGTCGTCGCGGTCGCGCTCTTCCTGGTCGCAGGGATCGCGGTGGCGCGCGGCAAGGTCCGGGCTTAGCACCCGTCCCGCAGGGACCGCCTGCGCTGCCGCGGGCGATGACCAGACAGGGCACCCAGCGTGGCGCCTGCGCTGGCTGGGTCGGCTGATCCGGCTTGCCGACATGACAGGCCAGGGCGGCGGCACGTAGCGTCGCTGACATGACAGTCAAACTTGTGGTGCTGTACACCCAGCCTGAGAATCCGGCGGCCTTCGATCAGCACTATCTGGGCGTTCACATGCCCCTTGTCCACAAGATCCCGGGTCTCCAGCGCGCCGAGACCGGCAGTTTCGTGGCAGCGGCCGACGGCGGCGACCAGACGTACTACAGGGCGGCGGAACTCTACTTCGCCGACAACGACGCTCTCACCGCGGCCCTCGGCTCAGACGAGGGAAAGGCGACCGCGGCCGACTACCTGCAGCTCGCCCCGCCCGGTTCCCGGATGTTCATCGAGGCGCTCGACGACTGAAAGCGGCGACATCCCACCGCGTGGCCTGCCGCCACGAAGGCGCAGCCTCGCCCGCCCGGGTTGCCCGTCGTCAAATGGCGCGGCGGCGTGACCACACGGCGTTGCTGACCGCGATCAGCGCCCCGGCCACAAAGATTATCGTGCCCATCACGTCGACCTGCGGCGGCAGGCCTTCCTTCGTCGCGCCCCAGATCCACAGCGGGTAGGTCTGGACCGAGCCAGCCACGAAGTTGGTCGTGATGAAATCGTCGATCGACAGCGCGAAGGCCAGCAGCCCGCCCGCAAGCACGCCTGGGAAGATCATCGGCAAGGTGACCAGGCGGAAGGTGTCCCACGGCCCCGCGCCCAGGTCCCGAGCGGCCTCCTCGATGTTGGGGTCCAGCGTCAGCGCCCGCGCTCGCACCGTGATCGCCACGAAGGACAAGCAGAACATCACGTGCGCGATGATGATCGTGAGATAACCGAGCGGAAGCTTCAGCGTGAGGAAGAACGACAGAAGCGATGACCCGAGCACGATCTCGGGCGCGGAAATGGCCGCGAACTGTACCAGGTTGGTCGCGCCCTGGCCGCGGAAGCGGTACTTGCCGAGCGCGAGGCCGATCAGGGTTCCAAGGACGGTGGAAAACAGGGTCGCGGTGACGCCGACAATGATCGAGTTGACCATCGCCGTCGTCAGCGATGGGTACTCAAACAGTTTGGGCCCCCACCACTTGAGCGTGAAACCCACCCACGAGTAGTTGAAGCGGCCTTGTGGGTTGTTGAAGCTGAACAGGATGACCGCGAAGATCGGCAGGGCCAGCCAGATGATCACCAGCCAGGTGTAGATGAAAAGCAGCCGGTCACCGAGCCGCTTACGCGGGCCCGCCGGCCGGCCGGTTCGGGCGGGCGCCTCGGTGCCGCCCGCCCCGCCGGGCGGCTCGTCGGCGCCAGCCCCGCCGGGCGGCGTCAGCACGGAAACGCTCACGCCGCCCCCGCCTCGAGCACCTGCTCTGTGCCGAGCGCCCGCGCGTAGGCGAAGATGCCAACGAGCAGGATCGCCATCAGCGTGAACGACAACGCCGCGCCCACCGGATAGTTCTGCAGGTTGAGGAACTCATCCTGGATGATGTTTCCGATCATGGTGTTCTTGGGGCCGCCGAGCACCGCCGCGTTCACGTAGTCGGACGCCACAGGGACGAAGTTCAGCAGCACGCCGGCGAACACGCCGGGCAGCGAAAGCGGGAAGATCACCCGCAGGAAGGTCTGAACGCGGCCCGCGTAGAGGTCGTAGGCGGCCTCCACCACGCGAAAGTCAATCCGCTCCAGAGCCACGTAAATAGGCAAGATCATGAACGGGAGATAGTTATACGTCAGCCCGCCAATGACCGCGGTGGACGTCGCGAGCACGCGGAAGTTCTGCGGGATCACGCCCAGCGACTTCAGCGGCTCGAGCACCAGGCCGTTGTCGCCGAGGATGTACTGCCACGAGATCGTCCGCAGCACGAACGACACGAAGAACGGCAGCAAGATCAGGAACAGGTAGGTCGACTTGCGGCTGCCGCCGCGGAACGCGATCCAGTAGGCAGTCGGGTAAGACAGCGCGATGCAGACCAGCGTCGCAGTCCCGCCGTAGATCAGCGAGCGGATCAGCTGATCATGGTAGTTGCTGAACCCGACCGTGTAGTTCTGCCAGTGCAGCGCCTGCCGAAAGCCGCTGATCAGGTCTCCCGTCTGGGTGGACATGGAGATCAGGAAGGCAAGCGGCGCGGCGAAGAACACCGCCAGCCACAGCCCGCCGGGCAGGATGAGCAGGTAGGGAACCAGCGCCGACTGGAGTCTGCGCACCGCGCTTAGCCCGCGACGACCGGCTGGAAAATCGACTGGAACTGACCCTTCTTCTGGCCGGTCACGCTGACATAGTTGAACAGGCGCTTGTAGACGGCCTGCGATGGCCAGACGAGCGTGCTGTTCGCGACATCGTTCAGCGTCGCCTTGTCGCTGCCCTTGGCCTTGGCCGCATCGGACTCGATGATCGACTTGGCGGCGGGCACGGCGGTGATGTAGTTGATGCCCTCGGTGAGCTGGGCGGCGATTCCAGGCCGGTAGAACCAGTCCATGACCATCATCGCGTCAACCGGGTTCTGCGCATATTTCGGGATCATCATGTTGTCGGTCCAGATGTTGCCGCCTTCATCTGGGATCACGAACTTGAGATGGCTTCCCGAGGAGAGATTCTGCTGGAAGATGTCGCCAGACCAGGCCATCGTGATCCACGTGTCGCCCTTGGTCAGCGCGTTGATGTAGGACTGGTCGTAGTACTGGCGCACGATGCCCTCGTTGCGCTGCTGCAGCAGCGCGCTCGCGGCTTTGTGCCAGTCGGCGGCCGTTGATTTCTCCGGATCGATGCCGAGCTTGATCATGCCGAAGTTGCCGATTTCCTGGACGTCGGACATCATGCCGACGTGGCCCTTGTAGGCCGGGTTCCACAGCTCCTTGATGCTGGTGACAGGCGTCTTGATGTACTTCGGGTTCCAGGCGATGCCGGTGCTTCCCGACGCCCACGGGATGCTGTAGGTGTTGCCCGGATCGAATGACCGGTGCTTGTACTTCTGCGAAGCGTTGCTGTAGAAGTTCGTCAGCATGCCCTGGTTGAGTGGAACCAGTTCGCCGAGGGCGACAAGCTCGGAGAACTCGAAACCATCGGTCACCACCATGACGTCGTATCCGATGTAGGAGCCGGACCGGATTTGCGGGGAAATCTTCGCGAACCACGACGAGTCGTCCTGTATGACCTCCTTGTAGTTCACCGTGATGCCCGTTGCCTTGGTGAACTCTTTCAGCGTCTTGTGCCCGGTGTCGATATAGAGCGGCCAGTTGGCGAAGTTCACGTGGCCGTGCTTGGACTTTCCGGTCCAGAACTTCTTGGCCGCGGATTGCGCCTGCGTGAGCGTGGTCTTCTTGCCCGCGCCCGAGACGCCGCACGCGGCCAGGCCCGCCCCGACCGCGGTGAGCCCGCCGATACGGAAGGCGTCACGGCGGCTCACCCGACGTTGCGTCATCCCGCGCACAAAGACAGGATCGATGAGGGAGTTGCGCTGATTCATGGCGTGCTACTTCCGATCGCATATGAATACTGTGGCTGCCAGGAAAGCCAGACCGAGTCATCCCGCTGCACCGTGGCGACTTCCGCGTCGACGGACGCGGCGTTCTGCACGAATACCATGACCTCGGCCCCGGTGGACGTCGTGATGTTGAAGTTTGTGGCGGTGCCGAGGTACACGACCTCGGTCACCTTGCCACGCAGCAGGCAGCGTTCGCCTGCCGCGCCGGCCGGCTGGGCCAGCGAAAGGCCGATCTTCTCCGGGCGCACGGTGAGTTCGACCTCGTCGCCCGGTGACAGCGAAAGGTCGCGGGTCGGAACGACGATCCGCTCATCCGGGCCGACGTCGATGACCGCGTTGTCGGCCGCCAACCTGCTGACCGATCCGGTCAGCAGGTTGGAGGTGCCGATGAAGCCGGCCACGAACCGGCTGGCTGGGTGCTCGTAGATCTCCCTCGGCGAGCCGAGGTGCTCGATGACGCCGTCGTTCATCACCGCGATCCTGTCCGACATGGTGAGCGCCTCGCCCTGGTCGTGGGTGACATAGACGAAGGTGATGCCGACCTCACGCTGGATGCGCTTGAGTTCTACCTGCATCGCCTGACGAAGCTTCAGGTCCAATGCGCCGAGCGGCTCGTCGAGCAGCAGCGCCCGCGGCCGGTTGACGAGCGCGCGGGCGAGCGCCACCCGTTGCTGCTGGCCGCCAGACAGTTCGCGCGGGCGCCGCTTCTCCCGGCCGGTGAGGCCGACGATCTCCAGGATCTCTCGGACCCTGCGGGTGATCTCGGCCTCCGCGATCTTTCTGCGGCGCAGCCCGAACGCGACGTTCTCGCGCACGTTCATGTGCGGGAACAGCGCGTAGGACTGGAACACCATGTTCACGTCGCGCTTGTTCGGCGGGACGCCGGTCACATCGCGGCCGTCCAGGTACACCGAGCCGACCGTGCACTCCTCGAAACCGGCGATCATCCGCATCGTGGTGGTCTTGCCGCAACCGGACGGGCCGAGCATGGAGAAGAACTCGCCCCGGCGGATGGCGAGGTCGATCCCCCGCACCGCCGCGACGACCTCGCCGTGAACGTGAAAATCCTTTGACACGCCGGCCAGCTCGATAGCCGGGGTGTCCGCCGCGACGGCGCCGGCCTCACGTTCCCGCTCAGGGTCCTGCCGAGGGACCCCCTCCGGCACCTGGGCCGCATGAGTTTCGGTCATCGCGAACGGGTATCCCTGCTTTCTGCGCCGCTGATCTCGCTATTCTCTTTCCGCACTCGCCGGGTCCGCCACACCTGCTGCGCCGCTCTCAGTCCGCGCATCACTCGCCGATGTAGCTCATGACGTGCTTGATCCGCGTGTAATCGTCGAACCCGTACATCGACAGGTCTTTGCCGTAGCCCGAGTGCTTGAAGCCCCCATGCGGCATCTCCGCCACGATCGGTATGTGCGTGTTGATCCATACCGCGCCGAAGTCCAGCCCGCGCGCCATCCGCATCGCCCGGCCATGGTCCTTGGTCCAGACACTGGCCGCCAAGCCGTACTTTACGCCATTCGCCCAGGTCAGAGCCTGTTCTTCGGAGCTGAACTGCTGCACGGTGATCACTGGGCCGAAGATCTCGTCCTGGATCATCTCGTCGTCCTGGCGCAACCCGGTCACCACCGTGGGCGCGAAGAAGTAACCACGCTCGCCGATCCGGGCGCCGCCGGCGACCACGCGGGCGTGCTCCGGACGGCGGTCAAGGAAGCCCTGCACGCGGGCGAGCTGGTTGGCGTTGTTGACCGGGCCGAAGTCCGCGTCAGGCACATCGAGGCCGCCCACCTTCGTGGCGCCCGCCTGTTCGGCGAGGGCCGCGCTGATCTCCGACGCGATGCCTGGGCCCGCGAGGACGCGGGTCGCGGCGGTGCAGTCCTGGCCGGCGTTGAAATAACCCGCGCCAGCGACGCCCGCCGCGGTCTTCTCCAGGTCGGCGTCGTCGAACACGATCACGGGCGCCTTGCCGCCAAGCTCCAAATGGACGCGCTTGAGTCCGGCCGCGGCCGACGCGGCGACCTCCATGCCCGCCCGCACCGAGCCGGTGATCGACACCATTTGCGGGATCGGGTGGGCCATGAGCGCGCGGCCCGTGTCGCGGTCGCCGCAGACGACGTTGAACACTCCGGGCGGCAGGAACTCGGCGGCGGTTTCCGCGAGCAGGAGCGTGCTCACCGGCGTGGTGTCTGATGGCTTCAGCACCACGGTGTTGCCGGCGGCGAGCGCGGGCGCGAACTTCCACACCGCCATCATCATCGGGTAGTTCCACGGCGTGACCTGGGCGCACACGCCGATGGGCTCGCGGCGGAGCATCGAGGTGTGGTCGCGCATGTACTCACCTGCCGCGCGGCCCTCGAGCAGCCGCGCTGCGCCGGCGAAGAAGCGCAGCTGATCAACGACAGGAGGAAGCTCCTCCGAGATGGTCAGCGCCACGGGCTTGCCGGTGTTCTTGCACTCGGCCGCCACTATCTCCGCGCCGCGGGCCTCCACCGCATCAGCGATCTTCAGGAGAGCGAGGCTCCGCTCGGCGGGCGTGGCGTCCCGCCAGCCGGCGAAGGCCGCGGCGGCCACGTTGAGCGCTGCGTCGACGTCCTCCGGGCCCGAGACCGGCGCCTGCGCGTACGCCTCGCCGGTGGACGGGTCGATCACACTGCTTGTGCGCCCGGACTTGGCGTCGGCGTACTCGCCGTTGACGAAGTTGCGCAGCGGCGCCGTCGAACCCGCCGCCGGCGAAGGTCCGGTACGTGCGGTGCCTGTCACGTTAGCCCCCTAGCACACGGCTGACTCAGGAGTGCCGCTCATCGCAGATCGTTAACGCGTACTGATCGCTGGGTCTGAACTTTTGCAGATGAGAGAACTAGTTGCAAGTGATTCCGTCGTCGAGTTAGCGGATCGCAACGGAATCAGTTGACATTTTAGCGGTGCGTGGCACGATTGCCGAGCGAGGAGGCACACATCATGGCCCACACCCCGGGGACGCCGCTCATTGCCGCCGAGCTGGACGGTCAGCCCCGAGCGGATCGGGGACGCCGGCGAGGCGATGGGGCGGCCCCACCGATCGTGCCGGACAGGATCTCGATGCGGATCATCGAGCAGTTGCAGCAGGACGGGCGCAGGTCATATGCGGCGATCGGCAAGGCTGTTGCGCTGTCCGAGGCCGCGGTGCGGCAGCGCGTGCAGCGGCTCCTCGAGGCGGGCGTGATGCAGATCGTGGCCGTCACCGACCCGCTGACCCTGGGATTCCGCCGCCAAACCATGATCGGGATCAGGTGCGAGGGCGACCCGGAGCGGGTGGCTGACGTTCTGGCGGAGATGGAGGAGATCGACTACGTCGTCATCGTCGCCGGATCGTTCGATCTCCTGATCGAGGTGGTGTGCGAGGACGACGACCACCTGCTGGAGATCTTGAGCAGGGTGCGGACGGTGCCGTCAGTGGCGAGCACGGAGACGTTTGTGTACCTGAAACTTCGCAAGCAGACCTACTCCTGGGGGACCAGATGACACACCCGCGCGGCGCCGAGCCGGTCGAGCCAGGCGACGCATACGCACAAGCCGCTCGGCGCAACCTGTGGCTGCACTTCACCAGGATGTCGTCCTACGCGGACAGCGAGGTGCCGGTGATCGTGCGCGGCTCTGGGCCCTACGTCTTCGACCAGCGTGGCAAACGCTACCTCGACGGCCTGTCTGGGCTGTTCGTCAGCCAGATAGGGCACGGCCGCGCGGAGGTCGCCGAGGCCGCCGCCAGGCAGGCGCGCGAACTCGCGTACTTCCCGCTCTGGTCCTACGCGCATCCGCGCGCGGTCGAGCTTGCGCAGCGGCTGGTCGAGCGCGCGCCAGGAGACCTTGACCGGGTGTTTTTCACCACGAGCGGCTCCGAAGCCGTCGAATCCGCGTGGAAGCTTGCCAAGCAGTACTTCAAGGTGGTCGGCGAGCCCGCGCGCTACAAGGTGATCAGCAGGGACATCGCGTATCACGGCACGTCCATGGGCGCGCTCGCCATCACCGGGCTCGCCGGGATAAAGACGCCGTTCGAGCCGTTGCCCGCCGGCGGGGTCCGGGTGCCGAACACCAATTTCTACCGTGCGCCTGACTTCGTCGCGGGCGACCTCACCGCGTTCGGCCGGTGGGCGGCCGATGAGATCGAGCGGGCGATCCTGCGCGAGGGACCCGAGTCGGTTGCCGCCGTGTTCATCGAACCGGTGCAGAACTCAGGCGGCTGCTTCCCGCCGCCGCCTGGCTACTTCGAGCGGGTCAGGCAGATCTGCGACACCTACGGCGTGCTTTTGGTGTCCGACGAGGTGATCTGCGCTTTCGGCAGGCTTGGCCACTATTTCGGCTGCGACCGGTACGGCTACACGCCCGACATCATCACCTTCGCCAAGGGGGTGACATCCGGCTATGCCCCGCTCGGCGGCATGCTGGTGAGCAACCGGCTGATGGCGCCGTTCAGCGAGGGCCCCGCCACGTTCCTGCACGGCGTGACGTTCGCCGGCCACCCGGTCTCCGCCGCCGTCGCCCTCGCCAACCTCGAGGTGTTCGAGAAGGAGGGGGTGCTGGACAACGTGCGCGCGAACGAGGGCAACTTCCGCGCCGCGCTGGAGAAGTTGACCGACCTCCCGATCGTCGGCGATGTGCGCGGCGCTGGGTACTTCTACGGCATCGAGCTTGTCAAGGACAAGGCCGTCAAGGCGACTTTCGACGACGACGAGTCCGAACGGCTGCTGCGCGGCTTCCTCTCCCCCGCGTTGTTCGCCGCCGGCCTGGTGTGCAGGACCGACGACCGCGGCGACCCGGTCGTGCAACTCGCGCCGCCGCTGGTGTGTACGCAGGAGCACTTCGACGAGATAGAACAGATTCTGCGCTCGGTGCTCACCGAGGCTTGGACCCGCATCTGACCTGCTGACACCCGCGGCAGTCGGGGTCATCTCCACACGCGCGTCCGAGCGCGCCGCCCGGCGCGCGCTCGCGGACCCCGCGTGTTATTGCAACTTGTTCGCAGCTACCATGGATATGCTTTTGGACTCGTCCTGGCTGGTGCTCCCGCACGAAATGGCAGGTGAATCCGCTCATGGCGGTCAAGACGGTGGCCGAGGCGCATGGCTTGGCGCTCCCCCGTGCCCGACTGCGGCTCACCGGGCCGGAGTGGGCCGGAGTGGGCGGCATGATCGCGGCCATCGTAGCGCTGCACGTGATCGGGTGGTTCACGTTGCTCGCTCTGGTCGTGCCCGGCCATTACAGCCTCGGGGCCAAGACCTTCGGGATCGGGATCGGGATCACCGCCTACACCCTCGGCATGCGGCACGCCTTCGACGCTGACCACATCGCGGCGATCGACAACACCACCCGCAAGCTGATGAACGACGGGCAGCGCCCCCTGTCGGTCGGGCTCTTCTTCTCGCTGGGCCACTCCAGCATCGTGTTCGCCCTTGCGTTCCTGCTGAGCCTCGGCGTCAAGGCCCTCATCGGCCCGGCGCGCACCGGAGGCGCCGCCTTCCACCAGGCCGCGGGCCTGGTGGGGACCGGGGTGTCCGGGACCTTCTTGTACATCATCGCCGCGATCAACCTGGTCATTCTGGTTGGCATCATCCGGGTGTTCCGCGACCTGCGGCGCGGTAGCTACGACGACGCCACGCTCGAGGAGCAGCTGAGCAACCGCGGAGTCATGAACCGGATCTTCGGCCGGGCGATGCGATCGATCACGCGGCCCTGGCACATGTACCCGGTCGGCCTGCTGTTCGGGCTTGGCTTCGACACCGCCACCGAGGTCGGACTGCTCGTCATGGCCGGCAGCGGCGCCGCGTCAGGCCTGCCCTGGTATGCGATCTTGTGCCTTCCCGTGCTCTTCGCCGCCGGCATGAGCCTGCTCGACACCATCGATGGGTCGTTCATGAATTTCGCCTACGGTTGGGCGTTCTCCAAGCCGGTACGCAAGGTCTACTACAACATCATCATCACCGGCCTGTCGGTGGCCGTCGCCCTGCTCATCGGCACCGTCGAACTCCTCAGCCTGATCGCGTCCGAATACAAGCTGGACGGCGCCTTTTGGACCTGGGTCTCCAGGCTGGACATCAACACCATGGGCTACCTCATCGTCGGCCTGTTCGCCGTGACGTGGGTGGTGGCCGTGACGATCTGGCGGGTCGGCAGAATCGAGGAACGCTGGTCGGCCGGGGCACACACCGGTGGCCGCTAGCTGCCGGCGCCACCGTCTGCAACGGCCGACGCCCACGCTCCCTAACGGCTGCGCGGCGCGAACCAGCACCTGCCGTGCGGCCGATCAGGGGGCGCGACCCTGGGCCGCTCCGGGGGGTTCCAGGGGGTCGCCCCCCGGGCTGACAGGGCACGGCTGCGCGGCGCGACCTGAACCAGCCGGCCGGCGAGAATCGCGTGAGTACCTCGATCAAGGAGACCGGGCATGGCCGGGGTGACGCGGATAGCGATGTGGTCGCCACCGCGGACGATCTCAACCGCCCTGATGCGGGCGTGGGAGAACCGGGCAGACACGGTGGTTGTCGACGAGCCGCTGTACGCCTTCTACCTCGCGAGCAGCGCCGCGTGTCATCCGGGCCGCGATGAGATCATCGCCAGCCAGCCGACCCGCTGGCGCACGGTGCTGGACGCGCTCACCGGCGCGCCGCTGCCGGCCGGCCGGTCCATCTTCTACCAGAAGCACATGGCCCATCATCT
>Ga0137365_10000623_pt1 | contig 24609 bp, 15 predicted proteins | sample SagtaG_9_FD_104799 | JGI IMG/M metagenome (GOLD analysis project Ga0137365, IMG submission 104799) | Vadose zone soil microbial communities from Sagehorn Ranch, Mendocino, California, USA - Sage1_L_40_16 metaG | ecosystem: Environmental > Terrestrial > Soil > Vadose zone | place: USA...
AAAATTACTTACTATCTTAATTCTATGATCTAACAGAAAGCTAGAGCTAAGCTTATATAATCTGAATCTGAGTTTGAATTATATAATCATGTGTCTGTGACTTTTTCTTTTATATATATATATATATATATATATATCTATATATCTATCTATCTATCTATCTATCTCTGTCTGTATCTGCTGGGTACAACATTTTGATCATGTTCACTTGATATAAACTCTGCACATCATGTCACTGTCTCAGTCAGTGTCTGTATACTTTCTCATTCTGACTGATGTCTGTGTACTCAACTTCTTTCTTCTGAGAAATGAGTTTGATGTTGTTGCTTTTTTCTCTTCTGAAAAATGAGTTTGATGTTATCTTCTTTTCTTCTGAGAAATGAGTTTGATGCTATCTTTTTTTCTCTTCTGAAAAATGAGTTTGATGCTGTCTTCTTTTCTTCTGAGAAATGAGTTTGATATTGTACTCTTTTCTTCTGAGAAACAGATTTGACATTGCTCTTTTCTCTTCTGAGAAATCAATTTAGCACTATTTTCTTTTCTTCTGTGACTGAGTTTTGAACTGATTCTCTCTTTTTTCTTCTGTGACCGGGTTTCGGGCTGCTCTTTTTTTGATTCTGTAAATGAGTTCAAGAAGAAAGATCAATTCTTTATCTTCTTTTTTTTCTTCTGTACATGGGTTTGGGGGGTTCAACAAAATTCTATATTCTTCTTCTTCTTTTTTTCTTTTTTGTACATGAGTTTTTTTGTGACTAATTATTCTTTATCTTCTTTTTTTCTTTTCTTTCTCTTCTTCTATATCAAATATATTTCTTTCTTGTCTCTCTCATTTATACTTCTTTCTTTTCTGATGCTGTATCTGGGATACAGAATAAAATTTTCTCATATTTACTCTTCTTGTACTTCTTATTCTGTATTTCTTATTCTGTAAAAACTCTACAGAATAAATTCTTCTCATATTTATACTTTTTACTTTTCTGATACTGTGTCTGAAATACAGAATAAATTTCTTTCTTGCCTCTCTTATTTATACTTCTTGTGTTTATCTGGAATTTAATATACATTCTATCTGAAATTTATCTGAGATTTATTTGAAATTTAATTTTTTTGTAGTATTTGAATTTTTCAATCTTTTTTACAGTATTTTAGTATTATATCTTAATTATTAACTCAGCATTATTATTATTATTATTATTATTATTATCAATCTTATAATTGATAATTTTGTAATTAAATCTTTTTTTATAATTTGTATTTTAAACTGATGAGTTATTTTTATGATATAAATTTCAAGCTGACTTTATTTTTAATGCAAAAAATCTTCATTTTATTATATATTATTAATTTATTATTTTGTTTTATTTTTCTTATTAAACTCTAAATATGTCTTTGAATTATTAAATATACTATTATAAAATAACTGAAACCTTATTTTTTCTTTAATCTGCTAGTCTATCAATTATATATATATATATATTCTAATCTAAGTCACATGTTTCATTTGCTACATTGTGTACTGAATGAAGCATGTGATCACTTTGCTTAGTCATTCATTTCATACACTCTGTATGAAATAAAGTATGTGATTATATTGCTCTTGATTCTGATGATTTATACTAAATTTATACAATGTATATATAAAATTCTACTGTATTTCAGCCCAAGTCATGTGTTTTTAAACAGTACATCATGTACTGAATGAAGCACGTGATCACATTGCTTAGTCATTCATTCTGTACAATCTGTACAGAATGAAGCATGTGATCATATTGTTCTTGATTCTGATAATCCGTATTAAATTTATACTACATACATATATAAACCTTAAAAACCCTATATTTCAGCTCAGATCACGTGCTTTATTCAGTACATTGTGTATCAAATAAAGCACGTGATCACATTTGCTTAGTCATTCATTCTGTACAATCTGTACAGAATGAAGCACGTGATTTTGAACTCTTAGTTCTAATCATCTATATATAATAATCTGTATCAAAAACATAGAATTCTATTGATCTAGATTCCGGCATATCAAAGTCTGGTCAGCTCCACCCAATATACAGTATCATCCTGATCACCACCACCATCGCGTTGCTCATGCGCTTGCCCCACACCCGCCGCGAATGCCGCCGCCCCAGCCAGCGTCCGTATGCTTCCCAGTCCCGGCTGGCCCCCGTGTACCCGACCTGCTGAAGAATCAACAGCCCCCCGTCGCTGCCCATCGCCGCCCGCACCATTGGCACAACCACATTTGGCCACTGGCACGCTTGATCAACTGACTCCCCTGTCACGCAGAACTCCTGGCTGATCCCGCATCACATGCAGCTGTGGCTGTCTATCTCATACGTAATCAGTCTCTGAAACTCCTTGCATGCCGCCTCTGAGAGTTGTGTCACCGCCGAGCAGCTCTGCCAGTCATGCAGATGTGCCAACTCCCCGTCCTGCGTAACCCAGCATGCTGCGCATCCGTCTGCCAGCTCGTCCAGCACCATCCGCACTTTCTGCCACTCCTCCGCCGTCTCTGCCTGTGATGTCTGCCACTCCGCAACCCCTTCCCCGCACCGGTCACAGAGCGCCATGTCCATATCCTCCCCTTCTGCCCCCACTGCTGCTGTAGTGCAGTTTGTCTGCTTCCCGTCAAGATACAAGCTCATCACCCCTCTCCGGCATCTGTCTGACAAAACAAACCCCGCCATCGCCGACTCGTCCAGCGTCAGCTCGTACTCCGGCCGCCGCTGTGCCTCGCCATCCTCCACCAGCACCATCGAGTCCACTGCCTCTCCCCCTCGCCCCGCCCGCCCGGACTCCTGCGCGAAGTCGATCATCCCATACGGCATTCCCACATGCAGCACGAACACGATCCCCGGATAGTCAACCCCGGTCCCGAGTGCCGTTGTCGCCACTATCCACCCCCCCGTGGAGAGCCAGACCGAAACCCGCGAGCCCCTGTCCGCCAAGCCTGCGTGGTAGTGTCCGCACCCAAGCTCCGATGCCACCGCCTCACACTGTTCCCGGCTGCGGCAGTAGATCACCCCTTTCCATCTATCACCGCCACTGCTGCCACTGCTGCCACTGCTCAGCCTTCTCTCCTGCCGCCTGCACACCGACACCGCCGTCTCGAGCAGCGCCCCCCTGCCGCACTGCTGCACCGTGTACCGGATGTTTCGCCGCACCGTCGCCGCCCGGATGTACCGCGCACACCGCACCAGCATGCTCTCGCCCAGCTCGTTCTCGAGCGCCGGCGGCAGTGTCGCTGTCAGCAGCACCATCTGGCATGGAAGCGCCCGCAGCTGCCGGAGACGCGCCAGCTTCGGCCGGTAGTCGCTGCTCGTGAACGTCAGATGGCACTCGTCGATCACCACCCGCCGAAGATGCCCCTTCTGCTGCAGCAGTGAAGCGTACCCCAAGAAACTCCAGCTGGCCGCAATGTCAGCACTGACCACCACCACTGCCGCCGCGTTCACCTCTCCGTGCTGCCACTCCAGACAGTCGATCCGGGCCTTCTTCATCCGCCCCACCAGATCATCTACCAGAGCCCGGAACGGCGCCACCACGATCGTCACCCCGGCATCTGCCAAGCACCCCGGTGCCATGAACAGTAAGCTCTTGCCTCCGCCTGTCGGGAGCACCACCACCAGCGGCGTCTGCCCTTCCAGCACTGCCTTCAGAGCAAGCCCCTGCTCTGCAGATCGGAATGACACTTTCTCCTGCCCCAGTGCCTGCTGCATTGCTCTCTGCATCTCCGCCGCATCAATTGATCCAAAGCGCTGGCCTGTTTCTTTGGGTGTTGAAGCCCCACCGCCATTGGAGCTGCATCTCCTGCGCTTTGCCGGCCGCTCAGCACCTGCCTGGTCAAGCGCCGTTGTTGTTGTCCATGGACAACATCCACCCCCGGAGCTGCCGCCCCCAAGCACCCTTGTTGTCCCGGGACAACATCCGCCCCCCGAGCTGCTGCCCCCAAGCACCCTTGTTGTCCCGGGACAACATCCGCCCCCCGAGCTGCTGCCCCCAAGCGCCCTTGTTGTCCATGGACAACCACACCCATCCGCCTCCTCTGAGCTCCGGCTCCGGCATTTGGTGGTGGTGATTGTTGCGCCGGGATCACAATCACTTTGGGGTTTAGAGCCCTGACCCAGAATCTGCCCCCTGCCAAAGCCGCCGCCGCTCCCCCGCCTCGTCGCTGCCCAAGCCGAGAAACCGGTGCCACCCCCCCCTCACTCAGCGGCCGGAACGTCTTCATTGACCTGACGCTCAGATGCTTCACTATGTCGCTCGGCACCCCGTACCGCTGCTCCCCCATGACCTCTCCTCGCCCCGCACTGAGCTCGAGCGGGTCCGACACCTCCATCTCCGCCTCCTCTGCATCCTCTGCCTCCCCGATCTCCTCCCGGTAGCCGCGCGCGAACTGCTCCCCGACGAAGACCCGCCCGATGCTGATCGCCGCGTGCCGGTAGTCCAGCGTCGTCAGCCTCTCGCCGAGCCGACGCGCCGTCTTCTCCGTGATGATCGACGTCAGCCGGTCTGTCTCCCACGGGCCCTTGCTGTTCGCCCACACGTGGTCGCTCCATCCTAAGCCCTGCACCTGCACCGTCAGATGCTCCATGAACCGCTGCACGTAACCCAGATACACCGCCATCAGCTGTCCCACCCGCCACGGCAAGAACCGCGGGATGATCTTTGGCGTGTCATACTGCGACTGCGACTTGTGGTACCGTGTGATCATGACCACCCGCCCGTCCATCACGTACACGTTGCGGTCCTGCAGAAATCCGTTCTGGTGCCGCAACCCCAAGATCTCCGTCCCCCGGGCCGGCTGGCCTGCCGACACGTGCACGCAGAACAGAAGCCCCTCGCGGAACCGATCAACCATGCGCAGATATCGCCGGACCTGCCGTGTCTTCCATCTGCCGTTCTGCCGCATCTTGCTGCCCTGCCTGCTCCGCCGCATCCGCTCCATCATCCAGTCCAGCCCGCCGGCGAGACCGTTGTCCTCCCGGCTCACGAAAGAGATCCCCCGCTTCGTGAACGTCATGTCATCCACCATCTGATTCAGCGCCACCCTGAATCTCTCTTCGGGTTTCGTCCACATCAGCTCCCTGCCACAGCAGCTGCTCCGCCTCCGTGATAGCGTCCTGGACCATCCGCCGGAACCGCGAGATCACGATCAGTCGGCCGTGGAGATACAGCACCCGCTGGTCTGCCGACCACTGCACGCTGTCCTCATTGCTCTTGTTGAGCGTGATGTACTTGCTGTACGCCAGCAAGTTGATCATCGTGCTCATTGCGCTGTAAGATCCGTCGGTCAGAAATTTCTGCCGCTGCTGGAGAAAGTATTCTCGCTCCGCCTCCCCCTGGTGCTTCCGTTGGCTGGACGGCAGCAGAATCTCGACCCCCAGCACCCGTACGCAGTAGACCACCCCGGCCAGCATGAACGAGTAGTTGTCCGCCGTCCGCAGTCGACCCATCTGCTCGTCAATCCCGAGCACCGCCAGAAAGTGGACGAGCGGGCTGCGGAACGGCTCATTGCCGACTGTCTGGAAGATGAAAGATTCAAGCAGACTGAGCATCCTCAGAACAAGTGTCCTGTCATCCTCCTCGCCCGTGTCCAGAGCCTGCCACATATCCACAGCAAGCTCTCTTTGATTGCCGTGCCAGAGAAAGAGCTCCCGAGCATCCCGAAGTGGATTCTCTTCTTCTTCTTCCTTCTCCTCATCTTCACTCTCAACATCACTGCTGTTGGGTGGCGCTCTCCTGTTGTTGTCCTGGGACAACAGCCTACTCCCCTCCTCTTCCTCATCCAGATCCCTGGCAGCGGCGGCAATCCGCAAGCAGTAGCAGACGAACCACTTCATGTACCCGGCATACCGTCCCTGGCTCTCCGGGTTCTGCAGCCGTGCCATGGGCCGGACATCGATCTCCTCGCGTTTGGCACTCCTGAGCCACCGCCGCGTCTCGTGCGCCAGCGACGCCAGCCCGGCCACGCTCTGTTCGATGGCCTGGTCTACCACCTCGCACGCCCGCTTCAGCGCCCTCTCGTTGCGGTCCGGCAGCCGGCTCGCGTGCGCCAGATGCTTGAGATTCCGCCCTGCCAGATGCTCCGGCCAGCCTGCGCGGTTGAACCAGCCTGTTCGGTCCGTCTTCGCGATCGTTTCATCTGCCAGCTCCAGCTCCCGTTGGTGCTTCTTCCTCGCGTCAGCCCATTCGCGCCTGATGATCGCCGTGTCGCCTGCATCTGCATCCTCCGGCGCAACACTGGCCCGGGCTGGCTGGTTCTCGTTGTTGCGCTCGTCATTGTGCTCGTCATTGCTGCTGCCGGGAATCTGTACAACAAAGTACCGCCTGAAGCCGCCGCTGGTGAAGAATGTCTGCACATGGACCCTGTTCCAGTGTTTCGGGTCCGCGGTGCTGTGTCTCCAGCCGTGTGTGCGGTTGCAGTGTTGCTGCATTGTCTTGCGATTGATGCTGATGTGCCCGCACGCCTCATCGCTGCACTGAAGTGCCTTGACGGGCTGGCCCAGTGCCGGGATGGGTGGCCCCAGCGCTGGTGGCTGCCGCACCTTGCCCGGCTTCTGAAGCTCGTGCTGCATATGCTCCTCGACGATGGCGCGGCGCTGCTCAATGCCGATGGTCGTGTGCTTGTCGCGGAGATGGTCGTGGAGATTCCGCACCGCGTATTGATGCTGCCTGCAGATGAGCACCTTGTATTCGGCCTCGTAGCAGATTATATCATCATCCGCGTTGCCCATGGGTTCGGCAGCTGCTTCACCCCCCTGAACCTGGTTCTGCGGGGCCCAGCAGATTTCCATTGCAATAATAAATATGTACAGTTTGATTTCAATTGGGTTTGGGTTTTTGTGTATACAGTATTCGTGCAGTATTTTCCCTGATCTCTTTTCCTTCCCCATTCTATATTGCGCCTTTTTGATCGCGTTGCGGGACGCGTCTGGCCTTGGCGCGTGTTGTAGCCCAAGCTGCCGAGCCACATTGTTGTCCTCGGACAACATCGCAGCCCACCCGGTCACCTGCCCCCTGGCCTCTGGCCTCTGGCGCGCGCCCCATCAAAAATCCCTCGCCCCGCGAAAGTCGACCGTGTTCAACCCGACGTATCTCCACCGGTACCCGTCGCGTGCGGTCGGCGAGCCCACCGTTCGACTCGCCTTGTCGAGCCGAGTAAGATGGTGCCCTCGCCGATGCCTCCGCGCGCGCTGGACGTTGTGTTCTCGGTGTGTCATTCCTACCGTCATTCCTACCTTGGGGTTTCCCCGATCGCGTTAGCGTAACCCTGGCGCTAGACCACTTCGGGGGGCATTTCAGGTAGGAATGACCGCGTCCTCTAGGATAGGATAGGATAGGGTTATTTTATCCATTGTATATGCTGCTAATGTGAAATCCGGAGTAAAATTGATTATATTATATATATACACTATCTAACCCTCCGATAGATATTATTTATTATATAAGTAATCTTTGAGGGACGCGTTTTGACGCGTCCGACCCATCACTAGAACGGATCGCGTCTAGCGTACAGTGCAGTCGAGGGGAGGTCCCAGTGCAATCGAAGCTAGCCCGGATCTGGGCTGGCGCCCTGTGCAGTCGGGGGGCGCTAGGCTGGATGGGGAGGGTTGCACGGGCCTCCCGGTGAAATCGAGCATGAGCCTTGTCTTATAGGGGGGATAGGCAACAAAATCCGGTCAAGCTAATCATTCAGGGGTAGCTTTATTATCTCGGGACCATAAGCCGTCTTGGCCATTTCAGTTGAATCCTAGATTAAATCTGTATGGTTAATTTGTATTACTAGTTAAAGTTTCATTCTAGCTTCATTTTAGCTTGGTGAATCATTCCGGGGAGTCGGGTTTGTGGCGTAAGTCGATGAAAAAACGTGCTTATGTACCCAGGGCCGGAAGTTATGCCGAGAGCTATCTAAACCACCAAACGAGTCTTGATCCGAATCTCCGACCGCTCGCCGAAAACATCTCAAATATTTAGGGGGAAACCCGAAAACTCCCATTCATACTTTCATCCTGTACAATTGTACAGGATGAAATAAGTGACTAGTCTTGATCCGAATCTCCGACCGCTCGCCGAAAATATCCCCCTCAAATAACCCCTAAAGAAACCCAAAACTCCCATACAGTCATACTTTCATCCTGTACGATTGTACAGAATGAAATAAGTGACTTGTCGAATATCTTTTTTTTAGAATTTGGGGTAGGAAAACTAACCCTCTCATACTTCATCCTGTACAATTGTACAGGATGGAGCACATGACATGTAGAAAAGACTTTTTGACTTGGATTTTTTTTTTTTTTTCCGGTACTATCTATTCCAACTAGATTTAGAAAATCTCTAACCAAAGCCCACCCCTTTATTTATCTATTTCCTGGGAAGCTTTGGTGAGACAATCCATAATCTTCAACTAAGGAATCTAACCGTTCCAGAATTCTTTGACTTTTTTATCTATTTATTTCGTATCCATCATGTTCTCATCATCACTGTAGTCTCCGTCCTTCTCATCTGCATCCTTCATCTCTTCATCATCACTGTCCTCCTCGCTACTGCTCTCTTCATCGCTATCCTTGTTCTCGTCGTTGCTGTTCTCATTACCGTTCTGCTCGTCGTCACTGTCCTCTTGACTGTCCTCTTTACTGTTCTTGTTCTTCTTTCTGTCCTTGTTCCCGTCATCATTCTTCCTGCCACTGGACCGCTTATATTGTGTCTGCATCTGCGGGGAGATATAGTCGAACTCGTCATCACTGGGAATGTTAACCTTCTCGCCAGCTGCTTCTGCCAAGTGGGCTGTACGATATGATTTGGCACCGAACAGATGTTGTTCAATGTAGCATAGCTTCGCAAATTGATAACGCGCCTCAATCTGTGCCATGCAACGCCACTGCACAATAGCCGACCACGCCGCCTCTCTATCCGCTCCCAGATAAACATTTCTCTCCGCGAGCACGTCCACGGATTCCCACGACTTCTGTCCGATGATGGCGCTCCCCAGGGCGCCCAGCCCCGTTAGCAGGAAAGAAAACAGCGGCTTTCTCCAGTCAAGCAGCGCAGGATTAAGATGGAGAGGCCTGAGACTATGCTGAGGAATGCTGAGCTCGTTTAATTCCGCAACGTGGTCATCAACATCGCCAAGCCGACCGGGAACAAGGTTGCCAGTTTTTCTGTTTATCCCGATGAGGGTTGGCAGAAGTACGGAACGCACCCGCAGACCCTGAGATCCAGTTGGTATTCTTGGGTCAATAAGTCGGTACATGCCCGCCCCGAGAGGCATGGCGACACTGCTGAGGGATTTCCCACCGCTGCCGCCGGGGAAATTTCGTAGGTCAGTCGTCAGTATGCTAGATGGCGGCAACTCGGAATGGTCCTGCTTTGAAGTGCGTGACGACAGCCATGTCTTCACAACATTGTGCATCCCCGGTACCAAAAGATCACAGCCGTCGTTGGTCTCATCAATAAGGCTGACCATGCCGTACAGATGGTCCGATGAATCCATCATATCGGCAGAACGGTCAAGATGAAGGCCAAACTGCAGTAGTGTTGGTGACTCCTTGCTGGTCGCCACTCTTGATGGCTCAGGATACCAGATCAGGCGCGTATTTCCATCCCTTCTTAGGCAGGCATTAAGGATGTAGATGATCGGGTCTTGAACTAGAACTTGCTGGAAGATCGAATAGTGCTGCAGCCATGTCCAGCCGTCTTTGTCTAAAGCTTCCCGGCCGGTGTGGTGCTGGTATATACCCTGTTCCTCTACAGCCATGTTCGCCAGGGACCTCCCCCCATCACCACCCACCGGCTCAAACCACCAGTCGAAAAGGCCCTTGATGTCAACAAAACCATTCAGCTCCAGGAGAGAACTCAGATTCGGCATGCCAAGCCGTGTTTCAAAGTCGCGGAGGATCGCTGGTGGCTCAAAGCTGCCCGGCTGCATTTCAAGAGTCTGGACAGACTTGTACCGGTTTGGAAGTAGTTTATTTATCTTCGTCAGCGGTTCCGAAGCGCCTCTGAACCACTTCCACAGTCCGTCTCTGGTGATTGGCCAACCACCCATGTGTTTTGGCTCATCGGCGATCAGTTTGATCTGTCTGACCACCGTCTGCTTCTGATGCACCTTCTTTAGGCCGAGGTGAAAAGCGAGCACTTGAAGATGAGCGAGGCAGAGGCTCGGTTGGGATTCCAGATGGGGAGCAAGAAGTCTGAGGAGTTTGTCCGTCTTTGCCACTGGGATCTTTCCCTTTGGATGCATCTCCGACATCACTTCTACTTCTTTCTCGTAGAGACCTGCCGCGTCGAAGATGTCCTCGCACTGGCAGACCTCTTCTTCTTGTCCCGCAGGTCCAGAGGTCGTTGACGCCGCCTTTCCTACGGTGGCAGTGGTGGCAGTGGTGGTGGTGTGATAGACCTTCCGGAGAAGCTCCTTGAGGTTTTCAGACACACTCTCCATGGTAAGGCTGTGCTGGGAAAGCAAGCCATCCAGAGTACTGGAATTTGTATCTGCCTCGCGATTCGGTTCCGTAGCGGTGAAGTGTACTTTCCGGCCAAGCTTCTGGGGATCAGTTGACGCGCCTTCCATGGGGATGCTGCTGTGCTGGGAGGGCGGACCGCTTAGAGTATCTGGCATTGGGATTGGGGGGCGCCCGTTCTCATCCTGTACAGTTGTACAGGATGAGAACCCCCCACCGGCTTCTGCGTCACCCGGCTGGTTTTCCTGTGTTCTTGGCTGATCAGACAATGATAGGTTCTTCATCTGGCGGTCGCCGTCCGCTTCGGTCTCAGAGCTGGGCTGCTGCCGTCCCACTCGGCCATCCTTCATCAGCCAGTTACCGTCAGGTAAGCCCGCCAAAAATGGGGCTGCGAATACAGCTTCTTGGGTGCTATCTGTTACCGCTTCGGTCTCGGAGCTGAGCTGCTGCTGCTGCCCCACTTGGCCATTGCCGCCGTCTGCGGTCCCGTGATTCGGACTGTCAGGGGCGGGGGCGGGGACGGGGCCGGTCTCGGTCTCAATCAAACTCTCGCCCTCACCATCCCTCTCATCGCCGGTCGACGTTTGCTTGACCGTGCCGTCCTTCCTTGGCGTTGGAGGCAAACTGTACAGAATTCGTCCCGGACCGGAAACCATACACATCAGACGTCCGTGCCTATCCTTCGTCAAGCCTGCACTCTCAGCCTTGTCGTCAGTGATGTCATCAACCTGGGTCAGCCTCTGATCGCCAACCCTTACAAAGTCAGTAACTGAGGGAGTTGGATCCTTGGATGTGCCCTTCCCCCCTTTCATTATACGGGTGAAGACGACATGGTTGAGATGGCGAATAAAGTCCTCGTACGACATCACCTTTGACAGGCTACCGAGCTTTCGCGTGTACTGGTTTGCGTTGTTCAGCTCCAGAAGAGCTGATCCTCCCTCTCCCCATCTTCTTTTGACTGTCTTGACAGCTGAAACCTGCCCCTTGGCATTGTTGATGGCGTTTTTTGCTCGGTCATCAACAGTCTTCCACGCGGACCTGTATTCCGATGACTTGAGGAATATATTCCAGTCTAGAATCTTCGATTGCCAATAGTTCATGTATTCCAGATATATATCGTCTCTCCGAATCATATCATCAACCAGCGATACTGTCATCTCTGTCCCAAGCTCTCGGAACTCACTTGGCGACATTGTTTGCTGTTGAGTATCGAGGTAGCTAAGCATATCTCGCATCGTTGGAAAGATCATGCCGCGAAAGACATGGTTGTCAGCAACAACCGCGTCATCAGAAGTTGAGTCTAAGAGATCCATATATAAAAACACAGCGGGTCAGCGGAGGAAAAGAAAAGAGGATCAAGAGACAACACAGGCTGATGAACACTTACAGGGAACCAGTTGATTATCAGAGCTGGCTTCCCCAGGTGTGCTCTCATCCATCACCGCAGGTTGGTTGATATGGGGTGGATCCTATCGATTGTGAGATGAAAGTAGTGTTAGCATCAGCGCCCGAAGCGAAAATATGAAGATATCTAGGCTCAGCATGATTGAAAAGGAAGAAGAAGACGAAGAAGAAGGAGAAGCAGTCCCCACGGCCTCAGATCTCTTTGATGTGCGTGATTTGACGCGTTGAGATAACTTACAGAGCTCTAAGAAGCACTGAAACAGATACTCAAGAGATTGGATGATCTCTCTCCAGCAGAATCACGATGAGAATGCTTCACCAGCAGGCTGCTTTGATTGATTTAGGAAGAAAGAGAAGAGGATACTTGAAGAAGATCTGTTGCCCTTGTTGTTGTGTTGTTGTTGGGAGGAAGGGAGTGAGAGAACGAAGAGATTGTGGAGATCAACACCAAAAAGTGAGAGGATAGAGGCCCTTTGAATTCCAAGAATATCCAGAACTGGAGAAAGAGAAGAAGAGATAGGTTGCTTCAAGTTGATCAGAAGAGAAAACTTGAATGGCTATCGTTGTTGCGTTGTCGCGTTGTTGTGTTGCATTGCGTTGTGTTTTGGGTTGTGGATGATTGTGAGGGATTTGAAAGAGAGAACAATGGAATTGTGAGATCTCCCCCTAAGAAATATAAACGCGAACTCACCTTGTTAAAAGAGGCCGGGCATTCAAGAGCTTTGCAACATCCAAAAGGTAGAGAATAGAGACACGATAGATAACACTCCAGAACGATGCAGGCCGTTCAGGATGCCAGGATCAGTGAAAGAGTAGAAAGGTAGAAAAGACAATGACAGAGCAAGAGAGCGAGAAGTGAAGAGCAGAGAGCAGAGAGCAGAGAGCAGAGAGCAGAGAAGATAAGAGATATAGATATCACTTTGGAAGTGCGAAGAGCATTTCAAAGTGGCATGAAATGAAGACCGTAGATTTTCTAGATATAGGGGACATGGCATGGACGGACGGACCGGACGGACAGATAAAATCGATAGATATATACGAGATACATATCTAACGCATCTACTTTATGATGAACAAGGCCTCATCCAGTCTTTGGCTATTCTTCATTCTGTACAATTGTACAAGATGAAAGTGGATCTGATTATCTTTTGTCTTGCCGTGATCATCCATGTCCACAGCCACCACCCGCCGCCCGGCTGCAAAAGGGGGCGGGGGGGCGGGGCAACAACCACGTAGATGGTAGCGGACGAACCCCGGTTCATGTATCTGACCTGCCAGCTCTGGCTCTCCGCATTCTGCAGCTGTTCTAGTGACTGGACATTATTATAGATCATATTTCATTTTTTTTAATTTCCCCCCATCCCCTGGACCGGCCAGCGGGGCCCCCACAACCACAAAAGTCACGTGATTTCAGCGTTGAAATTTGTCACTTCTTAGCTAAACTCTCAATCATCAAGCGTCAAGCGTATCTTCTTCTTCTTCTTCTTCTGCTGCTGTTTACTCGTCTCATCTCATCTCATCTCATCTTATCCCAGATCCCATGGATTACTCTACTCAAATGCGTGTGATTATTCGTGTCCGTGTTACAGATTTGCCCGGTGAACCGCTTGCACGTCCTTGGACTCTCGGGAACATCGTTTGCGATCAATTTCTTCACCGCCCTCTTAACCACCATCCGCACCCTTCAGGTTATGATGGCATGGTTGTGCTAGAGGGGTTTGATTCGGACAGGCCTGTGGAGAGATGGTTTATCTACGACCTGAATGTCAAGTGTGCGCTAAGTCGGGAAGAGCTGATCGCAACGATCCCGCACAAGGTTTTCTTAGCAAGTCGAGAAACTGGCACATGGTAGGACATAAAAGACCTTTGAATATATATAGTGTCTAGGTACTAGATAGCCTCTAACCCCCCTCACAGGACCTTTATTCCACGAGATAGATGGACCGAACGTGCGAAATCCTGGTGCAAAACGTATGTCTGGGGTGGAAGGAACGAGCAGGAGCGTGTGGCTGCGATGAGAGATGCAGAAGAGAAAGATCAAGATCAAGATTGACTGTCATAATACATTTTTGAAGCAAGTAAGCAACTCAAGAGGCTTTGCATTGAAATTTTGATCAAGAGACACTCACAAAACTTTTTCTCTAAAGCTTTTGTTTTATTTATAATGGTGTTTCCGGAGGTGTTTCCTTTTTGCATTCAGGACATAATTCATCGGGTTCATCTTCTTGTAATATATGTACATCTTCCTGTTGCGCCGGAGGACAAGTAATTCCATTCACTTCAGCTGTAGAACATTGCGCGAAATGTTTCACTCTTGTTCTTTCTTCATTCTTATATTCATGCATATCGGAGCATCGATATTCTGCACGAACTCTCTGACACATCTGCATCTTCAATGTTAGAATCATCTCCTACTCAATATAATGAGATACTCACACTGCAGTTAAATTCTAGAAATAATTCATTATTTAATTAACAAGAAGAATGATAAGAGAGTAGAAGCTAGAAGCTATGACAGCTGCTGTATGAGTTCTGCTTATTATAATGGATTTGATGGAGTGATCGGTGAGCCCAGTGGGTGGGGTGGGGTGGGGCAGGGCAGTTGATCGGTCAGTTGCTCACTCAGTTGATCCCGTTGAGTCGGTCGATCAGTCGGTTGGTCGGTCGGTCGGTCGGTCATGTTTTAGATCATGTGATGCTCATTGCTGACAGATTTCCTCCCATGAAGAGTCTTGGCGCTACCCCATCAAAACTCCCCATCATTCCTCGAGCGATCAACATTCAATATCGTTATATCCCTATGAATCTCGCCCGTACAGACATGGGAACGGGATCATTCGACTCGCCTCGCTGAGCCGGTCAAAATGCCGTATCTATCGTTCTCCTGTTCTCCATCAGCGGGTCTCCCCGGGCTCTTCAGGGAAGTCGTCATTCCTACCCGTCATTGGTTTTCCCTATCGCGTTAGCGCAATCCTGCCGCTAGACCGCTTCCGGCGTCATTCCTACCAGGAATGACCGCGGTCTCTAGGATAGATCAGAATCTTTGATTGTTTTTTTACTTAAGAATTTTAAAAAAAGACACAAATTTTAATTCAAAATTGATTATATTAAAAAATTAATTTAAAAATAAAAAATCAAAATAATTAATTATTATTTCATGTATATTTTATTCATTAATTTTTTTATTAAAATAAAATAAAAAATCAATTTTTTAAAATATTTATTTAATTTTGCTTTGCTTTTCTTAATTTTTTTATTAATTTATTTTTGAATCAAAAATAAATCTGGTTTTATATTTTGTAAGAAAAAAAAAATAAGTAATTACAGTTACTCTAAGAAAATTAAAGCTGAAATATAATTAAGATTTAGTTAAATAATTGCTTAGCTTAAAGTCAAATGCACTTTAATTGAAGAAGAATAATAATAATAATAATTAAATATTTGAGATTCACTATATAACAGCAAATGACAGAGAAAAAAAAGTCATTCTTTATATCTTGTCTAGTTGTTTTGAGAGAGAGTCAACAGTTTAGAATCCATGATGAGATCATAGAACAGACAAGTCAATACATTCACACCAGCTGTGTTAGAAAGATGTGGAGCGCGGCTCAGAAGTTGTGCCAAGTCCTCAACAGGCCTCTGAAGCAGGAACAGTGGTACACCATGATGGTCAAACACAGATTGCCATGACTGACACTCAGCAGCAAGAAGCACAGTCTGCAGTGCAAGTTTGTCATAAGAACACTTCCTGCTGAACTCAAAGTTGCGCGGATGAAACTCCCTTGGCAGAAAACACATAAAGTGAACCTTGTCTTCAGATTTTAGAACACGAGCCTTCCGAGTCTTGCAGAGGACTTCCACCATCCACCTCGAATCCATCTGCGGTGGGGGGCGGCCAGGTTGAGCAGTACAGTCCTCCAGGAGGTGTTGGTGCTCCCCCCATGTCTCAGTGCAGAAGTAACACCACGGACACTGCTGCCCTAGCCGAAGCTGATCACTTCTCTCTCGCCATCGCTGCAGCCGAATAGCGTCGACGCAGCCATCAGCAGCAGCCGTGAAGCCAGAGCTGGACTTGGCAGTGACAGCAGACATCGAGACCTGGCTGCGGGCAACCGTGACAGATTCAGTGAATGAGGAGAAGAGCAAGGAACCCTGTTCATAGTTGCTTTCTGAGACGTGCGTGATCTGGCTACTACTGTGATTCTTCAGTCTAGGCCTGGGCCCGGGCTCGCAGAAGGTGCAGGGCTCCAAAGTCGGATCACAGGCCAGCGGTTCCATGCCCTCATCCAGACATTGAGACAACGTCACGCGCATGCACTGAGAGCCGTCAACATATTTGCCAAGTGCCATGATGAGGCTGTCATCAGATTTCAATGCCTTATCAAGAATAGACTGTTGTCCTGATTGATCGAGCAGCAAGACGGAGCGAGCCCTCCCTCCTCGGCGGCCGGCACGGTTGGCTTGCTGAGACAGGTCAGGAAGCGAGTAGGCACCCAGCCAATGTATGACCGTGTCCACACCAGGCGGATCGATGCCGTTGCTCATGCCTGATGTCCCCACCAGAACCGGCAGGGATCCTTGACAGAGGCGGCGGATGATGTCTGCCCGCTCAGTGACGAGAAGCTTGCCGTGGTAGCAGGGAGCATCAAACTCCTTGGCCAGTTTCTCCGCCTCAGGGATACTCATTGTGAAAATGAGAATGGTCCGGCCTTGTTGCTGGGATTGTTGGATGTACTCTTCCAGAAGCGCACGGAGTTCCTTCAACTCCTTGATGTGGATGAGGGGCTGAATGTGCAAGGAGACAGTGCGGCGTCGGATGATCTGACAGGCAGCCTGATTCAGGTCCAGACCCTCAAACAGGTCACGCTCCTTCACCTTCGGCAGTGTGCCACTCAGCAGAATGCGGTGTGCCTTCAGCTTACCCACCCACCCCATCTTGCTCAGGGCCTCACGCCATTTCACATCCATTGGAAGCACGTGGCACTCGTCGAAGATCAGATGTGCCAGAATCCCTTCCTCAATCAGCTTCTGCAGATAGGTGCGGAACTCTCCCGAGACAGCTGCCTCGGGCGTAACTAAGACAAGAGGCATGGTGGAGATGATGTCGTGCCTCCATATCTGGGTCTGCAGTCCAACGTCTCTGCACCGTGCCTGCAGATTATCCTGCAGGGCAACAAAGGGAACAATGGCCACTGTCACCTGCCAAGATGAGAGAAGTGCGGGAATCATGATCAGAAGACTCTTCCCACTACCGGGAGCCAACACTGCAACAAGATCCTGTGTGCTGTCAAGCGCGGCAATGACCGCAGTCCTCTGATCATCACTCATCCACGTCGCGTTCCTTCCGTATAATTGTTTCAAAGTCTTCAGCGCCTCCCGTTCTGCAGCACCAGGACTTTCCAAAGCAGTTGTGAGTCGCGATCGCTTTGCAACAGGTGACGGAGAGGTTGATATTACCTGACCGTTGGCTGCAGAGCTTGAAGGATCGGTTGACAGCTGTGGAGCAGTCAGGATGGTCAGACCCCGGGCTCTTTTGCCAGGGGTTGGAGTTTCAAATGGACTGGTAGGTGATCTTGGGTTTAAAACCGGCTGTGGAGAGGGGCCCTTGGGCGGGCCTGGCCCCAAATCAACAGGAGATGACGCAGCATCTGAGTGAACCACAACTGCCGAGCAACGAGAATCGATCCCGGCAAGACCAAACAGCTGATGCCACTCATTGGATATGCGGCGAAATGCCGTGATGGACTCATGAGTGGTCCTAACCAGCATCTCCATGGACAGTGCGTAGTGGTGCTGGGCAACCTCGGTGCCGTGCCCTGCCTGTAGAACATGGTTGACCGTGCTCTGCTGTTCCTCGGTGAGGATCCGGGAGGAGCTACATGCAAGAAGATCTCGGTCGATGGCGATCGCTATGTGTCGCCACTTGGATATGGTCAGATGAACACCAAGAGCGTCATCACTGATGCGGCCAAGGACATCAGATATCTTCTCTGTGGACCATGGAACCCCCTCTCGCTCCCACATCAGCGGAGATCGAGGATCGCCCACCCGCAGGCCAAGGGTGACCTCAACAAGTTCGACAAAGGGTCTGACATCAGCAAGATAAGCAAGCACAAGAGCACCCACCTGATCTGGAAGATATCGAACAATGACCATGGGTCGTCCAGCCACGGATTCTGTCTTGTTGTACTCTGACACAACCACCACATGCCCTGATTCAATCACAAAATTGCGGCTGGTGCACCTGTCATTGCTGTGTTTTAGAGCAGCCAACTCGGTCCCTCTCATAGGCAATCCCCCAGTCAGCAGCACCAGAATGGCCAAAAGTTCTAGAAACTCATCGACCTTTCTAATGTATCTATCACACTCTGTCAAAGAGTAAGCTGAGCTCTCAAGATCAAAAACACAAGATACCAGGAAACTGACCAGATGCATTAAATGTGAAGGAGTTTTCATGCTGCACAACCAGCCGGCGGCCCTGATCATTTCCAAGAGCAAGATGCAGAAGTGAGTAACTGTCCCTCTGTCGCAGATGATCAGGCTGTGTCACATCTATCAGGCTATCACCAACTTTGCGCCATGTCCAATTATCTGTAAGTCCGCCGGGATGTCTAGTCTGCAGATAGCCGTGATCTTGGAACACGAGCTGCTCACAGATCAGATCCTCAGCATCGGCAAGGAGCTTCTGCATCATCGCGGCAAGGTCCACCATCTTCAAGGAGTCCCCTTTATATGTGAGTACCTGCTGGTCCTTGGACCAAATCACGCTGGGACGCTGATAGAAGTCCTTGGCAATCACCTTACCATACGCGCGCAGCGAGTAGAGCTCGGTGAAGGCTGATGCGGTTCCATCACGAAGATACCTCTCGACCTCCTTGGTCAGAATGACAGGGGGATCATCAACCTGATCAACATCATCAACAGGCAAGACCGAGTGCAGGGTGAGAAGACGCATGATATACAGAAGACCTGAGAGCATGGGTGTGGTCTCGTCCGCACGGCGCCAGGTGCCCGTGTCCGGTTCATAGCCCACGCAACCCACGAAGGCTACCAATGGGCTCCGAAGAGGGCTCCTGGCAACCTTGACAGAGATGAGGGACTGACTCAGAGATTTGACTGCTGTCAAGACTCGTTCACCTGCTGCATCAGCATCTGGCTGATGATGGCTGCTGACGGTGGGACTCGTCTGCAGAAGGTGGTCGAGGTGTTGGACAAGCTTCTGCTGCGGCGGGGAGATAGGGACATACGCGCACGCAGTGTCGGTGTCACCGAGCCGCACAACTCGTAGGAGAAGCAACAGGAGTCTGCGCCACCACGTGGCATACTTTCGCTGGAGTGTGGACTGACTGACCAGGCGAAAGGGCTTCTCATCAGGGGGACCAGACTTTGCGGTGCGTAGGATGCGAAGGATCAGGGTTTGGTGTTCACGGGCCTCCCGTTGACACCGGTCCAGCAGTGTCTCCAGAGTGGTGGTGAGCGTCTGCCCGTAGCCGAGAGGATCGTCGCGGTGTAAATTCAACTGAGTCAGCTGATGCAGCTGGCGCATATTTGCCCCCTGAAAATGTTTGGGCCACCGCGTGCGGATATCCCATGGGGTCTGGTGCAGAGTCTGGAGGGGTGCAACTGCCAGAGCTTCACCCTGCCGCTGCTGGTGAGTCTGGAACTTCAGCCGGAGATCGGACATGTCGGCCTGTGTAAAACGAGGATTATTAGGGAGCAGTGAGGATCCACCTCGACCAGGTGATTTATCTTTCTCGAGGGCAGCAGCAGCTGTCGTAGCAGAGGCAGAGGTCTCGACACCGGGGTCAGGCAGAGCCACGATAAAATAGTGGGCGTAGGGCGGCCCAAAAACTGTGGACAAGGGGACCGGGTGATTGGTCTGAGGTTCAGTGTGGCCGTCCCACATATTATTATGCTTCTTCAGGTGTTTCTCCATCGTTGAGCCCTTCGGTGAGGCGTAGCCGCAGCCAGCATGCAGGCAGACATGGCCGTCGCGGTAAACGGCCAGGTGGGGAGAGAAGCCTTGCTGTTCGGCAAGGTGAACCTTGACCTTGTCATCCCCCTCGATGGCCTGGTCCTTTGGCATGCAGGCCTCAAGCTCCTTCCGCGCCGAGAGAGAGAGAATCCTGCCGTGGAATTTCTGTAGATGCCTAGCCAACCCGCTGGGTCCAACTGCATGTTCACACCATGTACAGATTATCACATGGCGAGCAGTGTCCCAGAATAGGGGTTCACGGCCAAATGACTGATGCTGGTCCACTGTAACGCTGACGTTGCTGACAGCAGAAGCATTGAACTCATCTGAAGTCGCAGATTTACTGAAGCATATTATCAGCATGTAATTAATTACACAAATGATTAAGAAATTGAAGTTAAACTGCACTTACCCTGATAATTGACGTGCCATGAAGAGAAGCGTCCAATAATTTCTTGTCTCAAAGAAAGTGATGAAAAGAAGAGTATCTTTAACTGATGATCAGATGAAAGAGCAAGCCACAGGTTTTGATTGAAGAGTATCAAAAACAAAGATGTGATTGAAAGTTGAAATATGAGAAAATGTCAAGATGCAGAGAAAAGCATTAGAATTTAAATAGTGACTTGGAAGTCATCTTCCCCTCTCCTTCTCTAGATCAAAAAGAGAAAGAAGATGCGCCACCTATTGCTCAGACTGCTTGAAGTGAGAGACTTAGGATTTAAAGTGCAAAATTGGAGAAGTGCCAGATGAATCTGAGAATTCATTTGTCATTGATTGTTGAAAAGGTGACGCGTTATCTTTGGGTTTAAAAGACTTAGTGAGTGAGAGGTGAGATGCCTGAGTGTGTGGCGTGTCGGAGTAGAGACTCAATCTCCGAGTGTCACACTAGCCTTGTCATCTGTGAGCTTTAGTTAGAATTTAGTTCAATCGGCTTTTCTTCCGGCAGAACACCAACGTCTCGGAATGCCGGCTTGTCTTGACCACGCGGTCAAATTTCACAGCCCCCTTATCGCAGGGGTAAAATAGTCGGCACCAAGATTGGCAAGAAGAAAAACAGGGATGAGTTCAAGCCCACCCACCAGTCCCTGGGAAGAACAAAGATTATTCAGCAGCAGTTTAACAGTAGAGTTCTTTGTCCCCCCCAACTCAAAGACTGCTTGACTCTTTCAACAGAACAATGTTCTCCGGCCACTCGATAGAAGGTCAAGCCAACCTGGAACTGTGGCGCTGTGCTCCTCAGTTACACCCACTGTCACCTGAGATGCCGAAGCGTCGAGGCCAGCGACGCCCGGGCTGGTACAAGACATCAGAATTCCGCCGGCGAGGATACAGGCCCGTCAGATTCTCCCCTTCCCAGATTGAAAAGTTGCGACGACATGAGGAACGCGGACAGAGGGCTTACGAGTTGCGGAAAGCAGAGAGCCGTAGAATCAGAGACAAGAGAATGAAACAGAAAAGTGAGGTCAAGAATAGGGAAGAAAGAAGGCAGCTTGACCTTCCACATTCAAGGTCCCGGAAGCTTCCTTCAAGCCAGCCTCTCATCTCCAATTTTCTCCGAACGCGATCCCCCGATCCCGAAGATGGCCGATTGTCTGACAGAGGCAAAGAACTTGACGCCGAAACAGCTGATTCTTGTTCTGGTGATACTTCAGATTTGAATACTGATTTGGACACCGATGATGGCAACGTCTCTCTTTCGGAGCTCTATCAACAGATAACCGATGACTCAGGTTTAAGCAAAGGTCCCAGTCACTGCGGAGAGATTGGTGATGTCAGTCTTGGCCACACAGGGGATGGGAATGTTCCGGAACAGCTGGATACTGATAGAATGGGTGAACCTGCCTCTGGTGGTCACGACCCCGGGGTCGGTTCTGAAATCAATCACAATAACAGCGACAGATGTGGTGATATCAACAAGAACCTCGTCAGCATATGCTCTATCTCTGATTCAATGATTGATGGGGGCGTCATCAATGTCGATCTCGAGCAACCGCCTTCGTCCTCTTCTTCACTTTCCATTACAGAAGGCAGTCCTCGTCTCGTACATCAAGAGACATCAACAATGCCTGTTAGTGCTCAAGAAAGTGCAGAAGATGTTCTTGCTGTTATCTCAACACAGGTTCTTGAGGAGATGGAGTTTGATGATCATGTGGACTATTTCTCCCCTACCATTGGGCCGACATTTTCGGGAGTCATGGCTTGTATCGGAGTTCAAATTCACGCGTCGGAGACAGCAGCTGAAGATCCAGATCATCTTGATGAAAGCTTCAGCAGCCTCAATCTTTCTGACAAGGATCTTTTGAGAATCTGTGTTTGATTTTGACTGGATTGAGAGTGGGACAAGCGGTTTTGTAATGAAGCAGACTAAGATACAGCACTCTGATGCCAGAGTGTGACATTTGACATTCAGCAGCTAGCAGGGCCCAATAGTGTTTTCGCTTAGTTTGGGATCGAATTGAAAGGGGAAAGGGGACAAATGCCGTGCTACTTGAGCCACCGCTTCTGTAACTTTCTAGAAAGATCGCCCAGGTTAGATAAATGTATTATGGAGATGGTTGTTGATTCCAGTCGTGCCCGTAGATAGAAAATTTGCTTAGCTATTCTCACAATCACTCTCTAGTGATCTCATTTCCACGCGTGGGATGCTCGACCTAGTGTGAAATGCCTGGCCCAGCGTGAAATGCTTGACCGCCGCGTGGAACGCGTGGAATGCTCGTTCTGCCGCGTGAATGCTAAACCCTGGGTCTGAAACGCGTGGAATACTTGACTCGCTGTGGAATGCTTGACCCTGTGGCTCGACTCTTGAATGCTTGACCCACCGTAGAATGGTCGACCATAAGCATTCTGCTCCGCACTGCCGAGCATTTCCTGCCGTGTCAAAGCATTCCACACCATGTAGGTCGAACATTCAAAAGTTGAGCATTCCATGCTGGGTCAGGCATTCCACACTAGGTCGAGCATTCTGTCGCTGGGGGTCAAGGCTGGGGTCCAGTCATTCCACATCCAGGCATTCCACGCTAGGTTGAGCTTCCGCCGCTCGGTTAGAAGGGTTGAGGTAGCAACCGCTCATATGGAGCAACTGCTTATTTTACGTAAGCGAGCCACCTCATTGGTTGAAAAGAATATGCTTATGTGAAATGAGCAGTTGCTTTCATATGAGCGGTTGCAACCCTTCTAGTCGGTCGGGGACAGGAGCCGGGCAGTCAACTTCCCACTGCCCCCACTGGGCCCCACCGAAGCATTCCACGGTTGAGCATTCCACGCTGGGTCAGGCATTCCACGGATTAAGGCACGTGATACGCAAGTCTTGGGAAGCTTATGATGTAACAAATATAAATATTTTCTGAATTGACAAGCACGTGCCTCAATCCGTATAGGTTGTATGGATTAAGGCACGTGATATTCAGGTCTTGGGAGTTGGGAAGCTTATGATGAGGACTGTGTGTCACGTGCCTTATTCTGTACATTGTACAGAATAAGGCACGTGATATTCGGAGATATAGGCAAATGAAATGACAGTTGTCTTCATCATAGAAGGGATGGAGGATCTAGGTCAAAGAAGTCTTTGAGAAGGTAATACTTCGCTACAATCACATGCCTGCACATTCACTGGATCTTTCACATACTTCATTCAGCACTGGCCTTCAAAGAATTCAAGTAGCACTGTAGTTCCTAGAATCTACATGCCCGGAATTGACCTGTGTGTCACGTGCCTTATTCTGTACAAATTTGAAATTGTACAGAATAAGGCATGTGATATTTGGAGATATAGGCAAATGAAATGCTGAGAGTCTTAAGAGAACAAAGAACTGATCTGTCACGTGCTCTATTCTGTACAGATTGTACAGAATAAGGCATGTGACATTAAAGCTCGTACCCGGCTGTGATTGAGAGTAAAAAGAATAGTTAATCAATGCAATACAGTTCATTCAAAAGTTCTAGGACAGGTTTTACAACATCTGAAGAAATAGCAGAAATCAAAAGCTCTGATTGGTCAGTTTGCTTACATAATTCCTTCCATATCATAATATGGAATGAAGCGTGTGACAAAATCATGAGCACCATGCTCAGCCAACAGCTTCGCCATATTCTCGGAGTCATTCATTTGATTAGTAGCCTTGGCCTTCTTCCATTTGCACTTTAGCGTGCGCTCGAAGCTAGCACGCAGCTAATAGGTAAGCTGATTAAAATTGTGTTCTCCTTGCTTTCTTTTCTTTTTCTTTTTTTTTCTGAGTTTAACTGATACATGACTGTGATCTTTCTGTATTTTGTATTTCATCTTTCATTCAGGCCCCACATGCTAGTTGGTAAATTCATGAAGTGGTAAGTCTGCGCGTATCTTCAGTGTTCTGATGTATGTTCTATCCAGTCTGTAGATTCTTTATGACTAGCATTGATTTTTGGCCCCTGAATTCCTTATTAGAATTAGGTCAACTGTCAGCTAGTTCTTAACTGACATGTGAGGTAGGGCAAGAAAATAATATAGAACTTCTACTATAAGAAAGATTCAGTCTGTAGAGCACTCAGAGCTGACTGTATTCTTGACTTGATCTGATCTGTATGTTCTATCTGGTCCGTAAATTCCTATACGAATCCTCTTGCTTCTAGTGTTGTTTTGACCCCTGAGTTTCAGAGTTAGACCGCCCTGACTACAACCTGTAGCATATATTCAACCTTCAATCAAGATCCAGCATCTGGTCGGTGGTCCTCAATCTATGTGGCAAATGCTTGAGCATTCTACGGTCGAGCATTCCACACTAG
>Ga0137365_10000633_pt1 | contig 24428 bp, 20 predicted proteins | sample SagtaG_9_FD_104799 | JGI IMG/M metagenome (GOLD analysis project Ga0137365, IMG submission 104799) | Vadose zone soil microbial communities from Sagehorn Ranch, Mendocino, California, USA - Sage1_L_40_16 metaG | ecosystem: Environmental > Terrestrial > Soil > Vadose zone | place: USA...
GACTCCATTCAAAAACGCTGCATTCTCACCGATCCTTATGCAGTCGGAAACGCCACTCTCGTGGCTACGCTTCGCGTCATCCGACTGAGGAGAAGCAGCTCGTGCTTCGCACTCATTTGAATGTAAGGAGGTATCAGACCCGAGAGGATGGAGCATAGCCATGCCCAGACAGACATACATCCTACTGGCGACGCTGGGTGGCCAACCCCAGATCGTCACCTTTACGCTTGACCTGCTGCGAAGTAAAGGGTACCAGATCAAAGAAGTTATCGTTATCCACCCCGATCCAAGAGACGCACGGCTACGTAACTCACTTCATCATCTCGAAAGGGAGTTTGCCAGCGACTATTACAACGGCGAGATTCATTTTCAATCACGGGTGCTGGAGCTCAACGGAGAGCCGCTCGCCGATATCAGCAACAACAGCCATGCCGATGGCGCCCTCAACACTATTCACCGGCTCATCTACGAACTCAAGCGGAACGGGCACTCCATTCACATGTCGGTCACGGGCGGGCTCCGCCTCATGGCGCTGCTCGCCGTCTCGGTCGCGGCCCTCAACTTCGATCACCACGACACCATCTGGCACCTGTATACTCCGAAAAGGATCAGGGAGATAGCAAACGAAGGCGCAATTATGCATATGCCAGCGAACTCGGGGATCAGACTGATCAGGGGTCCTTTTATTGCGTTGGGAGCGTACATCTCTACGCCACAGCAGTCGTTTCAGGCCGCGCATTCCGAGCCGCGCTTCGACACCCAGGAGGAGGCACGGTGCGCACAGGTCGTAAGGGAAGCCACACCCGCCCAGCTCAAGGTACTAAAAGCGTTCGGTCGAGGACTCAAGGCGCAGCAGGTAGCCGCTGAACTGCAGATCGAGATCGTCACCGTCCATAGCCATAAAACGGCCCTGCTGCGCCTGTGCCACACCGCCTGGAATCTCGAGGCCAGTGAGCATCTGAACTATCATTTCCTGCAAACAAAATTCGCGGGCTACCTCGATAAGAGAGGGCCAGAGAATTTTGAGCGAAATGGGTCCAGCTCCTCACAGCGTTTTTCTCTCAGCAGCGAGACCGCGCAGGAAGACATGTAAGAGACGCTGAAAGGTTTCGTCGCGATCCACGGGAATGCCAAAGCCGCCGCTGCTCTCCAGCGTCGTGAAGCCGTGGACAAGGCTACGCAACATACGCACGACATGCACGGACTCTTCGTACGTCATAGAATACGCCGACAATGTGCGCATCGTAATCTCCACAACCTCGGTCTGCGCCGCCACGAGTTCGGCATCGTCCGGATCGGCTGCCTGTACGGTAGCCGAGTAGAGACCGGGATGCTCGTGGACGAATGCGCGATAGGCGTAGGCCAGTGCGAGCACCGCCTCATCACCGGCCTTGCCCATAACAGCCTTACCCATACGCTGCGCCAGTTCGCGGCAGGCCAGTAGCGCCAGTTCACGCCGCAGGCCGGGCAGGCCCGCGACGTAGTGGTAGAGCGTGGGTGTACGCACACCCAGTTGGGCGGCCAGTGTCGCCAGCGTCACCTCGTACAGACCGGTGGTGTCCGCGAGGTCCGCCGCCGCCTGTACGACCCTCTTCAGGTCCAGGCCCGCTCTAGTTGCCATGCGCGATCCTTTCTCTGCTCGTCTTCAAGAAATTGAGGATGCTCGGGGCCGTCTGTTCGGGCATCTCCGCGTGCGGGTAGTGGCCTGCGCCCTCGATCATCTGTGAGCTGGCATGCAGGCGTCCCACCAGCAATTGCATCTCCTTTTCGGGTCGCTTGAAATCAGGATCGCGCGCCCCCATAACAATATGGACCGGCACGTGGACCCGCGAGAGGCGGGCATCCGAAGCCGCCTTATTGTCCGCGAGCGTAGCGTATAGAGCATGCAGGCGGCCTGGTTCCTTCAGATTTTTCTTGAGCTTATCCAGGTAAGCGGCGAAATCGGCTGGACGCTGCGTGGGATAGAGGCTGGTGTAGTAGTGGCCCCAGAACGCTGCGCCCCACAACGGAGCCATAAGGAGAGCATACACTATGTTCAGGAGCCGCGACTGCCAGGCGGGCGCCATGATACGTACAAAGGGACTGATCAGCACGAGACCGGCGACCAGCTCCGGTCTTTCGGCAGCGGCATAGACACCGGCGCCAGCGGCCATCGAGGTGCCAATGATGAACGCTGGACCAGCATTGAGGTGCTCGATCAGCTCCAGCATATCGGAGCCGACCGCGCCGACCGTGTAATCGGGCCATCTGGTGCTGGTCTCGCCATGTCCACGAATGTCCATCGTGACTACACGATAGCCCGCAGCGACGAGTTGAGGAACGAGAAAACGATACTCGGCGCGCACATCGCCCAGACTGGGGACGCAGAGCACGAGCGGACCCGCACCCTGATCATCATAAGCAAGCGTTCCGTCGGGAAGCGTGAGAAAGCGAGTGTCCATATAAAAGTTCCTTTCTTCCGTATATTTTTCGATGAAGGATGGTTTATCGCACGATTATTGATGTCATACATACATCAAGATCTGGTTGATTACGACGAGGAACGCGAATATCAATGCCAGGGTGGGCTTACCAGCGGCGTACAGCGCGATGGCGGCCAGGCCGAAGATGGCGAGGGCCACGAGCAGGTGCCACGGATCGTGCAGCGGTATCCACGCCTGCGGAGCCTCGAACGTCCCCCAGGTCAGGGCAGCCAGTAGAGGGGCACCGAGGCCCAATACGACCTTCATGAACGCTCCGTTGCCGACCCGGAAGCCCCAGTATCCAAGGGCGGCCAGAATGCACAGTTCCAGAAGGAAGCTCAGGGTGAGATTGGAATATTTCAGGATCGTGATCATCACGGTTCTCTCCTCTTATTCTAATTGCAATAAACGATTACCTTATATACATAGATATTAATCTAATGGTATTAGATTGTCAAGGGATAAAGGGAAGAATATTTAGACATCAGGCAATTTCATCAGAACGGGATTGGATTGGTCACGATCATTCTTTGCGCAGTTTCCAGATCTGTTCCATGGGCCAGCGGCGGGCCCACGCGTTCTCTGCCTCGCTGCGGTATGTGCTGGCGGTGCCGGGGGCGGGTCGAGGCTCGATCAGGTCCTCTATGAGCAGGTGATTGCGGCGGAAGAGGCGAATCCACTCGCCGTAGGGGATCTGGAAATCGACCGAGTCAGGCCATTCCAGGCGCAACAGGCCGAAATAGTCGTTCACGAGATAGCGCTCGATGCGATCTGTCCTGACATCGGTGCAGATAAACTGGATCGGTGTTGCGCCCGAAAAAGCGAAGAGGCCACCGGGACGCAGGAGACGAGCGACTTCAGGAACCGTACGATAGGGATCGCAGAAGGTCATCGCACCCCAATCGCAGAAAACGATATCGAAACTGGCAGCGGACAGTGGAACGGCTTCGGCGCTGGCCTCGACGAGGGGAAAGTCAACACCAGCTTCGGCCATCAGGCGGCGGGCGTGGGCAAGCTGCTGGGACGAGAGATCGAGACCAACGGGGCGAGCGCCGAGACGAGCAAGCGCAATGGACCAGCGGGCGGCACCACAGCCGAATTCGAGGATATCCTTGCCCGCCACATCTCCCAGCACATTGAGTTCGGCCTCGGGGATGCGCCAGAGGCCCCAGGCCATGGCACCCTTGTCTTCCAGAGACTGCGCGTGCCGTTGTTCGTAGGCATCACTGGTTGCTTCCCACATCGCCTTATTTCTACGGACATGCTCGGGGAGATCGCTTTGAGATTGTTGCGGGTTCTTATCATCGTTCATAACTGCACCTCGCTCAAATTATTATGGCCTGATTTCCTCTAGCAGCTATCCAAAAAGAGACATAACATGGAAGTGACACCTCTACAATTATACGAGTGGAAGAGCTGGGAGGCAACCGTGCGACATCCAGCGACATCATCTCATCGCGTTCAAAAGCACAGCAATAGTACAATAACAAATAATGCTACCCCTATCGTTCTCTCTACAGGTAGCGTATAATCCAGGGAACGATCCTGTATTTTACACGAGGAGGTATTGTGTTGGTAGCGATCCATGAAAATGATCTGACTCCGTTACTGAATTCATTTAACGATGGCATCTGCTGTCTCAGTGGAGAGGGTGAGCTCCAGTGTTATAACGCGACGGCAAAGGAGCATTGGGGCGGAGAGCAGTATCTGACCAGTACGCTGGCAACGCTTCCGGCCATCACCAGGAGCCTGGCGGGTGAAGAGGTCACGCATGAACTGGTGGAGGCGAACGGGAGCCGGACCCTGCTGGTGAACGTCTTGCCTATGTACGGCGGGACCGATATTGTTACCAGGATAGTCATTATCTCACATGATGTGAGCGAGTCCGTCCAGTTGCAGCGCCACGCGGAGTCGGCCTTACGGGTATTGAGCGAGGCTACGTTCGATACAACGCGCGTAGAGCAGATCGAAGAGGCGATCCGACGCGTCGCCGCCCTGCTGCCACAGATCGAGGCCATCGACCACAGCATCGCCTTCCGCCTTGAAGGCACAAACTTGATCCCCCTGGCGATCTTCGGTCACGCCGATGAGCAGTACGAGCAATGGCATAGTGAACTGATATCCGCAAAGTTGAGTATGGAAGCCGCGTTAAAACATCCAGGATCGGCATATCTGCATGCATTGCGATTAGCACGACCGGTCATGGTCGACTTCTCCGAGAACACATCTCTCTACACCAATCCGCACAACCTGCAAGCTGCCATCTACGTGCCTATCTTGATGAATAGCAACATCATCGGACTGCTGGGAGTCGAGAGAGAGCGTCCGCGCGACGAGATGGGCGTATTCTTTCCGCAATGGAGTATCGATCTGCTCACGGCCCTGGCACGGCTCACCAGCATGACGCTTGAGAAGAGTGCTCTGCTCAACAGCATCGGACAGCTCCAGAACGAGGTGGAAGAGGCACAGAGACTGCTCAATCAGAAAGAAGAGTTCCTCTCGCTCGCCGCTCACGAACTGAAGAATCCGCTCACGGCGATTCGCGGACAGGCCCAGATAATGCGCCGTCGCCTCAGCCGCAACATCGCCACGGCGGGAGAGGATGCCGACGAGGAGACGCGCGATCTCCTCAAAGGGCTGACGAGCGTCGAACGGCAGACACACCGCATCGAGCAGATCATCAACACGTTACTGAGCACCAGTCGCGTCGACCTGGACCGCCTGGAGCTGAGTTTCCAACCCGTCGATCTGGTACAACTGGCAAAGCGCACGCTCGAAGCGCAGCTTCCATTCGATCGCAAGCACGAACTACGCCTGTTCGTTGAGGGCCAGTCGATTCAGCTCGGAACCGACAAGCAGGCAAGCGTACCGGTTGTCACAGTGCAGGGAGATGAGAATCGTCTGGAGGAGATGCTTGCCAATCTGCTGAGCAACGCAATCCGCTATAGTCCGCAGGGGGGACCGATCACGGTCTCCGTGCGCCACCTGGCGGGCGGCTTCGCAGAGATAGCAGTGCAGGACCAGGGGATCGGCATACCCCAGGAGGCGCAGGCGCACCTGGCGGAGCGTTTCTACCGTGCAGAGAACGCACGCCGCATCAGCGGACAGGGCCTCGGATTGGGACTCTACCTGATCAACGCGCTGGCGATCCGTCACGGCGGTCACCTCTCCGCCGAGAGCGAAGGCATTCCTGGCAAGGGCAGCACCTTCCGCATTACCTTACCGACGCAGCAGTAAATGACCACTACCTGTTGTAAAATCACGCCGAATTTGATAGAGTAGAGCATAAAAGGATGCGGCGTCTAATAGTAGAGAAAGTCACAAATATTCTGCTGTTTTTGTGCTGCATCGAGCTGTGATGATAAGACATAATCAGGAGGTTTAGCTGTGGTAGCAGATGCCCACAAGGAAACGTTGGGATTTCAAGCAGAGGTAAAGCAACTGCTTGATCTGATGATTCACTCGCTTTATAGCAACAAAGAGATCTTCCTGCGCGAATTGATCTCCAACGCGTCGGATGCCATTGACCACCTGCGCTTCGCGACGCTTTCCGACGAGACACTCCACGAGAATGATGTCGATCCGAAAATTTACGTCGCCTACGATAAAGATGCACGCACGATCACCGTCTCCGACAACGGCATCGGCATGAATCGCGAGGAGGTCGTCGAGCATATCGGGACCATCGCCAAGTCCGGCACGCGTGAGTTCTTCCAGTCTCTGACGGGCGATCAGCAGAAGGATGCCAGCCTGATCGGGCAATTCGGCGTCGGCTTCTACTCCTCTTTCGTGGTGGCGGATCGCGTGACGCTGATCACACGCCGCGCCGGGCTCACTCCCCAACAGGGCGTGCGCTGGGAGTCGGACGGGCAGGGCGAGTACACGCTTGAAAGCGTGGTGAAGGAGACGCGTGGGACCGATGTGATCCTGCACCTGCGCGAGGGCGAAGACGACCTGCTCTCTGGCTTCCGCCTGCGCGAGATCATCCGCAAATACTCGGACCATATCATGGCACCGATCCTGATGAAGAAGGAAGACACGGATAAGAAGGACAAGGAGGAGGATGAGCAGGTCAACCGCGCCTCCGCGCTGTGGACACGCTCCAAGAGCGAGATCAGCGACGAGGAGTACAAAGAGCTGTATCGCCATATCTCGCACGACTTCGGCGATCCGCTGGCATACGTCCATAGCCGCATGGAGGGCACGCACGAGTATATCCTGCTGCTCTACATCCCCGAGCGCGCGCCCTTCGATCTGTGGATGCGCGAACGGCGTCACGGCGTCAAGCTCTATGTGCGCCGCGTCTTCATTATGGACGACGCCGAAAAACTGATGCCCGGCTACCTGCGCTTTGTGCGCGGCATCGTCGATTCCAGCGACCTGCCGCTGAATGTCTCGCGCGAGATTCTACAGCACAACAGGCTAATCGATACAATCCGTTCGAATTCCGTCAAAAAAGTCCTGGGCCTGCTCAACGACCTCGCCAATAATGAAAAAGAGAAGTACGCCACCTTCTGGAAAGAGTTCGGGCGCGTGCTCAAAGAAGGGCTGGCGGAGGATTCGGGGAACCAGGAGACGATCGCGAAACTGCTGCGCTTCGCCTCGACGTATAATACGACCGAGGAGCAGGACGTCTCCCTGGACGATTACATCGGGCGCATGAAGGAGGGGCAGGACAAGATCTACTACATCGCCGCCGACAGCTACGCCGGCGCAAAGGATAGCCCGCTGCTGGAGATCTTCAAGAAGAAGGGCGTCGAGGTCCTGCTGCTCTCCGATCCCGTCGACTACTTGATGGGCGTCGAGCTGCGCGAGTTCAAGGGAAAGCAGCTCCAATCCGTCTCCAAGGGCGCCATCGACCTGAGCAAGCTAAAGGACTTAGAGGACGAGTCGTCCGATGAGCAGAAGGAGAGCATCGGTGAGGCCAAAGACCTGCTTGAGCACCTCAAAAAGGTTCTTGATCAGCAGGTGAAGGAGGTGCGTATCACGACGCGCCTGACTTCATCACCCGCCTGTCTCGTCGTCGACGAGTACGATATCGATCCCAGCCTGCAGCGCCTGCTGAAGGCGACGGGGCAGACGCTACCCTCGACGAAGCCGATCCTGGAGATCAATCCGCATCACCCGATCATCCTCAAACTGCAGCACGAGACGGACGAAGAGAAGTTCAGCAACTGGGCCTTCATTCTCTATGATCAGTCGGTGCTTAGCCTGGGCGAGCAGTTGGAGAACCCGATCCGCTTCGTCAACCGGCTCAACGAGCTGCTGACACAGTTGTAAGGGCACGGGGTGCGTTGGCTCTCAGAGAGCCGCGAGGATTGTCCTACAAAGACATGATCGCGTTCTCTCTTTTCGCGTTCTCTTTTGTACGGGCGACCGTGAGGATCGCCCTGCAAGCCGTTCATCGCGTGCAATCGCCGCCGTCATGGGATGCATATTCCGGTATGCATCCCATGATGCATACTCAATCACTCCAACTTCTCCAAAAATGATCCATCACTAAGAGTCCGCGTTCCCATAGCAAAAGCGTCATCTGCCCATTGTATGTTATACTATAGATAGCTTTTCCGTGCAGTAGGCGTATCCATAGTATTACAAACAAGGGGCATTAAAGAAACAATGGAGCACCTACTCGCGGAAGCGCTGGGTGTGGGCGAGGCCATCCTGGCAAGGCGCGCCGGTATGCAGACGAGTAGCGAGCAAGCGGGTCTCTCGGAAATCGGCACGACGGCGGTGGAGGTGGCGCTCGTCGCCGATCCGCGTCAGCCTCCCCATCGTCCAGCCTTCCTTCCAGCGCGTGACCCTTTCGCAGAGGATGTGAAATTGCTCGGCACTGCGCTCTCATCCCTTCTTGAACGTGACCTGGAGCCAGAGGTGGAGGCGGAGGTGAGAAGGGTCTTCACGACACCGGGGAAGCTGCTCTCCCAACCAGGCAATGAAGAGCGAGGCGAACTAGATATGCCGAGGGGAATCTGGGCGCTGATCTGCCTGAACGTCGCCCGTTATTGCCAGCCTGCTGCCAGGAGCGAACTGAGTGTGCGCATCGCACTCGTCTGCGATACCTTTTTTGCGGCACTCGATTGCCTGGATGATGTCGAAGACCAGGATGATACGCCGCTGCGGCGCGAACTGGGCGATGCGCGCACCTGCAACCTCTCCACCGTGCTTATCGCGCTCTCCCATCACTGGCTCCTCGAGCGCGATGTGGCGGGGCTCTCGGTTACGCTCACATATAACCTGCTCACGCTGCTCCATCGACTACTGCTGCGCGCGGCCCAGGGGCAGCACATGGATATTTTGATGGAGGCCATCGATAATGTAACGCCCGAAGCCGCCCTGAGTATGACGCACACCAGGTCGGGCACGCTAGGTGGACTGATATGCCAGTTCCCGGCACTCGCCGTACGGGCGCGCCGGTTCGCGGAAGACTTCGGGCGTTTCGGAGAGTACATGAGCGTGGCGCTGCAGATGCAGGACGATATCTACGACTTCACCGCCGGAATCGCTGCTCCTCTGACGGCAATGAAGAGCGACGTGCGCAAAGAAAAGAAGACGCTACCTGCCGTCCTGACGGCTCATCAACTCGTATATTTACGAACATCGACGCATGCTCATCCTGATGAAGAGAGAACGGATGAACTACGACGACGCGCGATCGCTGATGCTGTACGGGCGACATGGGGGATGGCATACTATTTTCGCAGGCAGGCGCTGCTCGTGGCGCGGCAGATCGAGGTGAAACGCGCTATGCCTTTTCCAGCAACGTTGCAGTTCTTGTGCGGACTTGATGATGTGGCTTAAAATAGAGAGATCATAATTCTTGCTCAAAGAGGATAACAAAAATCCCGTGAAGGAGCAACAAATGGACCCGCCGACACAACTCTAGCGGGTCCATTCGTAAGTGAAAGGAGGAAACGATCAATTATGGGCGCCTGAAGGTTATCACCATCCTATTTTCCCACCCACAGGCAGGATCGTTCACAAAAAATTATCGACCGGGCTTAGCGCCGCTCTGTCCTATCGACCAGTCCTACAAATTGCTCATAACGTGGCTCAATGATTTCCAGTTTGACTTGAATGAAATCGTGCCTTGCCTTGCCCAATGCGAGACCGTACAGGGCTGCATGAGCTGCTTCATACGATTCATCTATCTGCTGTAAAGTACGACGAAATTCACTTTTGTTCTGCTGCGTAGTCATGGTATCTTCTCCCTGTACCTTTTGGGTACGTATCTTCTATCGTGTTGATCACTCTTATTTGTTCCTTTTTGTTCCTTATAAATAAGTATAATTAATCATGGACGGAATACAATAGAATCATCTTTCAATTCAATCACAATTCATAGTGTGTCATATTGATCATACAAATCTGGGGGAGATGTGTCGCCCTGTGGGAATATATTTACACGTTTTTCTGCATTCAACGGGTAGGAGGCGATAAATCACGTACGCCGTAAATGGGTTTAACGGCATGTGGACGGTTTTCCTGGACATGGTTAAGAGCTGGCGTAAAAACGAATCTTAATCCGTATGATAACTTTATTTCACTTGTCATACTTATTCCTCCCAACGCCTTGATCTAAATATCTCTTATAGCATATACTTAACACATAGGAACAGAACAGGTTAACCTCTATCTGGATGCCCTCTCGACAAAGGAGTATCACAGCAACGCAATACCGGGCGTGCGGATAGGAAAAGCGATAGAGCAAATGAGCAGCATAAGATCGGCAGAGAACGAACACCGGCCAGCGTACGAAACTATAGCAGAAAAAATCGCGGCCTTGATCACTGACAACAGCCTCAAACCCGGCGATCGACTCCCCACCGAACACGAGTTGAGCGAGCAACTGGGCGTGAGCCGCACCGTTGTGCGCGAGGCGGTGAAGGTCCTTGTAGCGACCGGGCAGGTCTATACGCGCCGGGGCAGTGGCCTCTATGTCGCCGGTACATCGCCACAGATAGCGGACTTTTTCGCCGTGGTCGATCCGGAGCAGGTGAGCAGCCTCTACGAGTACCGACTCATCCTGGAGCTGCCTGCGGCGCGCCTGGCGGCGGAGCGCATCACTCCGCACGAGCTACACGCATTGCGCGATGCGGTAACGTTCAATCAACATTCCGTGGAGGTTCAGGATCGCCACCAATTCGGCGAGAGCGATGCCGCCATTCATCGCGCCATCGCCGAAGCGACCCATAATCCTTTCCTCACCTCCGCGATCGTCCACATGCGCAACACACAGCACTGGGTCTTTGAGATCGCCGCCGGACGCACCCAGGACGTGCTACAGACCTACGTGAAGCAACATCTGACCATACTCGCGGCCATTCAGGAGGGTGAGCCGGATGCCGCCGAGCAGGCAATGCATGTTCACCTGGAGCAGGCCCTGCTGCATTCCAGGGAGGAGGTGCTCCGCCGCGTCAGTGCTGGCGGGGAAAAATGATCTGCCTCTGGTAGATCAGTGTATGCCTGGATCACCACGTTCCAACTCTGCGAAAAAAACCGGGATAATCCAGCACCAATCCGTCACCATCAACAGGCAGATCGGCTGTAAACGAACTCACTCCATTTTTAAGGCTCTCAAAGCGATACCGTCCCCCAGAAGGGGCGGCTTCCAGGCAGGTATAGCGCTGTTGTGTGACCTGCAGACGTATCTGAGGAGCCGCAATATATGCCATGGGAAGGGTCACAGCGGCACCAGGTTGCAGGGCAAGCCGCTGGATCGGCAACGTGTTGGTGAAGGGCGTGATCGATATATCTACATCGAGGCACCCTTGCAGCATGGGGAGTGGCTCGCCTGAAGCGGTTGTCCAGGTCCCCTCACCATCCGTGAGGAGGTGAAGCGATTGAGAAGAAGGGCTCAGGGTGCTTATGTGCACTTCGCGCAACTTCCATTGTTCGGTGCAGTGAATTTCGTAGTGGACGCGAAACGGTCCCGTTTCGTCCACGCCAAGAATCAGGCCATCTGCGACGATACTTTCCGACTGTTGAAGCAGGCGCAGATGTTCGAGTCCCGGTCCCGCCCAGGGGCACCCCATGATCTGTCGTTCCATATGCATATTCTCCATTCTACAGTTTCTCTCTCATTCTCATCAATGACCTGTTATCCGGTAAGAAGCGCCGAGAGACGAGATGAAACCATGCTCAATCGCGTCCGTATTACATTATGTAGGATGTGCACATAATAATAGAGACCAACAGGAAGGCAGATGCATCAACGGCCATGCAGCAGATGTATCCTCAGAACAATCAACAAGACTCAACACAGAAGGACTTCTCCTCAGACTACACGGGCTACTTTCCCGAGGAGAAGATCCGGGTCGCGCCCAGGGCGCCGCGCTTTACGCTGGTGCGCGTGCTGCGCATCCTGCTGGCCTGCCTCTCCTTTGCCTGGCTCGGCGTCCTGTTCTTCCTGGTCGCGAGAGACGTTTTTCTTGGGGGGATTGTGCTCTACCTGGCGACGATCCTGCTCACGAACTCGCTTTTCTACTTCCTCGCCGCTCAATTGCAGGCAAGGCAAACGGCTAAAAAAGCGGGCCTGATCGGGGCATTTCTCATCTCCCTGGTCATGCTCTACGGCGCGCGCCTCGCCTTTGTAGCACGACCGGGAGATTTCATTGCGTACATAGCAAGCGTGCTCAGTGTTGCGCTCATTTTTGCGGTCACCTTCTTTGTTGCCATCCCCAGAGCAACGATGAGATATAGGGGTAAACGATCGGCGTCATCTAAGCCATAATGACTGGACATACACTCTAGAAAGCGTAAATCCCTCTATTCAAATAAATATCTTTAAGAATGTGTTATACTGTTATTGTATAGCATCTATTTCAGCGCGTTAAACGTATAAACCTCAGACCTGCATCTTAACAGGATGAGGGCCGTGCTCAAAGTACTCTCTGTTCAATTCAGAGGGAAAAGAGTCTCAGACCAGACTGCATTCAAAAACGCTGCATTCGCAGCTAGTGCTTCGCACTCATTTGAATGCAAGGAGGTCTCAGGAGTCCTCAGAAAGTAGAGAGCCCCATGAAGCGCTGGCTTGCCATCCTGATCATCGCACTGATACTGGGCACGCTTGGTATCGCCTTGCACCAGACTTATCTGGAGGCTATCGGCCTTGTATTGATCATCCTCTCGATTGCGGCATTTATCTGGTCATGGATACGGCTCTCTTTCGAGATTCGCCCCCGCCCCCGGCGACGCTTACGACGGGTGGACCGATTGGTTGGAAGCGACGGCGTGCGCAAGTCCAGGACGGAGGCGCTGCACGACGTCATCTTCAGAAGAAACCCACACGTCGAATAAGAAGTTAGGAACGGCACCTCTCTGAATACAAGGGAGGTGCCAACCTTATGTCAGGAACGGTCGTCCTTGCTCAGGCGCATGGCCCCTATCGCAGGACTTCGGGGTTGAGGATGTTGGGCGGATATTGGCCGTAGTGGTGGGCGACGATATTGTCGCAGGCCATGGTCGCCATGCGGGTACGCGTGGCGAGGGATGCGCTGGCGATGTGTGGTAGCAGCACCACGTTCTCCATCTGCAGTAGTTCTGGCTCTACGGCGGGCTCGTGTTCGAAGACATCCAGGCCGGCTCCAGCGATGCGGCCCTCTTGCAGCGCCCTGACCAGCGCCTTCTCGTCCACGACGGGGCCGCGCGCCGTGTTGATCAGGTACGCTGTGGGCTTCATCATCTGCAGTTCGCGTTCGCCGATCAGATGATACGTCAGGGAGCTATAGGGGGCGTGGATGCTCACAAAATCTGACTGCTGGAGGAGCTCATCAAACGAGCAGTAAAAGAGATGATACAGCTCTTCTTCCTCCTCCGACAGGCGGTGCCTATTGTAGTACAGCACCGTCATCTCGAAGCCCTGAGCGCGTCTGGCCATCGCTGTGCCGATGCGACCGGCACCGATGATACCCAGCGTCGCGTGGCTGACATCCGTGCCGCAGAAGAGCAGCGGTCCCCAGCCGTGAAATTTTCCGGCGCGCAGGAAGCGTTCAGCCTCGGGGATGCGCCGCGCCACCGCCAGCAGCAGGCCAAACGCCAGATCAGCCGTCGTATCCGAGAGCACGCCCGGCGTATTGCTCACCGCGACCCCTAGCCGTGTCGCCGTATCCACATCGATATTGTTGTAGCCGACCGCCATATTCGCCACCATCTTCAGGCGTGGCGTCGCGGCTGCACATGCCTCCAGAAAATGCGCGTCGATGGTATCCGTCACCAGGCTAAATATGTACTCATGGCCGGGAGCGCGCCGCAGCAACTCCTCATAGGGCCAGATCACGCCCTCCTCCTCGTTGCGTTCCACGTCGCCAATCGCCTCAAGCAGGGGATACGCCGCGTCGGGAACTTTCTGCGTCACTAGAATCTTCGGTCGTTCTGTCATAGCAGCCTCCCAGCATTATTAAACAACGCTTCACAACTGAAGCAATGTTTCATTCTAACAAACCGTTACTTACACTGGCAAGTTACAAAAACACAGGGGTCTCCATCCTTTGGGGCGACCCTGCACCCCGCTCTCACCCAAAACTCCTATGATGCGAATGATTCGAAACTATTTTACAGGTATCAGACGTATTCCAAAGAAGAGAGATTGGAGAGATTATGATGGAAAACATTGCAAATATACTGCTCGTTGACGACGACCACGCGTTGCTGCAGGCGTTGCCACAAATGCTCTACCTGCGCATGAAGGAGGTCCAGGTCGATACCATCGATTCGGCGGCATGCGCTCTCGACCGCATCCGGGAGCATGATTACGATGCGATCGTGAGCGATATCAAGATGCCGGGTATGGACGGTCTGGAACTGCTCGCGAGGATACATGAACAGCGCCCGGACGCACCTGTTCTTCTGATCACGGGGCATGGCGAACATGATCTCGCCATCCGCGCGCTGCGAGGCGGCGCGTACGATTATATTTTGAAGCCGATTGACCGCGATACATTTGCAGCGGCCCTGCAACGTGCGATTCAGGCACACCAGCTCCGCCGCCAGGTGCTCGCGCAACATATCGCGCTTGGGCAGCACGCGAAGGCGCTCGAAAATATAGTGCAGAAACGCACGCACGAACTGATCGAGGCGAACGCGACCAAGGATAAGTTCCTTAGCATCGTCTGGCACGAACTGAAGACGCCGCTCTGCAATCTGGAAAGTATCGCCCAGGCGCTGCGCCGTCAGCTCGAGCAGGATGGCTCCGTCGAAGCGGTAAAGCAGGGCCTGGTGAACATGGAACATGCGCTCAATCGCACGCGGGTGCTCGTAGAGGACCTGCTGGATACCTCGCTCATTGAGACCAATATGTTCGTCCTGCACCGCAAACGCTGCAACCTGGTCGATCTCTGCCACCAACTGCTCAACGAATACACGACGGGGGCGGGCCCCGAGCTGACCAGCGAGTTCAGGAGTGGGCCGATCGAGGCTGAAGTGGACGAGGAGCGCATCAGCGAGGTGCTGATCAACCTGTTCTCCAATGCACGCAAGTACTCGCGGAAGGGCTCACCGATCAGCGTTACGCTACAACAATCGGGCTACGAGACGATGATTACCGTGCGCGATATGGGCGTCGGCATCCCGCCCGAGGCGCAGCCACACATCTTCGAGCAGTTCTATCGCGTCCCTGGCATCGAACCGCAGAACGGAGAACGCGCCGGAACAGGGCTCGGTCTCTACATCGCGCGCAAGATCGTCGAGCGGCACGGCGGGCGCATCGAGGTGCAGAGCATTCCCGGCACCGGTAGCTCCTTCACCATCGTACTGCCCCTGTATATCGATTCACAACAGGAGGATAAGGACGCGCGCTCCTTTAGCCCACATACGCAGGCGCTGTGGACGATGACACACTAAACGGGCGTCATAGCTCCCTACATAGGTTCTGCGTCCTGCAAGATAGTGCGCGCAACCCTCGTAACTGCTGTCGTCTGCGGCGTGTGGCCGACACCGGGGAGCAAGATAAGTCTGGAGTCAGGAATGCCCTCATGAAAGTCCTGGGCGCAGACGAGCGGCAGAATGCGATCATCGGTACCCCAGATAATCGTCGTCGGGACGCGGATCTGGGCGAGAACGTCGTCCAGCTCCTCGCGCTTATCGTAGTGTTCGATGAAGCCCTTGAAGGCGGGGCGCTGCGAATTCTCGACCATGGCATCGAGCATAACATTGGGTATGATCGGTAGAGAACGGCCTGCGAAGTTCTGGACGGCGCGACGGGCCGACGCGCGGTCGGGCGTATAGGGCGAGTAGGCACCCTCGCGGCTCAGGCCCGCGCTATTGAGCAGGTAGAGATGGCGGACGCGTTCGGGGTTGTCGACGGTAAAGCGGGTCGCGATCCAGCCGCCGAGCGAGTTGCCGACGAGGGTGGCGCGCGGATAGCCCAGGGCGTCGAGGAAACGCTGCACGTAGAGCGTGTGCGTACCAATATTGGTCCCCTCTGGTGCCAGGGGAGTTCTACCGAAGCCGGGCAGATCGAGCGCGTAGACAAGGTACTCTCTACTCAAGAGTGAGAGCAGGAAGAGCCAGTTTTCCGCCGAGCCGCCCAGACCGTGAATGAAGACCAGCGGCGTCCCACGGCGTCCCGCGTAGTAATAGTGAATGGGGAAACCGGCGGCATCGCAGGTCCCCTCGCGCGCACCGGCGAGCAGCATTGCCGCGCGCGATAGGGCAGCCGTCGCCTTCAGAGGGTACCGGTACGCCTGGACGGTCAGGGCGGTGAGACCACCCACCGCCGCCAGCGCGCCCAGTTTTGTAGGGAACGAATTTTCTCCTGAAGCCATAAACATCCTTTTCCGGGTAAGAGGCCACTGCAACAACGTTACTCCGTGCCCTTCGCCGTCTCAGCAACAATAAAATCAACGACATCCCGCAAACTCTGTGTACGTTGATATATGACGAGCTGGCGGGCGGCCCCCGTCCCATAGTGTAGCACATGCTCGACGTGCGCCGAAACCGCCTCCCAGTCGTGCTGATCCTTCAGAGCGGGGCGAACGAAGTCCAGGAAGCTCCGCATCATCTGCGGAGCTGGAACCGCGCGCTCAGCCACGGAATCTACCAGATCGCCGGCGAGGCCGTAGCGGGCGGCACGCCAGTTGGCGGCGCGCAGCACCTCGTGCCGCACGGGCGGAAAGATCTCGCCGCGCAGCGCCTTCTCGTAGCAGGTCTGGACCAGGGCGCGCACGAGGCCGGCAGCCATCACCGCGTCATCGATCGTCATGAAGACATCCATGATGCGCACCTCGATCGTATCGAAACGCTCGGACAGGCGCATATCCCAGTAGATCTTCGTCGGCTCACTGACGCTCTCGATAGCGATCAGCGTTGTGATCAACTCTTGCCGGTCGGCGCGCGACGAAAAGATCGGCGGCGGGCCCGAGAAGGGCCAGCGCGACCAGACCAGGGTACGATAACTGAAATAGCCCGTATTGGTTCCCCACCAGAAAGGCGAATTGCTGGAGAGCGCCAGCAGCGACGCCAGCCAGGGACGCATATGATTCATCGCCTGAATCGCCAGTTCGCGATCATTGATGCCGACATGCACATGGCAGCCGAAGATAGTCTGCTCGCGCGACAGTTGCTTATAATCATCCTCAAGGCTCAGGTAGCGCTCGTGAGGAGTAATCTTCTGATCGGACCAGTACGAGAAGGGATGGGATGCCGCAGCAGCGATCTGCCTGTTATGTTTGGCAGCGGCGGCGATAACCTCGCGACGTGTATGCGCCAGTTGGGCGCGCACATCTGCCAGGGTCTGGCAGATGGATGTGGCAATCTCTATCTGTGCAAGCTGTATTTCAAGCTGCACTTCGTCGCCCAGTGTCTTCTGGGCGTCCGGCAGGATAGTCTCGGAGTCGGGGCTCAGTTCACGCGTGGCGGGATCGATGATCTGGTACTCTTCTTCGACGCCGATGGTATAAAGATCTGAACGTGGGGACATTACGCGCTGCCTCCTTTGTAGGAACGAATGCAGTGATTATGGGCTGACCAGGAAAATTACCGACCTCTTGTTATATATTCTGCGTATTACATGCAACACGAAGGATAACGGCTGCTTTAGCACCTGCGCACTATCCTGAACGATCAAGTAACGGGGGCCAGAAAAAGTCATCGCTTTGCATTCTTCTGCACGAAGACACGAACTGCTTCTTCATTGATAGCGCTCACGAGTACGTTGTGACCTTGAGCGGCGCGGACTTCTGCTGGTGACGACCATTGCCACTGGCCGCACCAGTGAAGATGATGACCTGGGATAATCTCCCCAGGTTCTTCCTGCTACGTTTCAATCGGAACAAGTCAACTTCTGCACTAATATTTTATTCTGGCATGACATCTTATATTTTATCATATGGAAGCTCTCTGCTGCGGATGAAGTAGGCTTAGCAGAGCGGTCAACCACTTTTCGAATACCTTGAAGTCGGCTCGTATTTTATAATGCATGTACCACAGTGATTAAGGCAATTAAGGTGAACATATCGGCCCCCTGCATGAGTTCTCCCGGTACCTCTTGAGTAGGGAAGGGGCTTGCCCCCATCCGGTTCCCGAGAACGCCGCTCCGTAGCCTGATCGTGCTGGCCGAGCCTGATCGCGCTCCCCGAGCCGGATGGGGGCAAGCCCCTTCCCTACTAGATGAGGGGTCCTGAACAGTTACCGCCTGCGACGGCGAGGAGCGAGTTCACTGATCGCCTCAATCAACTGCCTGGCCCCGGTCAGGGCTGCCAATTCGAGCGGTTTGGAGTACGGCAGGGGCACCTCGACACTGGCCACACGCTTGATCGGAGCATCGAGATAATCAAATGCCTCCTCTTGCAGCAATGCGGCAATCTCAGCCCCGACGCCATAGGTACGCCAGTCCTCCTCAAAGATGACGCCGCGTCCCGTCTTTTTCACCGAGTTGATGACCGTCTGGGTATCCAGCGGACGCAGCGAACGCAGATCGACCACCTCGACGCTCAGCCCCTCCTCCCGCTCCATGCGGCGCGCCACATCCAGCGCCATCGACGCCATGCGGGAGTAGCTGATGACCGTCAGGTCGGTCCCCTCTTTAGAGACCTTCGCCTGGCCGATTGGCGTCTTATAGTAGCCATCGGGAACCTCACCTTTTACATTATACAGGGCGAGGTTCTCAAGGAAGATCACCGGATTGTTATCGAGCACAGCAGAGCGTAGCAGGCCCCTGGCATCTTCGGGAGTCGAGGGGGCGACGACCTTGAGGCCGGGCACATGGGAGAACCAGACCTCCAGATTCTGCGAATGGGTCGCGGAGAGCTGCTGGCCGCCGCCACCGGGCGTACGGATCACCATAGGGATAGGGCACTGGCCGCCGAACATATAGTAGATCTTCGCCGCGTGGTTGACGATCTCGTCCATCGCCAGAATGATGAAATTGATCGTCATAATCTCGACGATCGGGCGCAGGCCAAGCATCGCCGCGCCGGTCGCCATGCCCACAAAGCCATTCTCAGCGATCGGGGTATCGACCACGCGCATGGGACCGAACTCCTTCAAGAGGCCCGCCGTAATCTTGTACGAGCCCTCGAAGTTGCCGATCTCCTCGCCGATTAAGAAAACGTTCTCATCACGCGTCAGTTCTTCGCGAAGCGTCTCATTCAATGTCTGCCGAAATGTAAGCTCAGCCATAACGTTATCTCCCTCCCACTGGCGCATCATCGGACGCGTAGACGAAGTCAAAGAGACCCTCCACGGGCGGATAAGGACTCTCCTCGGCGAATTGCACAGTCGCCGCAAGCTCTTGCTGTGTCTGTTCCTCAATATCTGCCAGGGCAGCGTCATCCAGCACGCCAGCATCCAGCAAGCGCCGGGCAAATAGAGAGATAGGGTCCTGTGAACGACCGCGCTCCACCTCTTTGCGATCGCGATAGCGGTCGGGATCGACTACGGAGTGGCCCCGGAAGCGGTAACTGACGGCCTCGATCAGGCTGGGCTGGCGGTCCTCGCGGGCCAGTTTCGCGGCGGTGCGCATCGCATCGCGCACGGCCAGCACATCGTTGCCATCGACGCGCACGCTATTCATGTCGTAGGCGCAGCCTTTGCGGTAAAGCTCACTCACGGCGGAGCCCTTGTCGGCGGCGAGGCCCATGCCGTACTGATTATTGACCACGAAGTAGATGATGGGCAGGCGATAGATCTTCGCCATATTGAGCGACTCGTGGAAAGGGCCACCGTTCGTCGCGCCATCGCCCATCTGGCAGGCCACGATCTCGCGCGCGCCGCGATAGGCCAGAGCGAAGGCGGCACCGGTCGCCAGAGGGACCTGTCCACCAACGATACCATAGCCACCCATAAAATGCTGATTGATGTCGAACATATGCATCGAGCCGCCACGTCCATGCGCGCAGCCGGTCTCCTTACCGAACAGTTCGGCCATCACGGCCTCGGATGAGATGCCACGCCCAAGCGCGTAGCCATGCTCTCGATAGTTGGTATAGACATAATCGTCAGGTTCAAGACCTGAGCAAAAGCCGACCACCGTCGCCTCTTCGCCGAGATTGAGGTGACAGTAGCCACCGATGCGCGCCTTGTTGTACATCTCTGCGGCCTTCTCCTCGAAGTGGCGAATAAAGAGCATCTGATAGTAGTAGCCCACCAGCGTATCGCGGTCCTCGTTTTCGAGCAAAGCCGTAGAGGAACCCGAGGCACGCCGCTCGTTTTTGTTTGCATCGCGTGTTTGCGATTGCTTCTTGTTCATGATGTCTCCTGGTCCTTGTAGACATGTGTTGTGGAGTAGCACTCGTGGCGCGGGGCTTGAACTGGTCAGGAACAGGCCCGGTCGCTATGGGTAACACTCCTGAATGCTGCTATAACCGTGTTCTGTTCAATCCCTGGCCGACCGCCCCAACGGGTGAAACTGGGGAGTGGGCCGGGTAGAGAATATGCCTGGATGCATAGGCGGAGCTTAGCATTACATACGATGGCATTGTAACAAATAATGATGGGAGACCGCAAATAGATTGGTGAGGAAAAAGAGAGAAAGGGTGCGGGAGAAGAGAGGGTGCTTTTTCTCCCTTATACGAAGTATACCCATGTCTTATAGCATTTGCAAGTGTTGATGCACGAAAAAATTTTGCATGGGAACTTCGACTTCCAGTAGAGGGATAAGTCTGGTAGAACTATGACGAGTTTATGGCAAAAGTGAAGCGCTCAAGGGGTTTCTCTTGCAAACTGCTGGATTGAAAGATATACTTGAGGCGTTATTGGAAGATGAAGATCGAGGAGTACTGGTTTGAGAGCAGAAGAAATGCTGATTAGCGGCGTCAGCATCCAGTTTCTGAGTGGCCCACTCACAGACAAGGTCATTGCTATTTCTAAAGCAGTCACTACAATTGGTCGAGATGGAGAGAACGATATAGTTGTTTTAGATCCAAGGGTTTCCAGAAGGCACGCCTGTATCCGTCTGCAAGGGAATGGCTGGACGATCGAAAACCTTTCATCGAACAATTTTGTCGCCATCAACCAGCAGCGTATGCAGCAAGGGATTCTGCAGAACAGCAGTATGGTGAGCCTTGGAGAGAGTACAAGCTTCGTCTTCCTTCTCCAACAAGCAGCGTTCCAACAGCCAGTGGCATATGAGCAACCAGCGGCACCCACGCCTCCAGCTATGATGCGACCAGTAGCGCCAGCGACGCCTCCACCGATGGCACGACCGGGAGAGCCAGGGCCATGGCCGCCGGTCAATATTCCGCCGGGGATCTCGCCTTCGGGGACCGCGATCGCATCGTTGGACGATATCGGCATGCCGTCGCTTACGGTGAGTAGCAACGTTCATAGCAACGAGCAGAAGCATATTTTGAATAAACAGGTTATGACGATTGGACGCGAGAGCGGATGCGATATTGTTATCGCGGAGCCCGTCATCTCGGGAATGCACGCGCAGATCGTACGCGAAGGCAACGACCTGGTGCTTATCCATCCTCATCCCGCGCGCGGCAAGACGCTCAACGGACTCTGGTATCAGGGGCAGCGCCTGCGCGGGGACCAGCAATTCCGCAAGCGACTGGTCCAGGGCGATATCTTCCGCATCGGCGACCAACACGGAACACTGGTCACGCTTACCTACAACGATGGAATTGCACATCAGCAGGAAACGCTGCTGCCCGAGATGCAGCCCATTCCGCTGACCAGCAACAGGCTGACAATCGGGCGCGCGCCTGACAACACCATAGTGCTCAACCACCCACAGGTCTCGGCCCACCACGCGGTCCTGGAGAAGGTCGAGGGCGGCTATCGCATCATCGATGCCAACAGCACTAACCACGTCTATGTCAACGGGCAACGCGTCACCAACCAGCTTGTACGCACGGGCGACGAGATCCGCATCGGTCCCTATCGACTTATTCACAATGGGACCGAGCTGAAACAGTACGACGAGAGCAGCCATATCCGCATCGACGCGCTGCACCTCAAGAAGGTCGGCAACAACAACGTCATCCTGCTGAACGACATCTCGCTGGCTATTCCGCCGCGCAAGTTCGTCGCGCTCGTCGGCGGCTCGGGGGCCGGCAAATCCACACTCATGGATGCCCTGAATGGTCTACGCCCGGCGCAGGAGGGGACCGTGCTGTATAACGGCGTGGATTACTATCGCAAGACCGCCGCCTTCAGTACGCAGCTCGGCTACGTACCCCAGGATGATATTGTCCATCGCGAACTGACCGTGGAGCGGGCGCTCTACTATTCGGCTCGCCTGCGCCTGCCCTGCGACTTTACGAAAGAGCAGATCAAGTGGCGCATCGACGAGGTGCTCGCGGATGTAGAGATAACTGAACGACGTCACCTGCTGGTGAGTAAACTCTCCGGGGGCCAGCGCAAACGTGTATCGATCGCCCTCGAACTACTGGCCAATCCCGGCATCTTCTTCCTGGACGAGCCTACGTCGGGCCTTGATCCGGGGATGGACCGCAAAATGATGTCGCTACTGCGTCGACTCGCGGATAGAGGACGCACAATTATCCTGGTCACGCACGCTACAAACAATATCAACGCCTGCGATTACGTCTGCTTCCTGGCGCAGGGAGGGCGACTCACCTACTTTGGTCCGCCCAACGAGGCCAAAAGATACTTTGATAAGACCGACTTCGCCGAGATTTACAGTACACTTGAGCCCAGCAAGGAGCAGCCGGATATTCCCAGGCAGGCCGAGGCGCGCTTCCTGGCATCGCCCGACTATCAACAGTATGTCGCGGAGCCATTGCGGGAAGGGCAAGCCCGGCAGGCACAGAACGGCAATCAGACGAGCACGGAGAAAATGCCGAAACGGGTTAAGCGCGGCAGCCCCCTGTCGCAGTTTGCGCTCCTTTCGACGCGCTATGTGGAGCTGCTCAAAAACGACGTAGGGAACCTGATGATCCTGCTGCTGCAGGCGCCGGTCATCGCCATTATGCTCGTCCTCATGGTACGCTTCGAAGTGGGGACGGGAGTCTTCGACGCCAATAACCTTGTACAGTGTGGCACTCAGATAATCACCTCGAACGGCCCACTCGCGCTGCCGCAGGCACGGACAAAGAGCCAGATCGACTGCCAGAGCGTGGTCGACTTCCTGAAAACCGACCCCAAAGGCCGGTCATTTGTACAGCAAAAAGGCGGACAGCAGCAGGCCCTACAGGACTTTATCCTGCCGGGACCGGGAACCGATGCGCAAAAGGTGCTCTTCATCATGGCATTCGCCACCGTCCTCTTCGGCTGCATTAACGGAGCACGTGAGATCGTCAAGGAGGCGGCTATCTATAAGCGCGAGCGCGCCGTCAACCTCGGCATCCTGCCTTATATGTTCTCGAAGATCGTCGTGCTGGGGCTGCTCTGCCTCTTCCAGAGCGCTATCCTCGTCCTGGTGGTGAATTTCGGCGAACCTCTTCAGCAGGGGGTATTCTTACCACCCCTCCTGGAGAGCTACATCACGCTCGCGCTGACCTCGCTGGCGGGCCTCATGGTCGGCCTGACGATCTCGGCCATCGCGCCCAACAACGACCGGGCCATCAGCTTCGTCCCGATCATCCTGATCCCCCAGGTCATCTTCTCGGGCGCCATCATCCCGCTCAAGGACTGGGTTACGCAGATACTGGCGACCGTCTTCCCCACGCGCTGGGCGATGGCCGCGCTGGGGACCTCAATCGGCCTGCACGCCGATAAGGTCGGTGGAGACAAATTGTTCGGCACCGACAATACCTATCACAGCACGCTCTTCTCCATCTACAGCCAGAGCGATGCTCTGCACCGGCTCCTGCTCTCGTGGGGGATGCTGGGAGCCATCATCGTGGTACTGGTCATTGTGGTTGGCATCGCGCTGAAACGGAAGGATGTGAGAAGCTGAACTCTCCTAAGAACTGATCTCTCTCACGACACTTTCTCAACCGGGAACTGGATCCCGGTGAGAAAGTTGTCCAGGTTGCCATCCTTTCGAAGACAGATCGCCCACTAAGTTTTGCAATATACAGTCCTCAAGGAGGAGAGCACTCAGGTTGACGTGGATGTTGGAGGCGCGACTGACTGCGAGGTCGGTGTGGGTGGCGCGACTGGCTGCGAGGTCGGCGTGGGTGGCGCGACCGGCTCCGAGGTCGGCGTGGGTGGCGCAATTGGCTGTGAGGTCGGTGTAGGTGGAGCTACGGGCTCTTGGGAGGTCGGCGTGGGTGGCGCGACCGGCTGCGAGGTTGGCGTGGGTGGAGCTACAGGCTGTTGGGAAGTTGGTGTAGGCTGAGCGGCAGGAGGCGAGGTCGACGTGGACGCCGCAGCAACAACTGTCAGATCGACTGCAACTTCCTTATTAGCTTCATTATCGGCATTATTACAATGATCTTGAGGATTCGGTGGAAGAAATTCAACACACCCCTTATAGTCACCAGGCGGCATAGTCGACGAGACCGACACTATGATATCCGCATTCGATTTCCCAGACTGCCCCGATTTTCCAGGTGGCACTGTGCCACCAGAAGGTGAAACGCTGAGCCAGCCTTTCCCATCGAACATTTCTATTAA
>Ga0137365_10000640_pt1 | contig 24366 bp, 9 predicted proteins | sample SagtaG_9_FD_104799 | JGI IMG/M metagenome (GOLD analysis project Ga0137365, IMG submission 104799) | Vadose zone soil microbial communities from Sagehorn Ranch, Mendocino, California, USA - Sage1_L_40_16 metaG | ecosystem: Environmental > Terrestrial > Soil > Vadose zone | place: USA: California...
GGCCAGCAGAGCTCGGTCAAAACAGTGCGTCTGAGCGAACGAACCCTTGATCGTGAGCTCGCGGGCGAAGATGTCGTACGGCGAGAAGGGCACTCGGTCGGCTGCCTCGGCCATGCCGTAGACCAGGATGGTGCCGCCCGGGCGCGTCAGTTCAGGGCACCGCGCCAGGACGGCCGGAACGCCGGTCGCCTCGACGACGACGTCGAAACCACCGGGGTTGACCGAGCGCAACCGGGCCACCGACGCGGCGATGTCGTCGCGCTTCAGCCGAACGGTCTCGTCCACGCCGAACGCGCGGGCCAACTCCAGCTTGTGCGGCGACGGCGCGGCCACGGTCAGCCGCGCCGCGCCACCATGCAGGAGCAACTGGGATAGCAGCAGACCGGTCGGTCCGGCGCCGAAGACCAACACGTCGGAGCCGGGCCTGAGCCCCAGAACGTCGGCGCCGTGTATCGCGCAGGCCAGCGGCTCGGTCATCACCGCGACCATCGGATCGATCCCGTCGAGCGGGAAGCATTTCGCCGCATCGACGATCACGAACTCCGCGAAACCGCCGGGCGCGTTGACGCCCAGCGAGGTGAAGCTCAGGCAGAACAGCGGCCGGTCACGTCGGCAGTACTCGCACACTCCGCACAACACGGTGTTGTCGGCGGCCACCTGCTCGCCGGGGGCGAGCCCGACCACGCCGTCGCCGAGCGACTCGACCTCACCGACGATCTCGTGCCCCGGGATGAGGGGGTAGCGCGCCATGAACCCGCCGGCGAGCAGGTGCCGGTCGGTCCCGCAGACCCCGGTGAGCACCGTCCGCAAGCGGACCTGGCCCCGCATCGGCTCAGGCTCCGGTACGTCGGCAACGAGGTGCCGGCCCGGCCCCTCGAACACGACTGCTCGCACTGCGGCCCTCCCTGCTCGGGTGGCGTGGCACAGGCCAGCCTGCAAGCCGACATCCCGGAGTTGTCTATCACGGCTCGGGCCCAGCCGAGCTCCGGACCGTGCCGGGCGTGGATGGCCGCGCATGAGCTGCGTTACTGCTACCGCCGCGGCCACGACCTACCAACGCCCGCCGCCGACTGCGCGACATCCTGACCCGCTGCGTGTTCTCCGATGCACATGGTGCTCATCGCGATCGACCTGATCGCCTGGACGGACATCGCCGCGCTCGCCGAGCCTCCGCGCGTCGCAGCACCTCATTGACCGATTGGACCGCCGGCGCGGTCGAACATGACAGGCTGATCCGGCGACGGTCGGGACCCCGGGGCGCGCGTCGGGAGCATGGCGGCGGCCCAGTGGGCTTGGCCGGAGGCATCCAGGGCGGACAGCGATCGGAGGAGCAGGCCATAAGGCTAGACGCTGCCGGGTCGACATCGCCGGCATTCGGAGCGTCTGTTGCCTTGCTCCGGTGGGTCGCTGCAGCCCGGGCGGCCCACCGCGCCGCCGCTGTGGCGCAGCGGCGGCGCGGTGCGGCGGTGCTCAGGTGGGGTCGCGGCGCCGGAACAGCACGGCGGCGACCGCGGAGATGGCGATGGTGTAGCCGGCCAGCGTCAGCGCTGCGGCCCAGGGCGGGAGCGGGTGGTCGCCGATCCCGGTCAGCGCTGCGGCAGTCCCGTTCGGCGTCCAGCGGGTCACGCCGTCGTGGTGGAGCAGTGCGGGCAGGATGCCCTCCCCGACGAAGCGCCACAGCAGGACCGCGCCGATCGCGATGGCGGTGCTGCGGGTGAGCACCCCGAGTCCGGTTGCGAGCACTGCGAACACGGCGCCCACCGCGACCGCCCCGGCGAGGTGTGCCCAGGAGACGCTGGTCTGGGTGAACGACGCGCCGGATCCGGCGGCGGCGACCAGGCCGGCGGCGACCGCGGCGGCGGTGCCGAGCAGGACGAGCAGGCCGCCGTAGGCTGCGGCGACGGTGCTCTTCGCGGCGAGCACCTGGCGGCGGCGCGGTACGGCCAGCAGCGTGGTGCGGATGGTGCGGTGCTGGAACTCGCCCGCGCTGGCCAGCACGGCCGAGACGATTGCCAGGAACCACATCGCCTGCGCGGGGGTGCCGGCGAGGGCGGCGAGGCGGAGCGGCTCGTGCGCGCCGATCGTGATCCGCACGGCGGCGAATCCGATGGCGGCGGAGACGGCGACCGCGACAACGGCCACGATCCAGGTGGTTCGCAGGGTGCGCAGCTTGAGCGCTTCGGCGGACAGCAGGGCGGTCATGACCGGGTTCCGTTCGAGACGAGGTCGAGGAACAGCTCCTCGAGCGAGGTGGACTGGTGGTGGGCCATCAGGTCCGCGGTGGACCCTCGGGCGATCAGCCGGCCGTGGTCGATCAGGATCACGTCGTCCACGGTCTGGGCCAGCTCGGCGAGCTGGTGGCTGGACACGAGCAGGGTGCGGCCCTGGTCGGCCAGTCCGCGCAGCAGGCCACGCAGCCAGGAGATGCCGATCGGGTCCAGGCCGTTGGCCGGCTCGTCCAGGATCAGCGTGGGTGGGTCGCCGAGCAGGGCGGCGGCCAGGCCGAGGCGCTGGCGCATGCCGGTGGAGTAGCCGCCGACCCGGCGCCGGGCGGCGCCGGTCAGGTCGACCAACTCGAGCAGCTCGTCGACCCGGCGGTCGGCGATGCCGGCCGGGCGGGCCAGCACCCGCAGCGCGTTGCGCCCGGTCCGGCCGGGGTGGAAGACGTCCGGGTCGGTGAGCGCGCCGACGGCGTGCGCCGGGTCGGGCAGGGCCGGGTAGGGCAGGCCGTCGATGGTCGCGGTGCCCGAGGTGGGTCTGGTCAGCCCGAGCAGCATCCGCAACGTGGTGGACTTGCCGGCGCCGTTGGCGCCCACGAAGCCGGTGATCGAGCCGGGCTCGAGGCTGAAGCTGAGGTCGTCGACCGCGGTCACCGCGCCGTACCGCTTGGTGAGGTGGTCGATCTGGATGCGGGGCATTGCACTGTCCTTTCTGGAGGGTTGGTGGGTCAGCTGGCGCGCACCGCGGCGACGACGCGGTGCACCTGGGCGAGCACCAGCTCGGGCTGCTCGTGCTGGATGTCGTGTCCGCTGTGGACGGCGATGACGTGGGTGGAGCCGGGTTGCATGGCGGCGAGCTCGTCCTGCAGCTGCTGCCACAGCCGCTCCTGCGCGTCGGCCTCGGTCCCGGGCGGGTAGTGCTCGCCGCCGTGGGTGATCACGGCCAGCGGCATGCGGCGCAGCGCGTGCGCGGCCAGCGCGGCCCTGGTCTGCGCCTCGGCTCGGCAGATGTCCATCAGCTCGGCGTCCTCCTGCACTGGTGGGATGCCGCAGGCGGCCGCGGCGACCTGGTCCCACAGCTCGCGGGGGACGAACTGCTTGGCCAGCTCGATGCTGCGGCGGTGGTAGTCGGGGTGGACCCCGTCGATGAGCACCATCCCGGCCACCTGGTCGGGGTACCGGCTGGCGTACAGCAGGCTGAACAGGCCGCCGTTGGAGTGCCCGGCCAGCACGTACGGTCCGGGCACCCGCGCGGCGGCGAGCAGCGCGTGCAGGTCGCGGACCCGGTCGAGGCCGGTGCGCGGCCCGGGCGCCGGGTCGCTGCGGCCGGACGGGCCGTCCTGCCGGGCCGGGTCGTAGCTGCACACCCGGGTCAGCCCGGAGAGCTGGTTCTGCAGGTCGTACCAGTCGACGGTCAGGCCGTTCTCGAATACCACGGTGGGGCCGCCGGAGCCGGTGCAGCGCAGGAACAGCCGGCGGCCGCCCACGTCGAACCAGCCGTTGTAGCGGCCGCGGGGGACCAGCGTCGGCGGCGCCTGCTCCACGCCGAGGGTGTCGATGAGCGGGCCGTCGGTGCCGATGGCGACCGCCCCGCGCTCACCGGAGGCGGACCGGACGATCGCCAGCGCCTGGTTCGGCCGGGGCGGGTAGGAGAAGCCGACCAGGCGCATCGGCCCCCGCTCGGCGAGGGTCGAGCGGAAGACGGCGAGCGTCTCCTCGGCCGACCGCACCTGCTGCAGGCCGGCACTCAGGTGCGCCCGCACCTCCTGGACGGTCAGCGTCGCCGCGCCGCCGGCGAGGTTGTCCAGCACCCACCCCAGCTGCCGGCCCAGCGGCCCGGCCGGCAGCCGGTGCACCGGGGAGCAGTCGCGCAGCTCGTAGGCGTCGTAGCGGGCACAGTAGTGGGCGGCGGCGGGTGGTGCGGCCGCCGGCTGTGCGGAGGCGGCGGCCCCCAGCGGTGCGAGCACCGCGGCCGCGGCGGCAGCCGCGAGCGCGACGCGAACGGATCTCGACATGGTGATGCATCCCCCGGAGGTGTGGATGGCGGCGGCCGGCTGGCAACGCCTGCCGACGACGCTAGGGACCGGCCCGGGCGGGGGCGTCGGCCCGCCGCTGTCACCTACCCGTGCATCGCCGGGAGGTGGCGTACTCCGCGCGGAGTACGGCTCAGCCGGCCCCGGGGATGACGAGGCCCGACTCGTAGGCGACGACCACCAGCTGCGCGCGGTCCCGCAGCCCGAGCTTGGTCAGGATGCGGCTGACGTGCGTCTTGGCGGTCGCCGGGCTGACCACCAGCCGCCCGGCGATCTCGGCGTTGGACAGCCCCTGCGCGACCAGGACCAGCACCTCCCGCTCGCGCCCGGTCAGCTCGGCCAGCGCGTCCGGGCGCGGCCGTCCCGCGGCTGGCCGGCGGGCGAACTCGCGGACCAGCAGGCTGGTCACCGACGGCGCCAGCAGCGACTCACCGGCCGCCACCACCCGGATCGCCTTGACCAGGTCCTCGGGTGTGACGTCCTTGAGCAGGAAGCCGCTGGCCCCGGCGGCCAACGCGGCATACACGTGCTCGTCGAGGTCGAACGTGGTGAGCACGAGCACCCGGACGCCTGCGGTGCGCGGGTCGGCGGTGATCCGCCGGGTCGCCTCGATGCCGTCCATCTCCGGCATCCGCACGTCCATCAGCAGCACGTCCGGCCGCTGCTGGCGGGCCAGGACAACCGCCTGCAGCCCGTTTGACGCCTCGCCGACGAAGCTCATGTCCGGCACCAGCCCGAGCTGCACCCGGAAGCCATCGCGGACCAGCGCCTGGTCGTCGGCGATGCCCACCCGGATGCTCACGCCCCGATCCCCTCCCGCAGCGGCAGACTGGCCCGCACCAGCCAGCCGCCGCCCTCCAGCGGCCCGGCCTGCGCCGAGCCGTGCAGCAGCTCCACCCGCTCGCGCATGCCGACCAGCCCGTGCCCGCCTGGCGCCGGGACCGGGCCCGCCGGGGCGCCGCCGCGGTCGGTCACCTCGATCCGCAGCCAGCCGTCCCGGGCCTCCAGCCGCACGGCCGCGGCTGCTCCGGGTGCGTGCCGGAGCACGTTGGTCAGCGCCTCCTGCACGACCCGGTAGGCGCACCGACCGACGGCCGGCGGCACCGGCCCGGGGTCCCCCACCCACTCGAGGCTGGTCTGTACCCCGGCCCGGCGGGACTGCTCGACCAGGGCGGGCAGGCCGGCCAGGCCGAGCGCGGTCTCCGGTGCATCGGCTACCCGTTCCCGCAGCACCCCCACCACGGCGCGCATCTCCTGCATGGCGGCCCGGCTGGTCGCCTCGACGTGGACCAGGGCGGTGCGGACCGCGCCGAGATCGCCGGCGTCCAGCGCCACCCGCGCGGTGCCCGACTGCACCGCGATCGCGCTGAGCCCGTGGCCAACCACGTCGTGCAGGTCGCGTGCGATGCGCAGCCGCTCCTCCAGCGCTGCCTGGCCGCGGGCGGCGGCCTGCTCCCGCTCCAGCGAGGCGGCGCGTTCCCGCAGGGCCGACACCCGGTCCCGCTGTGCGCGGGTGAGGGCGCCGCCGAGCAGCACGATCAGCGTGACCAGCAGCAGGGTGGGCAGCTCGTTGCGGCCCTCCGGGTGCACCGCGGCGGCACCGGCGATGCCCGCGACCAGCGCCGCGGCGACCGCGCCGCCGGCGACCATCGCCCGCCGCAGACCCGGCAGGTGGGCGGCCACCGCGAACACCGCGACCCACCCGGCGTACGGCGGGGCCGGCTGCACCACCAGCCCGTACCCGCCGCACGCCAGGACCACGACCGCCGCCACGGCCGCCGGCCGGACCCGGCGCCAGGCCAGCGGGATCCCCTCGGCCGCCACCAGCCCGATGCCCAGCAGACCCGCCCAGGCGGCCACCGGCTCCGGTGGGGTGGGACCGGTCTCGCGCGGCGCCAGCGCGCTGAGCAGCGTCAGCCCGACCGCGATCGCCCAGTCACGCCCGCTCGGACGGCTGCTCATGCGTCGAGGGTGCCAGCAGCGGCGCCGCCCTGTCGTCGTCCTGCAGGTTCTCGATGACGAAGCAGCCGCCGGGTTGCAGGTGCGCTGCGGCGTTGCGGACGGCCTGGACCTGCTCGTCTTGGCCGGTCAGGTTCGTGATCGTGTTGCGCAGCAGGTAGACCACCGCGAACGGTCCGTCCACGGTGGCGGTCGCGAAGTCGCCCATGGTCACGCCGACGTCGCGGCCGCCCGGCTGCGCGCGAAGCTGCGCCACCATCGCGGGGGACAGCTCGATCCCGTGCACGCGCACGTCCCGACGGCTCAGCGGTATGGCGATGCGCCCCGTACCGACGCCGAGCTCGAGGGCGGGGCCCGTTGCCGCCAGGTCGGCGAGGAATTTCACGGCCGGGTCCACAACAGCCGGATCGAACAGCTCCGGCCACAAGGTCTGGTACCGCGCGGCCATCCACTCGTCGAAATGCGTCTCCGGCATGCGGCCGAACGTAACGAGGGTCCCCGGGTAGCGGTAACGAGTTTCCATCGAGCGGTCGACTCACCGTGCCAACCAGTCCTCCGGCCATGGCACCGCCTGCCGGTCGCGGCATGCTTGGTGCCGGCGCTGGGCCGTCGGACACCGTTGGTAGTCGGACGCCGGCATCCTGGGCCGCCGGTCCGTGGTTCGGGCTCGCGACGGCTGAACAGCAGCCTGCGGCCGGCGCGCGACCGCCGCGCCCACCGTCGCTGGTGCACCGCACAGACCGGCGTCACCCATGCGGTTCGTTGCGGCCGGACCGCAGGGCCCGGCCGGTACACGTCGTCAAGCGTGGGTGGCCTGGTGCTGATCGAGGTGGTGGTGAGCCCGAGCTCGGTGATGGCCGGGATCGCCCGGCCGGGGGCTCGCTCGTGCAGTGGCACGGTGAGCGTGGCGCCGACGGCGAACGCGTCGGCACCGCCGATGCCGCTGCTCCGCGGCAACGCCAGCGCGGCCTGGGGGTCGCCTCCAACCCTGAGCTCCACGATCTCCTGACCGAGGGTGGCGAGCAGCGCGGCGGGAGTGTCCAGGGCGACGATCCTGCCCTGGTGCACGATCGCGATGCGGTCGCACAACCGCTCGGCCTCGTCGAGGTAGTGGGTGGTGAGCAGGATCGTCAGCTCCGCGTGGTCACGCAGGCCGGCGACGATGTCGAGCAACTCGAAGCGGATCCGTGGGTCCAAGCCGACGGTCGGCTCGTCCAGGAAGAGCACCTGGGGCCGGGAGAGGAGCGCGCGAGCGATCTCCAGCCGGCGCCGCTGGCCGCCGCTGTAGCTCGCGACGGCTCGGTCGAGCAGGTCGGTGAGGCCGAAGGCGTCGGCAACGTCGGCAATGCGCCGCCGGACCTCAGCAGCCTCCACGCCCCACAGTCGCGCGTGGATCTCGAGGTTGCGGCGCCCGGTGAGCGGTTGGTCGACCACGGAGTCCTGGAACACCACGTTCGCTCGTCTCGCCCGCGCCGACCTCGACGAGATCGCCGACATCCGCGGGTGGCTCGCGGTCGTGGTGAGCCGGCTGTGCCTGGACCAGCTCCGCTCAGCGCGTTCACAGCGCGAGACGTACGTTGGTCCGTGGCTGCCCGAGCCGCTGATCGAGCCTTCGGGTCAAGCGTTCGACCCGGCCGAGCGGGTCACGCTCGACGACAGCGTGCGCATGGCGTTGCTCGTCGTCCTGGAACGACTCACCCCGGCGGAGCGGGGCGCGTTCGTGTTGCACGACCTGTTCAGGTTCTCCTTCGAGGACGTCGCCAGCATCGTGGGCGGCTCACCGGAGGCCTGCCGTCAGTTGGCCAGGCGAGCCCGCCAGCACATCCAGCAGCAGACGGACCCGGCCCGCTTCCAGGTCGACCCGGCCCAGTTGACCCGCATCGCCGCTCGGTTCATCGAGGCGTCGTCCAACGGCGACCTCAGCGCGCTCATGGACGTGCTCGACCCCGACGTGGTCGGGTGGACCGACAGCGGCGGCGTCCTCGTGACCGCCCCCCGCAAGCCCGTCGTCGGCCGCCGGCGGGTCGCGGAGGTCTTCCTGAGGTTCGTGAAGGACGTCGGGGTCGACCTTGTCCCGATGCCGGTGAACGGCGAGCCCGGAGCCCTCGCCTTGCGGGACGGTCGACTGATCTCCGTCATCGCCTTCGAGACCCGCGAAGGGCTGATCACCCGAGTCCACGGTATCGCCAACCCGCAGAAGATCGCCTACGTGGCGTCGCTGCTCTAGGCCGGCTGCTCGACGACCCAACCGTCGCAGGTCCCACTGGTCCACAGCCGAAAGGCGGCTCTGCCGCATTCGGTTTGGTGCCAGTGGGCCGCGACATCCCATCAGGAGAACGTCTTTCCATGCCGCCGAGCGCTTGGCCGCCTCCAGGGGTCGGTGCGGCCTGAGGCACGCCGCACATCCCTGGGCTCCGACGCCGAACTTCATGTCAGGGTGGAAACAATGCCTTTCCTGGGCGAGCCGGCTGTACTAGGTTGCAGGGCGCGGTCAGAGGCTGCCCCCGTGGCCTCTGGCCGCGCCTACACTCCCGCGCGGGTGCCGCTGTCTTGGGGATGCGCGGCGATGCATCCGCGGACACCGCCCTACCGGCGGATGGCCGAGGATTCCACGCCGGCTTGTGGCGCTCCGCGCTGCCGCCATCGCGGGCGCGGTCGGACGTGCCAGCCCGAGGAAGAACGCGCCGGGCCCGGACCCGAGCCTTGGCCGCGGAGCGCCGCGTGGGCTCAGTCGTTGACGTCGAGTACGTCCCTGACCTTGTCGAGGAGGGCGGTTCTTGCCTCAGCAGGCGTTGAGTTCGGCCTTCCAGCCGACGCCCGGCGTGTACGTCGCGGTGAACCTGATCCCCGCGATCGTTCCGTCGAAGCGACCGTAGTCGGTGACGATCGCCTTCCAGACGATCGGCCGCAAGGCGGTGAACACGGCACCGCCGTTGCCGCCGCAGCCGTTGTTCGCTTCGTTGATCAATGCGATGTGCAGGGCAAGCTCGGCGGCCTTCCGGGAGTCCGGGCGGGCGGCGTTGATCGGCGGGCTGGTCGTGGCGAGCGTCCGTAGCGCGGCCAGGTCACCGGGGTAGCGCTTGGCGATGGCGGACCCGGCGGCGAAGGCACCGAGCATCTCCACGGATCTCCGGTCGGTGACCGGCACCGGCTCGTAGGTGAACTCGTACACGCCGTTGAACGCGGCGGCGCGGGCGACCAGTTCGCTGTGGACCAGCAGCACGGCGCGCAGCAGGTCGGGGTCGAGACCCGCCGGGATGGCCGCGGCGGCCTGGTCCGGCACGGCCGCCTTGATCACGGCGCGGATCGAGCGGTCGAAGTGGATCGTGCTGCGGCCGACGCCGCCACGGTTGATAGCCGCCGCGGCGGCCCGGATCCGCGCGTCGGAGGATCGGGCGGCCGCGAAGAACGGCGCTAGGTCCTCCGCCGCCGACGGCGCCGAACTCGCCGGCGGTGCCGGCTTCACCGGCGGGCGCTGCTGCGGCGCGGGGGTCGTCGTCGGTATCGACGGATGGGTCGACCCGAGGTCGACCGCCGGGGGCCGATTCGGCGTCGAACCGACCGGGTCCGCCAGCGGACTGGTACGACCGCCACATGCACCGACCAGGCCTGCCAGCAATACGGCGAGGAGCAGGACCAGGGCTGGGGCGCGAGCCCGTCCTGCTCCGGCAGCGCCCCGGCGCAGGCCGGACACTGTCGTGCCGCCGGCCATGTGGCCGAGCGTCGACGATGTGATCAGGGCACGCCGACGGTGGGTCATCCGTCTCATCGAGACTCCTCAGTAAGCGACGCCGTATGCGTCGGGTGCGTCCAACACGCGGGCGGGGCAGCGAATGTTGACTCGACTCAGGTCGCATGTCCCATCGGGCACCCCCGGCACGGTGCCGGATCTCGAACACGGTCGGCGCCGCGCGCCGGTGGTCGGCCGGCTACAGGGGGACCGCTCGAGCCGGCGAGCGGCTACCGCGGGCAACCAGCGACCCAGCCCGCGCCCGCGCCGTCTTCGCATTCGCCCACGGCATGGTGCTCCTGGAACTCACCCACCGGCTGCCACCCGGCGCAGACCCGGACGCGGCCTGGCGGGAAGGCATCGCCGCGTTCCAGCCACGGATTACTGGTAACCCGACCACACAGCCAGCTCGGAATCGAATTGCCGGCGAACGGAGAGGACCCCCTTTGGCCGCGTCAACCTGAGTCGGATCGGGCCGCCATTGCGGGAGGCGCCGCGAGTACGGGGATCAGGCCCCGCCGCCTCCACCGTCGGCGCCACCGCCCACGCCAGGCCCTAGATCGGGCGCCGCGTACGGCACCGTGCGGTAGAACCACAGCCGCGGACAGTCGCCATGTCGTCGACGCGGAGCGGGTGCCCGATCGGGCCGGCGGTGGGTTGGTCGTCAACGTGGCGTGCTGCGCGGGCGTCTAGAGGGCAGCCTGCGGCGCGCAGCGTCGCATTCGACAGGGGGTTCTCCGATGGAACGGATCGGTTGTTGTCGGCGTGCCTTGATCAGGTTCTCGCTGGCTGGGCCCGCCGTCGCGTCCGGCGGTTGTGGTACGGCTCCGCGGCCCGGCGATGGAAGCGGCGCGGGACGCGGCGCCGGCACCGGCCCACCGGGACGTGTGCGGGCAGTCGGCCCCGCTGTGGTCCTCGCGGTCATGGTGGTTGGTCTGACCGGCGCTTGCGGCGCTGGTCCCAGACCGGCGGCGGCTGGTCCGACCGCGGGCCAGGTCCCGGGCACGGCGACGACACCTGCCGACCGGCCGTCCTCGCCGTCCTCGTCGTCGGCACCGCGAACCGCTCCGCCGCTTCGGCCGGCCCCGGCCGGCGGGCCGGTGCCACCCGGATTCACGGCCTGGTCGGTGACGTTCGTGTCCGACCGGGAGGCCTACCTGCTCGGCGGCGCGCCGTGCCGCCGGCCGCCGTGCACGTCGGTGCTGCGCACGCTGGACGGCGGGCGCAGTTGGCGGGGGGTGCCGGCACCCCGGGCGCCGCTGCCCTCGGACTCCGAGTTGCTCGGACCCGCCTCGCCAAACACCGTCCGCGACATCAGGTTCGCCACCGGGCAGGACGGCTACGCATTCGGCAGCGGGCTGTGGACCACCCATGACGGCGCCCGGTCCTGGCGGCGGCTGACCAGCCTCGGCGCTGTGACGGACCTGGCCACCGACGGCCGCACCGTCTACGCCGTGGTGTCGGACTGCGCCGCAGGCGGCGGGCGGTGTCGCGGCACCCGGCTGCTGACCTCGCCGGTCTCGACCGACGCCTTCCGGCCGGTCGGCGGACTGGCCTCCGGCGACCGCGGTGGCGCGGTGTCGACCGGCGGCGGGACGACTGTCGTCGCGCTCAACGGCGCACGGTACGTCCGGCGCGGCACCGGCGGCTGGACCCGAATGGCTGAGCCGTGCCGGCCGCTGGATGGCCCGGTCGTGGCGCCGGCGTCCGGTACGACGCTGACCGCCTACTGCGCGGAGGGCGCCGCCGGCTCGGTCTTTCTGACCGTCCGGCAGACGCCCGACCTGGGTCGGCACTGGCTCACCCTCACTGGTCGCCCGCTGAAGCTGCCGGACGGCCTGGTGTCGCTCACCGCCGGCAGCGCCAGCACGCTCGCCGGCGCGTCGGCCAGCCGGGACCTGCTCGGCCGCATGTCGGTCAGTCGGGACGGCGGCCGGACCTGGGCGGATCCACCGCTGCCGCACACCGCTGCCGGCTGGCGCTACATCGGGGCGCGTTCCGCCACCGCGCTGGTGGCGTTGCCGGAACCGCCGGCCGCCGTGCTCTGGACCAGCGATACGGCCGGACGAAGCTGGATCCCCCACCCGATCCGGTAACGAGGCCAACCTCCACTCTGGACTCGGCTGTGCGGTTGGGAGCACACCGTCCATCGATCCTGCGGGTAGCGCGGCGGGCAAGGGAGTTGCAGGGGCGGGACCGTGCGGGTGCCGTGGGCATCGGCACTGGTCCGCGGCGGTCCGGCGCCGGACCGCCGCGGACCAGTGCCGATGCCCACGGCACCCGCACGGTCCCGCCCCTGCAACTCCCTTGCCCGCCGCGCTACCCGCAGGATCGATGGACGGTGTGCTCCCAACCGCACAGCCGAGTCCAGAGTGGAGGTTGGCCTCGTTACCGGATCGGGTGGGGGATCCAGCTTCGTCCGGCCGTATCGCTGGTCCAGAGCACGGCGGCCGGCGGTTCCGGCAACGCCACCAGCGCGGTGGCGGAACGCGCCCCGATGTAGCGCCAGCCGGCAGCGGTGTGCGGCAGCGGTGGATCCGCCCAGGTCCGGCCGCCGTCCCGACTGACCGACATGCGGCCGAGCAGGTCCCGGCTGGCCGACGCGCCGGCGAGCGTGCTGGCGCTGCCGGCGGTGAGCGACACCAGGCCGTCCGGCAGCTTCAGCGGGCGACCAGTGAGGGTGAGCCAGTGCCGACCCAGGTCGGGCGTCTGCCGGACGGTCAGAAAGACCGAGCCGGCGGCGCCCTCCGCGCAGTAGGCGGTCAGCGTCGTACCGGACGCCGGCGCCACGACCGGGCCATCCAGCGGCCGGCACGGCTCAGCCATTCGGGTCCAGCCGCCGGTGCCGCGCCGGACGTACCGTGCGCCGTTGAGCGCGACGACAGTCGTCCCGCCGCCGGTCGACACCGCGCCACCGCGGTCGCCGGAGGCCAGTCCGCCGACCGGCCGGAAGGCGTCGGTCGAGACCGGCGAGGTCAGCAGCCGGGTGCCGCGACACCGCCCGCCGCCTGCGGCGCAGTCCGACACCACGGCGTAGACGGTGCGGCCGTCGGTGGCCAGGTCCGTCACAGCGCCGAGGCTGGTCAGCCGCCGCCAGGACCGGGCGCCGTCATGGGTGGTCCACAGCCCGCTGCCGAATGCGTAGCCGTCCTGCCCGGTGGCGAACCTGATGTCGCGGACGGTGTTTGGCGAGGCGGGTCCGAGCAACTCGGAGTCCGAGGGCAGCGGCGCCCGGGGTGCCGGCACCCCCCGCCAACTGCGCCCGCCGTCCAGCGTGCGCAGCACCGACGTGCACGGCGGCCGGCGGCACGGCGCGCCGCCGAGCAGGTAGGCCTCCCGGTCGGACACGAACGTCACCGACCAGGCCGTGAATCCGGGTGGCACCGGCCCGCCGGCCGGGGCCGGCCGAAGCGGCGGAGCGGTTCGCGGTGCCGACGACGAGGACGGCGAGGACGGCCGGTCGGCAGGTGTCGTCGCCGTGCCCGGGACCTGGCCCGCGGTCGGACCAGCCGCCGCCGGTCTGGGACCAGCGCCGCAAGCGCCGGTCAGACCAACCACCATGACCGCGAGGACCACAGCGGGGCCGACTGCCCGCACACGTCCCGGTGGGCCGGTGCCGGCGCCGCGTCCCGCGCCGCTTCCATCGCCGGGCCGCGGAGCCGTACCACAACCGCCGGACGCGACGGCGGGCCCAGCCAGCGAGAACCTGATCAAGGCACGCCGACAACAACCGATCCGTTCCATCGGAGAACCCCCTGTCGAATGCGACGCTGCGCGCCGCAGGCTGCCCTCTAGACGCCCGCGCAGCACGCCACGTTGACGACCAACCCACCGCCGGCCCGATCGGGCACCCGCTCCGCGTCGACGACATGGCGACTGTCCGCGGCTGTGGTTCTACCGCACGGTGCCGTACGCGGCGCCCGATCTAGGGCCTGGCGTGGGCGGTGGCGCCGACGGTGGAGGCGGCGGGGCCTGATCCCCGTACTCGCGGCGCCTCCCGCAATGGCGGCCCGATCCGACTCAGGTTGACGCGGCCAAAGGGGGTCCTCTCCGTTCGCCGGCAATTCGATTCCGAGCTGGCTGTGTGGTCGGGTTACCAGTAATCCGTGGCTGGAACGCGGCGATGCCTTCCCGCCAGGCCGCGTCCGGGTCTGCGCCGGGTGGCAGCCGGTGGGTGAGTTCCAGGAGCACCATGCCGTGGGCGAATGCGAAGACGGCGCGGGCGCGGGCTGGGTCGCTGGTTGCCCGCGGTAGCCGCTCGCCGGCTCGAGCGGTCCCCCTGTAGCCGGCCGACCACCGGCGCGCGGCGCCGACCGTGTTCGAGATCCGGCACCGTGCCGGGGGTGCCCGATGGGACATGCGACCTGAGTCGAGTCAACATTCGCTGCCCCGCCCGCGTGTTGGACGCACCCGACGCATACGGCGTCGCTTACTGAGGAGTCTCGATGAGACGGATGACCCACCGTCGGCGTGCCCTGATCACATCGTCGACGCTCGGCCACATGGCCGGCGGCACGACAGTGTCCGGCCTGCGCCGGGGCGCTGCCGGAGCAGGACGGGCTCGCGCCCCAGCCCTGGTCCTGCTCCTCGCCGTATTGCTGGCAGGCCTGGTCGGTGCATGTGGCGGTCGTACCAGTCCGCTGGCGGACCCGGTCGGTTCGACGCCGAATCGGCCCCCGGCGGTCGACCTCGGGTCGACCCATCCGTCGATACCGACGACGACCCCCGCGCCGCAGCAGCGCCCGCCGGTGAAGCCGGCACCGCCGGCGAGTTCGGCGCCGTCGGCGGCGGAGGACCTAGCGCCGTTCTTCGCGGCCGCCCGATCCTCCGACGCGCGGATCCGGGCCGCCGCGGCGGCTATCAACCGTGGCGGCGTCGGCCGCAGCACGATCCACTTCGACCGCTCGATCCGCGCCGTGATCAAGGCGGCCGTGCCGGACCAGGCCGCCGCGGCCATCCCGGCGGGTCTCGACCCCGACCTGCTGCGCGCCGTGCTGCTGGTCCACAGCGAACTGGTCGCCCGCGCCGCCGCGTTCAACGGCGTGTACGAGTTCACCTACGAGCCGGTGCCGGTCACCGACCGGAGATCCGTGGAGATGCTCGGTGCCTTCGCCGCCGGGTCCGCCATCGCCAAGCGCTACCCCGGTGACCTGGCCGCGCTACGGACGCTCGCCACGACCAGCCCGCCGATCAACGCCGCCCGCCCGGACTCCCGGAAGGCCGCCGAGCTTGCCCTGCACATCGCATTGATCAACGAAGCGAACAACGGCTGCGGCGGCAACGGCGGTGCCGTGTTCACCGCCTTGCGGCCGATCGTCTGGAAGGCGATCGTCACCGACTACGGTCGCTTCGACGGAACGATCGCGGGGATCAGGTTCACCGCGACGTACACGCCGGGCGTCGGCTGGAAGGCCGAACTCAACGCCTGCTGAGGCAAGAACCGCCCTCCTCGACAAGGTCAGGGACGTACTCGACGTCAACGACTGAGCCCACGCGGCGCTCCGCGGCCAAGGCTCGGGTCCGGGCCCGGCGCGTTCTTCCTCGGGCTGGCACGTCCGACCGCGCCCGCGATGGCGGCAGCGCGGAGCGCCACAAGCCGGCGTGGAATCCTCGGCCATCCGCCGGTAGGGCGGTGTCCGCGGATGCATCGCCGCGCATCCCCAAGACAGCGGCACCCGCGCGGGAGTGTAGGCGCGGCCAGAGGCCACGGGGGCAGCCTCTGACCGCGCCCTGCAACCTAGTACAGCCGGCTCGCCCAGGAAAGGCATTGTTTCCACCCTGACATGAAGTTCGGCGTCGGAGCCCAGGGATGTGCGGCGTGCCTCAGGCCGCACCGACCCCTGGAGGCGGCCAAGCGCTCGGCGGCATGGAAAGACGTTCTCCTGATGGGATGTCGCGGCCCACTGGCACCAAACCGAATGCGGCAGAGCCGCCTTTCGGCTGTGGACCAGTGGGACCTGCGACGGTTGGGTCGTCGAGCAGCCGGCCTAGAGCAGCGACGCCACGTAGGCGATCTTCTGCGGGTTGGCGATACCGTGGACTCGGGTGATCAGCCCTTCGCGGGTCTCGAAGGCGATGACGGAGATCAGTCGACCGTCCCGCAAGGCGAGGGCTCCGGGCTCGCCGTTCACCGGCATCGGGACAAGGTCGACCCCGACGTCCTTCACGAACCTCAGGAAGACCTCCGCGACCCGCCGGCGGCCGACGACGGGCTTGCGGGGGGCGGTCACGAGGACGCCGCCGCTGTCGGTCCACCCGACCACGTCGGGGTCGAGCACGTCCATGAGCGCGCTGAGGTCGCCGTTGGACGACGCCTCGATGAACCGAGCGGCGATGCGGGTCAACTGGGCCGGGTCGACCTGGAAGCGGGCCGGGTCCGTCTGCTGCTGGATGTGCTGGCGGGCTCGCCTGGCCAACTGACGGCAGGCCTCCGGTGAGCCGCCCACGATGCTGGCGACGTCCTCGAAGGAGAACCTGAACAGGTCGTGCAACACGAACGCGCCCCGCTCCGCCGGGGTGAGTCGTTCCAGGACGACGAGCAACGCCATGCGCACGCTGTCGTCGAGCGTGACCCGCTCGGCCGGGTCGAACGCTTGACCCGAAGGCTCGATCAGCGGCTCGGGCAGCCACGGACCAACGTACGTCTCGCGCTGTGAACGCGCTGAGCGGAGCTGGTCCAGGCACAGCCGGCTCACCACGACCGCGAGCCACCCGCGGATGTCGGCGATCTCGTCGAGGTCGGCGCGGGCGAGACGAGCGAACGTGGTGTTCCAGGACTCCGTGGTCGACCAACCGCTCACCGGGCGCCGCAACCTCGAGATCCACGCGCGACTGTGGGGCGTGGAGGCTGCTGAGGTCCGGCGGCGCATTGCCGACGTTGCCGACGCCTTCGGCCTCACCGACCTGCTCGACCGAGCCGTCGCGAGCTACAGCGGCGGCCAGCGGCGCCGGCTGGAGATCGCTCGCGCGCTCCTCTCCCGGCCCCAGGTGCTCTTCCTGGACGAGCCGACCGTCGGCTTGGACCCACGGATCCGCTTCGAGTTGCTCGACATCGTCGCCGGCCTGCGTGACCACGCGGAGCTGACGATCCTGCTCACCACCCACTACCTCGACGAGGCCGAGCGGTTGTGCGACCGCATCGCGATCGTGCACCAGGGCAGGATCGTCGCCCTGGACACTCCCGCCGCGCTGCTCGCCACCCTCGGTCAGGAGATCGTGGAGCTCAGGGTTGGAGGCGACCCCCAGGCCGCGCTGGCGTTGCCGCGGAGCAGCGGCATCGGCGGTGCCGACGCGTTCGCCGTCGGCGCCACGCTCACCGTGCCACTGCACGAGCGAGCCCCCGGCCGGGCGATCCCGGCCATCACCGAGCTCGGGCTCACCACCACCTCGATCAGCACCAGGCCACCCACGCTTGACGACGTGTACCGGCCGGGCCCTGCGGTCCGGCCGCAACGAACCGCATGGGTGACGCCGGTCTGTGCGGTGCACCAGCGACGGTGGGCGCGGCGGTCGCGCGCCGGCCGCAGGCTGCTGTTCAGCCGTCGCGAGCCCGAACCACGGACCGGCGGCCCAGGATGCCGGCGTCCGACTACCAACGGTGTCCGACGGCCCAGCGCCGGCACCAAGCATGCCGCGACCGGCAGGCGGTGCCATGGCCGGAGGACTGGTTGGCACGGTGAGTCGACCGCTCGATGGAAACTCGTTACCGCTACCCGGGGACCCTCGTTACGTTCGGCCGCATGCCGGAGACGCATTTCGACGAGTGGATGGCCGCGCGGTACCAGACCTTGTGGCCGGAGCTGTTCGATCCGGCTGTTGTGGACCCGGCCGTGAAATTCCTCGCCGACCTGGCGGCAACGGGCCCCGCCCTCGAGCTCGGCGTCGGTACGGGGCGCATCGCCATACCGCTGAGCCGTCGGGACGTGCGCGTGCACGGGATCGAGCTGTCCCCCGCGATGGTGGCGCAGCTTCGCGCGCAGCCGGGCGGCCGCGACGTCGGCGTGACCATGGGCGACTTCGCGACCGCCACCGTGGACGGACCGTTCGCGGTGGTCTACCTGCTGCGCAACACGATCACGAACCTGACCGGCCAAGACGAGCAGGTCCAGGCCGTCCGCAACGCCGCAGCGCACCTGCAACCCGGCGGCTGCTTCGTCATCGAGAACCTGCAGGACGACGACAGGGCGGCGCCGCTGCTGGCACCCTCGACGCATGAGCAGCCGTCCGAGCGGGCGTGACTGGGCGATCGCGGTCGGGCTGACGCTGCTCAGCGCGCTGGCGCCGCGCGAGACCGGTCCCACCCCACCGGAGCCGGTGGCCGCCTGGGCGGGTCTGCTGGGCATCGGGCTGGTGGCGGCCGAGGGGATCCCGCTGGCCTGGCGCCGGGTCCGGCCGGCGGCCGTGGCGGCGGTCGTGGTCCTGGCGTGCGGCGGGTACGGGCTGGTGGTGCAGCCGGCCCCGCCGTACGCCGGGTGGGTCGCGGTGTTCGCGGTGGCCGCCCACCTGCCGGGTCTGCGGCGGGCGATGGTCGCCGGCGGCGCGGTCGCCGCGGCGCTGGTCGCGGGCATCGCCGGTGCCGCCGCGGTGCACCCGGAGGGCCGCAACGAGCTGCCCACCCTGCTGCTGGTCACGCTGATCGTGCTGCTCGGCGGCGCCCTCACCCGCGCACAGCGGGACCGGGTGTCGGCCCTGCGGGAACGCGCCGCCTCGCTGGAGCGGGAGCAGGCCGCCGCCCGCGGCCAGGCAGCGCTGGAGGAGCGGCTGCGCATCGCACGCGACCTGCACGACGTGGTTGGCCACGGGCTCAGCGCGATCGCGGTGCAGTCGGGCACCGCGCGGGTGGCGCTGGACGCCGGCGATCTCGGCGCGGTCCGCACCGCCCTGGTCCACGTCGAGGCGACCAGCCGGGCCGCCATGCAGGAGATGCGCGCCGTGGTGGGGGTGCTGCGGGAACGGGTAGCCGATGCACCGGAGACCGCGCTCGGCCTGGCCGGCCTGCCCGCCCTGGTCGAGCAGTCCCGCCGGGCCGGGGTACAGACCAGCCTCGAGTGGGTGGGGGACCCCGGGCCGGTGCCGCCGGCCGTCGGTCGGTGCGCCTACCGGGTCGTGCAGGAGGCGCTGACCAACGTGCTCCGGCACGCACCCGGAGCAGCCGCGGCCGTGCGGCTGGAGGCCCGGGACGGCTGGCTGCGGATCGAGGTGACCGACCGCGGCGGCGCCCCGGCGGGCCCGGTCCCGGCGCCAGGCGGGCACGGGCTGGTCGGCATGCGCGAGCGGGTGGAGCTGCTGCACGGCTCGGCGCAGGCCGGGCCGCTGGAGGGCGGCGGCTGGCTGGTGCGGGCCAGTCTGCCGCTGCGGGAGGGGATCGGGGCGTGAGCATCCGGGTGGGCATCGCCGACGACCAGGCGCTGGTCCGCGATGGCTTCCGGGTGCAGCTCGGGCTGGTGCCGGACATGAGCTTCGTCGGCGAGGCGTCAAACGGGCTGCAGGCGGTTGTCCTGGCCCGCCAGCAGCGGCCGGACGTGCTGCTGATGGACGTGCGGATGCCGGAGATGGACGGCATCGAGGCGACCCGGCGGATCACCGCCGACCCGCGCACCGCAGGCGTCCGGGTGCTCGTGCTCACCACGTTCGACCTCGACGAGCACGTGTATGCCGCGTTGGCCGCCGGGGCCAGCGGCTTCCTGCTCAAGGACGTCACACCCGAGGACCTGGTCAAGGCGATCCGGGTGGTGGCGGCCGGTGAGTCGCTGCTGGCGCCGTCGGTGACCAGCCTGCTGGTCCGCGAGTTCGCCCGCCGGCCAGCCGCGGGACGGCCGCGCCCGGACGCGCTGGCCGAGCTGACCGGGCGCGAGCGGGAGGTGCTGGTCCTGGTCGCGCAGGGGCTGTCCAACGCCGAGATCGCCGGGCGGCTGGTGGTCAGCCCGGCGACCGCCAAGACGCACGTCAGCCGCATCCTGACCAAGCTCGGGCTGCGGGACCGCGCGCAGCTGGTGGTCGTCGCCTACGAGTCGGGCCTCGTCATCCCCGGGGCCGGCTGAGCCGTACTCCGCGCGGAGTACGCCACCTCCCGGCGATGCACGGGTAGGTGACAGCGGCGGGCCGACGCCCCCGCCCGGGCCGGTCCCTAGCGTCGTCGGCAGGCGTTGCCAGCCGGCCGCCGCCATCCACACCTCCGGGGGATGCATCACCATGTCGAGATCCGTTCGCGTCGCGCTCGCGGCTGCCGCCGCGGCCGCGGTGCTCGCACCGCTGGGGGCCGCCGCCTCCGCACAGCCGGCGGCCGCACCACCCGCCGCCGCCCACTACTGTGCCCGCTACGACGCCTACGAGCTGCGCGACTGCTCCCCGGTGCACCGGCTGCCGGCCGGGCCGCTGGGCCGGCAGCTGGGGTGGGTGCTGGACAACCTCGCCGGCGGCGCGGCGACGCTGACCGTCCAGGAGGTGCGGGCGCACCTGAGTGCCGGCCTGCAGCAGGTGCGGTCGGCCGAGGAGACGCTCGCCGTCTTCCGCTCGACCCTCGCCGAGCGGGGGCCGATGCGCCTGGTCGGCTTCTCCTACCCGCCCCGGCCGAACCAGGCGCTGGCGATCGTCCGGTCCGCCTCCGGTGAGCGCGGGGCGGTCGCCATCGGCACCGACGGCCCGCTCATCGACACCCTCGGCGTGGAGCAGGCGCCGCCGACGCTGGTCCCCCGCGGCCGCTACAACGGCTGGTTCGACGTGGGCGGCCGCCGGCTGTTCCTGCGCTGCACCGGCTCCGGCGGCCCCACCGTGGTATTCGAGAACGGCCTGACCGTCGACTGGTACGACCTGCAGAACCAGCTCTCCGGGCTGACCCGGGTGTGCAGCTACGACCCGGCCCGGCAGGACGGCCCGTCCGGCCGCAGCGACCCGGCGCCCGGGCCGCGCACCGGCCTCGACCGGGTCCGCGACCTGCACGCGCTGCTCGCCGCCGCGCGGGTGCCCGGACCGTACGTGCTGGCCGGGCACTCCAACGGCGGCCTGTTCAGCCTGCTGTACGCCAGCCGGTACCCCGACCAGGTGGCCGGGATGGTGCTCATCGACGGGGTCCACCCCGACTACCACCGCCGCAGCATCGAGCTGGCCAAGCAGTTCGTCCCCCGCGAGCTGTGGGACCAGGTCGCCGCGGCCGCCTGCGGCATCCCACCAGTGCAGGAGGACGCCGAGCTGATGGACATCTGCCGAGCCGAGGCGCAGACCAGGGCCGCGCTGGCCGCGCACGCGCTGCGCCGCATGCCGCTGGCCGTGATCACCCACGGCGGCGAGCACTACCCGCCCGGGACCGAGGCCGACGCGCAGGAGCGGCTGTGGCAGCAGCTGCAGGACGAGCTCGCCGCCATGCAACCCGGCTCCACCCACGTCATCGCCGTCCACAGCGGACACGACATCCAGCACGAGCAGCCCGAGCTGGTGCTCGCCCAGGTGCACCGCGTCGTCGCCGCGGTGCGCGCCAGCTGACCCACCAACCCTCCAGAAAGGACAGTGCAATGCCCCGCATCCAGATCGACCACCTCACCAAGCGGTACGGCGCGGTGACCGCGGTCGACGACCTCAGCTTCAGCCTCGAGCCCGGCTCGATCACCGGCTTCGTGGGCGCCAACGGCGCCGGCAAGTCCACCACGTTGCGGATGCTGCTCGGGCTGACCAGACCCACCTCGGGCACCGCGACCATCGACGGCCTGCCCTACCCGGCCCTGCCCGACCCGGCGCACGCCGTCGGCGCGCTCACCGACCCGGACGTCTTCCACCCCGGCCGGACCGGGCGCAACGCGCTGCGGGTGCTGGCCCGCCCGGCCGGCATCGCCGACCGCCGGGTCGACGAGCTGCTCGAGTTGGTCGACCTGACCGGCGCCGCCCGGCGCCGGGTCGGCGGCTACTCCACCGGCATGCGCCAGCGCCTCGGCCTGGCCGCCGCCCTGCTCGGCGACCCACCCACGCTGATCCTGGACGAGCCGGCCAACGGCCTGGACCCGATCGGCATCTCCTGGCTGCGTGGCCTGCTGCGCGGACTGGCCGACCAGGGCCGCACCCTGCTCGTGTCCAGCCACCAGCTCGCCGAGCTGGCCCAGACCGTGGACGACGTGATCCTGATCGACCACGGCCGGCTGATCGCCCGAGGGTCCACCGCGGACCTGATGGCCCACCACCAGTCCACCTCGCTCGAGGAGCTGTTCCTCGACCTCGTCTCGAACGGAACCCGGTCATGACCGCCCTGCTGTCCGCCGAAGCGCTCAAGCTGCGCACCCTGCGAACCACCTGGATCGTGGCCGTTGTCGCGGTCGCCGTCTCCGCCGCCATCGGATTCGCCGCCGTGCGGATCACGATCGGCGCGCACGAGCCGCTCCGCCTCGCCGCCCTCGCCGGCACCCCCGCGCAGGCGATGTGGTTCCTGGCAATCGTCTCGGCCGTGCTGGCCAGCGCGGGCGAGTTCCAGCACCGCACCATCCGCACCACGCTGCTGGCCGTACCGCGCCGCCGCCAGGTGCTCGCCGCGAAGAGCACCGTCGCCGCAGCCTACGGCGGCCTGCTCGTCCTGCTCGGCACCGCCGCCGCGGTCGCCGCCGGCCTGGTCGCCGCCGCCGGATCCGGCGCGTCGTTCACCCAGACCAGCGTCTCCTGGGCACACCTCGCCGGGGCGGTCGCGGTGGGCGCCGTGTTCGCAGTGCTCGCAACCGGACTCGGGGTGCTCACCCGCAGCACCGCCATCGCGATCGGCGCGGTCCTGCTGTGGCGCTTCGTCGGGGAGGGCATCCTGCCCGCACTGCTCCACCACGACGGCGTGACCCGCTGGACGCCGAACGGGACTGCCGCAGCGCTGACCGGGATCGGCGACCACCCGCTCCCGCCCTGGGCCGCAGCGCTGACGCTGGCCGGCTACACCATCGCCATCTCCGCGGTCGCCGCCGTGCTGTTCCGGCGCCGCGACCCCACCTGAGCACCGCCGCACCGCGCCGCCGCTGCGCCACAGCGGCGGCGCGGTGGGCCGCCCGGGCTGCAGCGACCCACCGGAGCAAGGCAACAGACGCTCCGAATGCCGGCGATGTCGACCCGGCAGCGTCTAGCCTTATGGCCTGCTCCTCCGATCGCTGTCCGCCCTGGATGCCTCCGGCCAAGCCCACTGGGCCGCCGCCATGCTCCCGACGCGCGCCCCGGGGTCCCGACCGTCGCCGGATCAGCCTGTCATGTTCGACCGCGCCGGCGGTCCAATCGGTCAATGAGGTGCTGCGACGCGCGGAGGCTCGGCGAGCGCGGCGATGTCCGTCCAGGCGATCAGGTCGATCGCGATGAGCACCATGTGCATCGGAGAACACGCAGCGGGTCAGGATGTCGCGCAGTCGGCGGCGGGCGTTGGTAGGTCGTGGCCGCGGCGGTAGCAGTAACGCAGCTCATGCGCGGCCATCCACGCCCGGCACGGTCCGGAGCTCGGCTGGGCCCGAGCCGTGATAGACAACTCCGGGATGTCGGCTTGCAGGCTGGCCTGTGCCACGCCACCCGAGCAGGGAGGGCCGCAGTGCGAGCAGTCGTGTTCGAGGGGCCGGGCCGGCACCTCGTTGCCGACGTACCGGAGCCTGAGCCGATGCGGGGCCAGGTCCGCTTGCGGACGGTGCTCACCGGGGTCTGCGGGACCGACCGGCACCTGCTCGCCGGCGGGTTCATGGCGCGCTACCCCCTCATCCCGGGGCACGAGATCGTCGGTGAGGTCGAGTCGCTCGGCGACGGCGTGGTCGGGCTCGCCCCCGGCGAGCAGGTGGCCGCCGACAACACCGTGTTGTGCGGAGTGTGCGAGTACTGCCGACGTGACCGGCCGCTGTTCTGCCTGAGCTTCACCTCGCTGGGCGTCAACGCGCCCGGCGGTTTCGCGGAGTTCGTGATCGTCGATGCGGCGAAATGCTTCCCGCTCGACGGGATCGATCCGATGGTCGCGGTGATGACCGAGCCGCTGGCCTGCGCGATACACGGCGCCGACGTTCTGGGGCTCAGGCCCGGCTCCGACGTGTTGGTCTTCGGCGCCGGACCGACCGGTCTGCTGCTATCCCAGTTGCTCCTGCATGGTGGCGCGGCGCGGCTGACCGTGGCCGCGCCGTCGCCGCACAAGCTGGAGTTGGCCCGCGCGTTCGGCGTGGACGAGACCGTTCGGCTGAAGCGCGACGACATCGCCGCGTCGGTGGCCCGGTTGCGCTCGGTCAACCCCGGTGGTTTCGACGTCGTCGTCGAGGCGACCGGCGTTCCGGCCGTCCTGGCGCGGTGCCCTGAACTGACGCGCCCGGGCGGCACCATCCTGGTCTACGGCATGGCCGAGGCAGCCGACCGAGTGCCCTTCTCGCCGTACGACATCTTCGCCCGCGAGCTCACGATCAAGGGTTCGTTCGCTCAGACGCACTGTTTTGACCGAGCTCTGCTGGCC
>Ga0137365_10000643_pt1 | contig 24354 bp, 23 predicted proteins | sample SagtaG_9_FD_104799 | JGI IMG/M metagenome (GOLD analysis project Ga0137365, IMG submission 104799) | Vadose zone soil microbial communities from Sagehorn Ranch, Mendocino, California, USA - Sage1_L_40_16 metaG | ecosystem: Environmental > Terrestrial > Soil > Vadose zone | place: USA...
AATTGGCGGCAGCCAGAATCAGATTATTCTCCCCACAGGTGCTACTGGCACGTTTAGAGGATCAGCTGCGTCTCCTCACCTATGGTGCGAGCGAAGTGTCAGAGCGGCAGCAGACGCTGCGCAATACTATCAGATGGAGCTACGAGCTGCTATCTTCTGCAGAACAGCACCTGTTTCGGCGCTTATCCGTCTTCGTCGGCGGCTTCACAGTAGAAGCTGCGGAGTATTTGTACGCTGCTCTTGGCGCTTCAACTTTGAATGTTTTAGACAGCCTGACCTCCCTGCTCGACAAAAGCCTATTGCAGTCGGTAGAGCAAAGGCAAGATGAGCCCCGTCTCTTCATGCTGGAGGCGATTCGTGAGTACGGGCTGGAATGCCTGAAGCTGAACGAAGAAGAGGAAACAACCCGATGTGCGCACGCCAGTTACTATTTAGCCATGCTGGAGAAGGTGGGTCCGAACTTAAATGGCCCGGAACAGCGAAAATGGTTTGATCTGCTTGAGAGAGAACATAACAACTTACGGGCAGCATTGCAATGGTCAATAGAAAGAAAAGATGCGGAACTGGCCTTACGGTTGAGCAAAGATCTCAGTTGGTTCTGGCACCTGCGAGGGTATCAGGTTGAGGGACGGCAATGGCTAGACCGAGTATTGGCGGTGAGCGAGGGTGCCACGGCGTCGCTTCGAGTGCAGGTTCTTCATGGTGCTACTAGATTGGCCTTGCACCAGGGCGACTTTTATCAGGCGCAGGAGATGTCCGAAAAGATGCTGGCACTTTGTCGAGAGACAGGAGATAGACGCTATATCGCTCTCTCTTTACGCAGATTGGGGGAAGTAGCAGAGATGAAGCATAACTATGTAGCCGCATACTCGCTACTCGAAGAGAGCCTGGAACTTCTTAAAACAATGATGAGAAATCATAGTCCTGACCAGACAGAGACTATCAAAAGGAACCTTGCCTATGGTCTCACCGATCTGGCTCCTGTGATCAGCTACCAGGGGGATTTTGCCAGGGCATATGTTCTCGGAGAGGAGGGCCTCGCGCTTTTCCGCGAGATGAATGATTGGACAGGCATCATATTCGGGTTGGGCCACCTGGTAAAGATAATGATTGCCGAAGGCGATTATGGAAGAGCATACGCGGTGCAGGAAGAGGCCTTCTCCCGAGCAAAAAAAATGGACCTCAAGTATGATTCCACCCTATTGCTGCACTTGTTAGGACAGGTAGCCTTGTATCAAGGCGATGATGCAGCGGCAGGTCGGCTGCTCAAGGAAACACTGGCACCATACACTGCTCTAGGGAATCAATGGAGACGCGCTAACGTTCTCGTTCTCCTGGCGAATATAGCTGCTTCTCAGGGAGATGATGCAGAGTCACACTCCTTCTATGAAGAATGCCTGGCGACTCTGAGGGAAATTGATGATAAGGAGGCAATCGCTGCCTGTTTGGAGGATGTCGCGGAAGTAGTTATACAAAAGAGCCCAGTAAGGGGGGTGAATTTGTGGGGTTGCGCAGAGGCTTTGCGTGAAGTTATAGGAATTTCTTTTTCGCCAGCGAAGTACTTCCCATATAAACGATCCCTGGCTGCTGTACGAGCTTCCCTTGGCAAGCAAGCTTTCGCAGCGGCATGGACCGAAGGTCGAACGATGACGTATGAGCAGGCCCTCGCTGTCTACAGGCCAACAGCCAAACCCGTTTCAACTTCTCCTCCAAAATCTCGAGTTCCCTATCCCAATCAACTCAGCAATCGAGAGATTGAGGTGTTACGCCTGGTAGCGTCAGGGCTGACCGATGCACAGGTAGCCGAACGGCTCATCCTCAGTCATCGTACGGTGGGCTGGTATTTGAGCGCGATCTATCGCAAAATAGGGGTCTCTTCGCGGAGTGCTGCTACCCACTATGCTATAAAACATCATCTCGTCTAATCAAAAGCAAGTCTATCCTTTCATTCCTCTTCTGCTCCCTTTCAGCTTCTTGTATAGTTACGTGCTTCACACAAGCCCATTAGATAATTACTCCAGTAATTTTACGGGCTTGCCCCACCGGGGCAAGCTTTCGCACAAGAAAAATATCCCGTAATTCTCCAGGTGTGTTTTCTACTTAAACTATGTACACTAAGAACAGTAGTTACTGTACCATAAGGAGAATGCATGTAATATATTGTGGTTTAAACTATGATGAACCAGTCTAAACCCACAATCTCCAGGATACATTGAGCTTTTCAATGCTGAGCAGATATTTCATGCTCTCAGTCATCATCCACAGAAAGGAGGGACATTTTTCTGTTCTTCACGTAGCAGGTACATCAACCGCTGAGCACATTACGAACTGTTGAAAAGGATAGCAACCTTGTAAAGGAGACAACAGATGTTACGTACTGTATTGCGACTGCTACTGGTTGGAGCAGCGGTGGTTCTCCCGATACTCCTTGCCGCATGTGGCGGGACATCGGCCCCCGTACAAACGCACGCGACGGCCACTCCCACAGCCTCAGTGACAGTCTCTGTCTTCGCCAGGGGTCTGAATAATCCACGTGGACTCACGTTCGGGCCAGATGGCACTCTCTATGTAGCAGAAGGGGGGTTGGGAGGAACTACGTCGACCACCAGCGCACAATGCAGCCAGGTTCCGCCACCCGTTGGACCCTATAAAGGCGGCATGAGCGCTCGCATCTCGAAAATCAGTCCTGCCGGCACGGTCTCGACGATCGTTGACCACCTACCTTCGAACCAGACGAGTCAAGCTTCGGGCAGTTTAGTAAGTGGCGTGGCTGATATCCAGTTCATCGACGGTACTCTCTATGGTTTGGAGGCTGGTGCTGGGTGTTCGCATGGGCTGGTCGGTACAAACAACACGCTCTTTCGTGTGAATGCGAACGGCACCACCGCCACCGTCGTCAACTTGAGCAATTTCTTAAAGACCCACCCGGTCAAGGCTCCTAATCCAGGGGATTTTGAACCCGATGGGACCTGGTACAATATGGTACAGGTGCAGGGGAGTCTGTATGCCATCGAACCCAATCATGGGGAACTGGATAAAATCGAGCCGGGCGGCCAGATCAGCCGTGTCGCCGACATCTCCGCCAGTCGAGGACATATCGTACCGACAGCGGTGACGTATCACGATGGCAACTTCTACGTCGGCTCGCTTGGCACGTTTCCGATCAAGCCGGGCACCGAGAACATCTACAAGATCACCCCGAGCGGGAGTCTCCAGGTCGCAGCCTCAGGGCTGACCACTGTGGTTGGTGTCCAGTTCGACTCACAGGGCCATATGTTCGCTCTGGAAACCGACACGACTCCCGGCCAGCCCGGACCTACGGCTGCTGGCTCGGGCAAGGTGGTATGCGTCAAAGGCAATGGCACGCTCAGCACGGTTGCCTCGGGTCTGACGTTCCCAACGGCTCTCACCTTTGGTCCAGATGGCAAACTGTATGTCTCCAACAATGGCTTTGGAATCCCCAAGCCTGGCGCGGGACAGATCGTACGCATCGATCCAGGTGGCAGTAGCTGCGCTTGATCCCTTCTTTGCTTGAGTCTTTTTGTTGCAAAGCACTTTACGTCATCTGGCAGTTTCTGGCAATCCAGGACTGCCTTAAAAAGGAGCATTTCTTATGTCTCATCCAGACTCAGCTTCGCAGGAAGCTTGCCTCCTTAGCCTGTCACTTGACAACCAGAAGATGCCTCGACGCATGCTCTTGCGACGGATGACGGGACTCGTTTTCGCAGGTAGCAGCCTCATTCCATTAGGTACTGCATGTAGCTCTGCCCCAAACGCTGCTCCTGCACCCCAGTTATCCATTTCTTCCGCTCCAGGAACGATCATCTTTACCTATCACGGTCATAGTTCGAGTGTGGAGGCCGCCAGATGGTCGCCTGACAGCAAACGCATTGTCTCTAGCAGTGATGATATGACTGTACAGCTCTGGGATGCCGTAACTGGTGGCCATGCGCTCATCTGTCGGGGCCATACTGATGTTGTGGATACCGTTGCGTGGTCGCCCGACGGCAAGCATATCGTCTCGGGGAGCGACGACCGCACAGCCCGGGTCTGGGATGCTGCCACTGGGAACCATACCCTGACGTATCGCGGTCATATCGGTTTAGTAGCCGGTGTAGTGCTTGCTGTGGCCTGGTCGCCTGACGGCAAGCACATCGCCTCGGGGAGTCCGGATACCACGGTACAGATCTGGGATCCCATCACTGGGGACCGCACCTTGACGTATCACGGTCATACTGCTGCTGTGTATACTGTTGCGTGGTCCCCCGATGGCAAGCATATCGCCTCGGGGGACCAGGCCAACGTGGTGCAGATATGGGATGCTACGACGGGTAAGCATGTGTTTACTTATCAAGGCCATACTCGTACAGTACATACTGTGGCCTGGTCGCCTGACAGCAAACGCGTTGCCTCAGGGGGTGAGGATAATACGGTGCAGGTCTGGGATGCTATGACTGGAAGGCATATCTTGAACTATCACGCCCACACTAATTTTGTCGAATCTGTGGCCTGGTCGCCCGATGGCAAGCATATCGCCTCGGGGGGCGATGATTCGCTGGTACATGTGTGGGATGCTGCCACTGGCTCCACCCTCCTTACCTATCACGGTCATACTAACCTTGTACTAACCGTGGCTTGGTCGCCCGATGGCAAGCGCATCGCCTCGGGGGTGATGATAACACAGTAATGGTGTGGCAAGCACCATAACGGTGAACGAGAGGCTCCCTCTAACGAGCAGTATAGCTTTTCTTGAAAAGGAATGGCCCTGCTTCTGGTTCATGAGGAATCTTTCAGTTCTGGGCCCTGTTCTCAGCTTATCGCGTACAGTGGCCTGGGCTGATACTTTTCGCCCATCTCTGGCGTCGCGCCCATGCCTGCCAGCGCCAGTGATGCCGAGAGCCGTGTGAGGCGCGGGAGCCGTTCATTATGCGCCATCTGCTGAAGCGGTGTAATTGTTTCTTGAGCGTTCAGCAGTGTCAACAGCCACACCACAGCCTGTCGTTCGGCCTGGTCTTCATGCTGGAGCGCACGCACCAGATGGAGCGCAAAGCGACTGCCAAATAGCTTCTGGTTGAGGGATAATTGATGTTGCAGGTCGGTTGTCGTCAGCGTACTGTCGATCGTGAGGTGTATCAATTCGTTGATCTTACTGCGAAGATGTCTGCGAGACTCAAGCTCCACAATGTTCCAGCTTTGTTCAGAGTGGTCGTCGATGCCAGCTATCTGCTGGGACTGCCTGGCGTCCCATTTTTCCATCAAGATATGTCCTTCAGGAGCGTAAAGGTGACTCCCTCACCAATCATTAAACGTTCTCTCGAAGTGGCGCGAAAGCCTCTTGCCGCGTTGCCAGCAATGTCAACAGTGCCTGCAAGCCAGCATGTGCCCCGGCGCGTTGCTCGTCGGTGAGCATGATGTCAGCTGCAAACTCGTCCTCGTCCAGCAGCAGAGGTTCACCCTCCGCGCTTACCCATACATCCAGGAGAAGGTCGATCTGCTCTATATGGTCCTCAAAAATAACGGCAGGCTCTGCAACGTTGCAGTACCAGCCCTTGCGTCTACCATCCGCACGCGCGATATCAAAAATATTGAACCAGCGGTCGGTATAATAATACTCCGTAAAACGATCACCCGGCTCAAAGCGTGCGTAATCTAGCTCTTTCGCCGGCAGTGTCCACTTCGCTGCGATCACCACTCCGTCTACAAGTCGTTCTACAATTTCGCCTTGATAACGAATCTTTTCAGCCCCTCGTGGGTCCTGTTTAATGACGGTGAACATGTTTCCTATAGATGTGCTTAAATGTTATCCTAACCAGCCCTTGCTCAAACACTGTATAGTGTACATCAAATCTATCTAATATGTCAAAAGATGTAATGCGCTTCCTTCTAAATTCTCTCTCCTTGATCTAATGTCAATATTGCTTACTAGAAAGCTGTTGACAGCCTGGACGTATGGATGCTCAAAAAATGTGTAGGTGAGAGAACCCATCCAGATCCCCGAATCCTGTGTTGCGTGGCCGGATCGCGCTGGCCGAGCCGGATGGGGCTTGCCCCATCCCTACTTGAAGTGAGGAAATGAACAGTTACCGGATATCTCATGTCGTGCTCTACGCAGTAAACTTGAACGATTGCAGCATCGGCTGGAAACTCTGCGTATCAACCAGATCGAAAAGCTGCGTCGGTGCCGAACGGGTCAACAGGTACGTCTTCGTATTGAGTGCGCTCGCTGGATGATTGTTAGAGAGAACAACAAACTTCACATTGGTCGCTTGCCCGTTCTGTGTGGCGTCAGAGGTCAGTGCGCTCTGGTTCCATTTCTCCCCATTTACCGTCGTGGTTGGCGCGATAGCGACCTTTTTGAAATTCTTTCCCTGCTTCTGTAATGAGTTCACTCCCTGATCGATAGCCGCGGAGGACGAGATGGCGCCGTTGGGATCAGGGAATTCTTCGATGATAAACGTCGTCGCTCCCAGAGGATCGCTAAAGGTAACGAGATTTCCGCTCCCCTTTGCGCTCCAGCTCTGCGGATAGCTGATAGAATATCCATCTCCCTGATAGGTCGTCAGCGTCTGTGCGGGTGGCGATGTTGGCGTCGGCGTTGCAGTGCTCCCTCCAAACAGGCTGCATGCCGATAGTAGCAACATAAGCGATAAACAGCCAGCGATTGATAAGAAACCCGATAGTGTCTGCTGTGTTTGCAGTTTCATAAGTGAAAAAATCCTCCTGTAGATCGAAAAACTTCCCGTTCTCCAATACTTAGACTTTTATGGACATAAAGTTGCTATCCGAGACCGCCTGTGCGAGACAATGGTTCTTGAGCATGCCAGCTACGTGAAGGTCTTCAATGGCTATCATTGCGTGGTTTTTGCAGAGATAGCTCGTCAACTTATGGCTGGCATCCTTTTTGAAGTTCTCCGTCCATAGATACGGCGTGTATTATAACAGATTGCCGTTCTGCTGCATATTCCATCGTTTTAATGTAGGACCCGGTTTCCAGGCCGTATATCGACCTGGAAACAGAGGCGGTCTTGTAAAACGCGCTTCTACATGTTAATAAATCTTTTCCGAGTAATAAGCGAAATTCCCAGAATATGTTCGCACACAACCATTCTCGTCAATCGCCACGATTTTTGTCGCGATCTTATCCAGGAAGTAGCGATCGTGCGAGACTGTCAGGATAGTTCCCTCGAACTGCTCTAACGCCTCCTCCAGCACCTCGATCGAGGGAATATCGAGATTATTGGTTGGCTCGTCGAGCAGCAGGAAGTTTGCCTCTGTGAGCATCAGGCGCGCAATCTGCAAACGGCTCTTCTCACCGCCGCTCAGATGACGAATGGTCGTGTGCATATCGCGATAGGTGAAGAGCAGGCGCCGCAGCACGCCGATCGCCTGTGGCTCGGTCATCCGTTTGAGTCTGCGCACAAAATCGATCGGCGTGCTCTCGAAAGGCAGCGTCTCCTGCTCCTGCGAGTAGTAGCCTACGACGACGCTGGCCCCGATCTTCACCGTTCCCCTGTCAGAGGGCAGGATGTCCAGTAGCGTCTTCAAGAGCGTCGTCTTGCCGCTGCCATTGGCCCCTACGATGCCGACGCGCTCGCCGTACAATATCGTCAGGTCAAAGGGCCGAAACAGTTCACGCTCCCCGAACGACTTGCTCAATCCCTTCACTTCCAGAACCTTCTTGCCGCTGCGCTCGGCGTCGAGCTGCACCTTGATCCTGTTGCGCACCAGCACTGGCCGTTCGGCGAGTTCCTCCTTGATCCGCTCAATACGCTTCTCCATACTGTGCATGCGCCCGGAGAACGTATCGTTCATCTTCGCCCATTCGCGCAGTTGCACCAGGCTTGCCTCCAGCCGCTTGATCTCGTCCTTCTGGGTCATATAATATTCGTAGCGCTGCAGCAGGCGCTGCCGTCGCTCTTCGACATAATAGCTATAGTTACCAGCATAGCTCTCGATCGTACCATCCTCAAGCTGGAAGATCTTCTTAACGGTCCGGTCCAGCAGGTGCCGATCGTGCGAGATGATCAGCACAGCCCCTGGATAGTCGCGAATGTACTGCTCCAACCATTCTTTGGCCTGCATAGCCAGGTGGTTATCCGGCTCGTCGAGCAGCAACAGGTCCGGCATCTGCACCAGGATGCGCGCCAGGTTCACAATCTTCTTCTCGCCCCCGCTGAGGGAGCCGATCGTCTGCTGGTACTGCTGCGCTGTAATACCCAACCCCGTCAGCACTGCCTTCGCCCGGTGCTCGATCATATAGCCATCCATGGCTTCAAAGCGCTCCTGGGCCACGCCGTACTCATCTAACAGGGCGCTCATTGCCTCTGGATCATCTGCGTTCTCAGGATCGGCCATGCGTGCTTCAAGCTCGTGCACGCGCGCGACCAGCGCCGCGAAGGCGTCCGACACCTCTTCGACCACTGCAAAAACGGTCTTCGTATACTGCCGCGGATCGATCTCCTGTGCCAGGTAGCCCACCGTCATATTGCGTTTGCGCGCGATCGTTCCCTCAGTTGGCGTCTCCACATTGGCGAGCAGCTTGAACAGCGTCGATTTGCCGCAGCCGTTCTCCCCCACCAGTCCGATCCGTTCCCCTTCGAGAATATCCAGATCGATCTCATCAAAGACGGAGTTCCCGCCAAAATCTTTACTTACCTTTGCAAAATTGACCAGTAACATAGTTTCTTTCCTTTGCTACAATCTGCATACCATAGCCTGTTGCCCACAATCCAACAGGGAAGACAACACGGTGAATGACCCGGCTCTGCATGCAGAGGAAAGAAGCGTGAGGCTGAGAATGTGAGGAGGAGAGCAGCACAAACAATGAGGAATGTCTTACAACTCAAGGCGAGCGTAAGTCACACATTGTACCGGCACCACTTTCCGCCGCATAAGCAAATGTGCCAGGCTTATGCGGCGGGAACAGGCGAAATGCGTTTATAATGATAGTGATGAAAGACCAGCAGATGAGCGATGCTGTCGTGCTCATCGCGGCGTACAATGGTTGTGTTCATGCTGCAATCGTAACATGGTGGGGTTGCTGGTGTCAAGCTCCATCTGGCTGAACTCATCTTACTATAGTGTGCTAAAATAGAGATAGCTCGTCATGGCTTTCTGTACTTTGGCGTAAAGGGGAGAGTTTATGGTCAAGAAGCAATCTCAGACGGATGCATATTCTCTTCGTACTCCAGATCAGAAAGGCGATCTTGTGCATTCAGTACAGCGAGCCCTGAATGTGCTCAGTCTCGTTGCTGATCATCCACAAGGGCTCTCGGCCCGCGAAATCAGCGCAAGACTCCTTCTGAATATCAGTACTTGCTGCCACATTCTCAATACCTTACAGGCAAATGGCTATCTCGATCGTCATCCCCATAGCCTGGTATATTTATTGGGGCCGCAGATTCCTTTTTTGAACAATGCGTTTGTAGATAGTCTGACGAAACAAGAAGATGTGACAGCAGCGGAATTAAAAAGAGAAGAGATTTTTCCCGCTGCAGTCACTTCCCCTACACTGGTCAACCGCATACGTCCAATTCTCTATCGCCTCACCGAACAGACCCAGGAACCCTCATATATGGCCTGTTGGCATTATGAAGAGATCGTTTTGCAGGCTATCGTTGAAGCTCCGCAGGCAACGAAAATCACGAAGCTCTATGTTGGCTATCGTGGCCAGGCACACTCACATGCCCTGGGAAAAGTCCTACTGGCATACAGTGATCCTGCTTTAGTCGAAGCATATCTAGACTCTCATCCCCTCACTCCCTCTGGACCCAATACCATCATACAAAGATCTCGTTTTATCGATCAACTGAACGATATCGTGCGCCAGGGCTACGCTATTGACCGTGAGGAATTTCTTCTCGACACCTGTTGTATTGCCGCACCCATCTTCGCTCCGCAGGGGCAGGTTGTAGCAGCTATCTCTATCTCCCTGGCAATCGATTCTCTTGCAAGACGTGCAGAATGGCTCACCGCTCAGGTCTGCCAGGCTGCAAATCATGCCCGTGCCGAGCTGCGTGTAGCTTCAATCTATTCAGAATAGCTAAACGAGCCAGGAGGCGGGTGGGGAGGCAAACGATTGGCTCATAGCGGAGCAAATTTCACCTATAGAAATCACTCTATTGAAATCGAGAAAACCGAAATATATACTTTCCGCAGGAATGATATTTGGTCTGTTTTCATGTCGTAGACCAGCCTCTCTATGAGTTCCTTCAGGAGCGCTTTCTCGTAGTGTGTCCTAAAACTGCTATTTGCTCAACGTTGAGACCTGTTATATGACGTTGTTGTTAGCGCATCTCCTTTCCATGAGCATGACGCTGATGTTCCCCACCAAAGGTAAAGTAGCTGATACTTTGCCACTATGCTGACTAAGTGAAAGGATCGATCAATGAAGAACGGATCATTTGTATTTGATGCCCACACCGGATTTTGGGATGCCAGCAAGGAAAATTGTAAGAATCGATTTGGCGAGGCCTTCATCGAAAGCTTCTATGCATTCCACAAAGGCTGGAACCCGGTCGGTGACGCACAATGGGCGATGGACTACGAAAAACAGTTCCGCAAGGTCGACCCTGATGGTACCTCGAGGAAGTCTTTATTAAGGGTGATGCGGACATGTCCATCCTCTCCACCCAGGTGCTTAGCGACTTTTACCACACGGGATTTTGCAATGCGGATCGCAACATGGCGATGCGTGCGCGAGCCCCCGAGCGCATGATCTCCCTGGGTGCGGTTGATCCCCGCCTGCCCAATGCGGCGGAAGAGATTGAGCGCCAGGTCAAAGAATGTGGCGTGAGTGGCTTCAAATGGTATACTGCCGAGTGGCGCGGCCCTTCACGCGGCTGGAGTGCTAACGATCCGATGGTCTTCCCGCTCTATGAGAAGTGTATAGAACTGGGCGTGAAGAATATGCACTTCCATAAAGGCCCTGCCGTCGAGCCGCTCACCCTTGCCAAATTTGATGTGCGCGATATTGATGAACCCGCCTGGCTCTACCCTGAATTGAACTTCATTATTGATCACGTCGGCTTACCACGACTCGATGATTTCTGCTGGATCGCCGCTCGCTGCCCGAATGTGTATGGCTCTCTGGCGGTGGCGCTCGCCTTCGTCCACAACCATCCGCGCTTCTTTGCCGAAGCGATGGCTAACCTGCTCTTCTGGATTGGCTCTGACCGAATCATCTATGGCACCGACTTCCCCATCTGGCATACGCGCTGGCAGCTCGACGATTTTATGGCATTCCAGTTGCCAGAAGATGTTAAAGAAGAGTACAAGGTGGATCTGACCGATGAGATCAAGCAAAAGATCATCGGTGGCAATATTGCCCGGCTCTATAACATCGATATTCCTGCTAAGCTAAAGGCAATTGAAAACGACGAGATCGCCCAGCGTAAGCGCGCATATGCAGCATCGCATCCCGTTACAGACACAGGGATAGCAGGGACGGTGTCACGATGACGATTAATGTTGATGCAGTGCGAGCCGCGGCTGGGTCGACACGTGACCCCGAAATCCGCCGCTCTCTTGGCGAAATGGGTCTTTTAGACGAGGTGCAGGTTGTCGGGAGCCAGGTCACCGTTCATTTCCACCTGACCAGCCCACTCTGCCCATCTAAATTTGCCACCAGTATCGGCCAGGAGATTCGGCGACGCGTTGAAGGGGTTCCTGGTGTTACCTCGTGTGATGTAGTGTTGCGTGACCATTTCCTGCGCGACAAAATTCAGGAACTTATCAACGCTCGAGGCCGCCGATGAATACTGCACGTATACTTGATGGCCGCAAGGAAGGCGAACTCCTCGCCTTCCCATCGGTTCGTCGGATGACAGACATACTTTCACAGCGCTGTCGGGAGCCATCATGGGTGCGTACCTCAGTAGCAAGCCTGGAACGTTTCCGCGCCATGACTGGAAATACTGATCTTGAGGCGCTGCTGGAACGGGCGCTTGCTGAACCAGAGGTGGCCGAACGGGCGCTTGTGGCCTTTGCCTCTGCGCTTGCTGGCTATACGGCAAGCCAGGTCTCCGCACTCGCGATGGGTGCGAAGCTCTGGTTTCGTTTGAATCGGGTCGCTGTATCCTGGCGACCGCTGGGCGGCAAGCCTTCCTCTCCCGTGTTGGGTGCAACGGACCAGGATGGAATCGATCGTGTCATGCTACTCGCGCTGATTGGGAGTGGTCTACAGCTTGCTGAGCTGTTGCGTCTGCGCGTAGGTGACATCGGTTCATTGGACAGCGAGGGTCGCCTCATTGCGGACATCGAAGCGGATCCTCTGGCGGTACAGCATACTCCCCGCCGTGGGAAACGGATCGAACGCGTTACCTTTTTGACCTATCAAGCACGCGAGGCACTCCTCGCCTCACTGGAGCACCAGACTGCCGCTAGTCGCCCACTCGATCTGGATGCTCCACTTCTTGCTCAAAGCGATGGCTCAAGGCTGACTGCAAAGAGTGTTGCACATGTCAGGCAGCGCAGTAAGGCCTTGATTCAGGCAGGCAACGAGGTCAATGTGAGCTTATGCCGTGCAACAGGCGATTTCTTTCGCGAGTGGGGCCTCCCCGGTTCGCGCTTTGTTGGTCCAGAAGAATTACCTATGGAGGAGTACATATGAAAGCAGTGCGTTTACACCACTATCACGAACTTCCTAAAATCGAAGAAACGGCTGAACCAAAGGTGACCGGTCCATGGGATGTGATTGTCCGTATCGGCGGTGCCGGTCTCTGTCGCACCGATCTGCATATCATTGAGGGGCAGTGGGCCGATCGCTCCGGCGTGACCTTGCCCTACACGCTCGGCCACGAGAACGCGGGCTGGGTGCAAGAGATTGGCTCGGCGGTCAGCAATGTCGCGGTCGGTGATACCGTGATTATGCATCCCCTGGTCACCTGTGGCCTCTGTCGCGCCTGCCGGGCCGGAGACGACGTGCACTGTATCAACTCCGCCTTTCCGGGTGTCGGCGTTGATGGCGGGATGGCCCACTTCCTCAAGACCGGCGCACGCTCGGTCGTTAAGCTGGAGCCCAGCCTTCATCCCAAAGATATTGCCGCTCTGGCCGATGCGGGTCTGACCGCCTACCATGCCGTCAAGAAGGCGGCAGCGATCCTTTACCCAGGCACCAAAGTGGCCGTGCTGGGAGCCGGGGGGCTGGGTCACATCGGCGTGCAATGCCTCAAAGCCCTGGCACCTGCTGAGATCATCGTCATTGATCGCTCACCGGCAGCCCTCGAACTGACTAAGAGCTGGGGGGCCGATCAGACGGTGGTGGCCGATGGCACGCATGTGGCCAAAGTCAAAGAGATGACCAATGGACTGGGAGTCGATGCTGTGATCGACTTTGTGGGAGAACAGGGCGCGCAACAGGATGCCGTGGCCATGTTACGTCGTGCAGGGTCTGATTACATCGTGGGCTACGGGGGCAATCTCAATGTGCCCACCATCGACATCATCTCCACCGAGATTAACTTCATTGGCAACCTCGTTGGCACCTATAACGACCTGGCTGAACTCATGACCCTCACCGCTCAAGGGAAAGTCAAGCTCCACACCGCTGTCTATCCTCTGGACGCTGCCCTTGATGCCATTCATGATCTCGATAGCGGCAAACTGCGGGGTCGAGGGATCCTGGTTCCTGAAGCATAAGTGATCTGCTCCTGATAGGTGGACGACTGGCAAGGTCTGTGTACTCTATCAATGGCGATGCCTACTCACTCGGTAGGCATCGCTATGCTTAAACACGCTCATTTACAGGTCCACAAAGGAAGCAGTGTATAGTACCTTGCGTCAGATGTGTTCACCTGCATTATTCGTGTGCTATACTGTGCCTGATATGTTAAGTCTTGATTTCATCTGTCAACATCCCCAGGTTGTTCGTGAGGCACTGCGGCGACGGCGTGACCCCCGCAATCTCGACGAGATACTTCGCCTGGCTGAGCAGCGGCGTAGCCTTGTCACGCGCTGTGATAGCCTCTATGCCTCCCTGAAGGGATTAAAAGAAACCGTAAAGAGCAGGTCCGTCAAGCCCGCGGCCAACCCGGAGGTAAAGGCGCTGACGCGCGAGATCCGCCAGTTGGAGATGCAGGTGAGCGATATCGGCACGCGCCTGCAACCGCTGCTGCTCAGTCTGCCCAACCTGCCCCACCAGAGCGTGCCAGACGGCGATCAAGAGAACGTCGAGCTGCGCAGATGGGGTGAGCCCGTCGAATTCTATTTCCCACCACGTCCCCACTGGGAGCTCGGCGAACGTTCTGGATTGATCGACGCTGAAAGTGGCGCACGGATCGCCGGCAGCCGTTTCGTGACATTGAAGGGATCGGCTGCACGCCTGGAGCGCGCGCTGATCTCATTTATGCTGGATGTGCATACGCGCGAGCATGGCTATACGGAGATCATGCCTCCGCAACTGGTCAAGCGCGCCGTGATGGTGGGCGCGGGCCAGTTGCCCAAGTTCGAGGACCAGGTATATTTCAGCTCCGAAGACGAACTCTATCTCAATCCCACCGCCGAGGTCCCATTGGTGGGGATGCATAGCGCTTCGATCTTGCCTCCCAATACCCTGCCTCTGCGCTACGTTGCCTGGACCACCGCCTTCCGCCGCGAAGTGGGTTCGGCATCACGCCACACCAGGGGCCTGCTGCGCCTGCACCAGTTTAACAAAGTAGAACTCTTTCAATACGTCGCCCCCCAGGACTCGTATGATGTGCTGGCCCAGATGCTGGGCCATGCGGAGCGCATTCTGCAATATCTGGAGCTCTCCTACCGCGTCGTAGAACTCTGCACCGGCAACCTGCCCTTCACGTCTGCAAAATCCTACGACCTGGAGGTGTGGATGCCGGGCCAGGAGAGCTATATCGAGGTGTCGTCGCTGAGTAACTGCGAAACTTTCCAGGCGTGCCGTGCGGATATCAAATACCGCCCCACGCATAGCGCGCGTGCTGAGTATGTGCACACGCTGAACGCCTCGGGCCTGGCCGTGGGGCGCACGATGGCCGCCATCCTCGAAACCTATCAGCAGGCGGACGGCTCTATCATCATTCCAAAAGTACTACGCCCATATATGCAATCCTCCGTGCTTACTCCATTGCTCTAATCGAGCCTGGGCTACCGTTTGAGGCATGAAAATTCTATAAAAAAAGAGGTATACCTGGAAAAATGGCATATCCCTCTTTCTAAAGCTATGCGAGCTGTGGTATATTGACTGTGGAGGGATGGCAGAGTGGTCTATTGCGGCTGTCTTGAAAACAGCTGGGTTAACAGCCCCGGGGGTTCGAATCCCTCTCCCTCCGTACCAGGACAATGATGTCCTCTTCGGATGCTGCCTCCGCGTCTATCTTCCTGGCAACCTCAAAGATGAGGCTCTCCTGGTATACTATTGACATAGGCAGTCAATTCCAGGCGCTTTGTGATGAAAGCATGCGTATTCCGCTTTATCGTAGGGGACTCTTGTGCTGGCGTTCGACCTGTGGGGGGAGTAGGCCAGTCGTCAGGAGCCGTTTTGTAGACGGACGGTGATTTACAGTGTCGTTAACGTTATTAGGTACATTAGAGCAGTTCACTCTTTCAAGCGTTTTGCAAAGAATCGAAACGCATACTAAAACCGGGTTGCTGACGATCAGGCAAGGAACGCAATCGGTAGAGCTCTATCTGCGCGATGGCCGCCTGATGTGCGTTGGTCCGGTTCGCACGAACGCTACACTCGGCGATAGACTACTACAGGATGGCGTCATTTCGCCGCACGCGTTGCAAGAGACGCTTTTGGCCGTCGGTAATGCACGGCACAGCGAGACACGTATGGCGCTGATCCTGATAGATCTGGGTTACGTAGGTCACGAAGATCTGCGCGCCTGGGCCACGCGGAAAGCTACCGAGGTGCTACAGGTTCTTCTTACCTGGACAAGTGGTGAAGTGCATTTCGATGATGGAGCCACTCCTCCCAGTGACCGTTTGCTGGTTGCCCTTTCCATTACAGATCTGTTCTCTACGGTTCCAGCGCTGGTGCCTGCTCTGCAATCGTATAATGATACTATGCAACCCGCTAAGGAGCAAGATGGACCAGCCCAACCGCTGGCGATTTCTGCCCGCCAGGTTCCCGATGCTCCGACGCTCATCGATGCCGCTGATCTCTTGCCTGAAGATCCTCCCCCCACAGCGGTTTTCTCAACGGATGCGTTCTCATCAATGCGCTCTCCTAAAAATATTATGTCCGGGCCTCTTGTCGATGCTCCAACAATACAACCCGTCGCCGTCATGGCGCCCGCACCTGCGAAGCGCATCGATACTTCGTTCATGCGCCCCGATATGGTGCTCGCTCCTCTTGACCTCTCGGCTGCGCGCGAAAGCAATCCTCCGATACAGTTGACGCCCGATCAATGGCGGCTCCTGACAAAGGTGGATGGTCTCACTTCTCTACAGGTGGCGTGTCAAGAACTCTCTATGACTCCCGATATGGTACGCCAGGTCGCCGGTGAACTGATTGCTGAGGGCTTGATCCAGCTCACTTTGCCTGCTCCTATGCAGGCAAGTGAGCTTTCTCCCATCTCTAGAGAGCTGATCCCTTCCAGCCTGGGCAATGGCCTTGTTGCTCCTGTCTATGCCGTGGCTTCTCCATGGTCCCCGGCCCTGCCGACCTCGGATGTCCTGCCACAGTTCGCCTCGTCGGTGCCGTTCGAGACGCAGTCACAATGGGGCAATGGCGGCAACAACGCTTCGTTTATACCTGGGCGAGGTTGGATCGCCTCTCCGCAGCCTCTGCAACCGCTGCCGACAAATGGTCCCCTGGCTTCTACGTATAGCGATATTTATGCCCAGGTGGGCGGCAGCCATATGTGATTGTCAGTCCTTCCTTGCGGGATGGAAGAGGTAGGTGTGAGGAAATCCGATAGAGCTAATTATGATTCATCGGACGGCCCTGGCGAAGATATGCTTGCTGGCATGCTTATCGGTCGCAGCCCGGCTATGCAAGAGGTCGCGGCCCTGGTGCGCCAGGTGGCCCAGTACCCGACGACGACGGTGCTTTTGCAGGGAGAGAGTGGCACCGGCAAGGATGTTGTGGCACGTGCCATTCATGAGTTAAGCAGTCGTTCTGCATACCAGTTTGTCGCTATCAATTGCGCGGCTATCCCCGAGACATTGCTGGAGACGGAGCTCTTCGGCGTCGAGGCCGGAGCCTATACAGATGCGAGGATCTCACGCGAGGGTTATCTCCTACACGCCGATGGAGGCACCCTTTTCTTCGACGAGATCGGCTCTATGCCACCCGTGCTCCAGGCGAAACTGCTCCGTTTCCTGGAGACGCGTAGCTTTCGCCGCGTAGGCAGTAACAGGGAGATTCACGTCGATCTGCGCGTCATCTCTGCGACGAATGTCGATCTACAGGCGGCAGTCATACACCGAACCTTTCGCGACGATCTCTACTATCGCCTGAAAGTTATCACTATCGTTCTACCTCCTCTGCGAGAACGTCCGGAGGATATAGAGCCTTTAGTCGAGCACTTTTTGCAGCTTCATAGCGCCGATAGTGCCAATCCGCTGCGTATCAGCCCCGAGGCGCTGGCCCTTTTGCAGCGCTATCAATGGCCCGGCAATGTTCGCGAACTGCGCAGCGTAATCCAGCGCGGTCAGATCTTAGGCGATGATAATATCATCCTGCCCAGGGATCTGCCCGAAGGTATCCGCGAGGCCAGCACAAGCGCTAACCGGCGCCTGCAAGAACTCCGCCAGCAGATGCATCTTCCACCAGAAGGGATTGACCTGCATGCATTCCTCGGGAGTATCGAGCGAACCTTCCTGCAGGAGGCCCTGGATCGTTGCTCTGGCAACCAGGTGCAGGCCGCTGCCCTGCTCGGTATCTCCCGCGATCAGCTTCGCTATCGTCTCTCGCATCCACAGTAGCGACCTGTGTGCATGCTTTGATGGCTACTCTTCGGGCCAGTCAAGCATCATCGCCCTGGCACTACCTCCTGTCGGAATATCTATCCCTCCTTCGGGCACGATCACCAGCGCGTTGGCCCCCAACAACGAGGTCATGATGTGCGAGCCTTGATTCCCCGTCGTACGCGCGACGAAGCGACCGTCGCGCCGCTCCACGTGTGAGCGCACATAGTGGCGCCTGGTCCCACTATCGCGTACGCCATCCTCTACGGTGACTTCAATCTGCGGCTTGAACAGGTGCCTGTGTCCCTGCATCTTCCGTATGACCGGGCGCGCGAAGAGCTCGAAGGTGACGGCGCTGGAGACCGGATTTCCCGGCAGCCCCAGCAGGGGGACGTTGCCAATGCGACCGAAAGCAACCGGCTTGCCAGGACGCATATTGATGCGCCAGAAGTTGATGTTGCCCTGCTCCTGCATAATATTCTTCACGAGGTCGAAGTCTCCGACCGAGACGCCGCCGGTGGTGAGAATCAGGTCGTACTGTATGGCCTCGCCGAACTTTTGACGCAGGCTCTCGACGGTATCACGCGCCACTCCCAGGCGCTGCGGCTCCGCTCCCGCCCGTTTGACCGCCGCCTCTATCAGATAACTGTTGCTGTTGCGAATCTTGCCCGGTTGCAAGCTCTCTCCTACATCGATCACTTCGTCGCCCGTTCCCAGAATTGCAACGCGTGGACTGCGTATGACCGGAACGTTGGCCCAGCCGAGCGTAGCCAGAATACCGATTACCCACGGATCAACCTCTGTGCCTCGCACCAGTGCTGTCTGCCCCCGCCGCATGTCTTCGCCCGCTGGTCGAATATTGTTGCCCGGCGCGACCTCCTGCAGGATCTCTACCCATATGCTTTCAGGCCCGTCGTTGCGCGTCAACTCTACCTGTATGACCGTGTCGGCCCCTGGTGGTACCGGCGCACCCGTCATAATGCGCATCGCAGTCCCTTCTTCGACCGCAGTCTCGGAGACATAGCCCGCCGCAACGCCGCCCGTAATGCGTAGACGCGGCGGTTGGCCGTTGCGTGGTCGGCTATCCCTGCTCAAGAGCGCAAAGCCGTCCATGGCGGAGTTATCGAAAGGTGGAATATCATCCTGCGCTACGATGTCCTGTGCAAGCACGCGACCGAGAGCGTCCGCGAGCGGAACCTGCACGATCTCCAATGGATGTATCTCGGCAAGGATGCGCTCGATCGCCTCTTCTACGCTGATCATTATAGAACCTCCTCTGTGAGTAATGATGAAGCGGTTTGACCTGTAGACAAGAAAAAATAGAGACGCCTGACATAGCAAAAATAGCCACTTATGCCAGGCGTCTCTAGAAAATAGTACCTCGTACGGGATTCGAACCCGTGATCCCCGCCTTGAAAGGGCGATGTCCTAGGCCGCTAGACGAACGAGGCGTGTTCGAGGTTTCTCACGTGTCTCGGATTCTACTCTATTGCCGTCGCTTTGTCAAGCAAAATTGGCCTGGTTTCTGGCCCTCCACCATCGCGCCTCACATCTCCTCGTTATAGTCCCCCCGTATGGTCGTGAACTCAACCAGGTTATGGAATGGATCACGACAGAAGAAACGCGGACGATTAGGAATAGGTGTCGCTTCAATGATTGGATACCCCGCCTCAATCAGCCTGTTGCGGTATGGCTCCAGGGCGGCAACATCGAGGCAGAAATGATATTGCCCCGCCGGATCTGGCAGAATCGGATCAGGAATGAAGTGCAGTTCCATCTCGTTATCGCCCACCGAGAACCAGACAAGATTGAGGGAGGCAAGCGACTTTGGAGAGGATTTCTCTTCCAGTCCTAACACTTTGCCGTAAAAGGCCCGCACCGTCTCGTGTGAGCCAGCAGGGATCGAACAGGAAACATGTTGTAAGCGTGGCTTTTTCATAGCATCAGCCTTCTCGCTAGACAGAATCGGCACATGCACTACCATACGCTAAAAGGGTCGTAGTGAAAGTCTATCTCAAACCTGTTCCCGTCGTCAATCTGTGCTAAAATAAAAATGTCGTCGTCCAGCCAGGAAAGGAAGCGCGTCATGCCAGATCTCTCTCATCTTATGCCCGCTACAGACGGTATGAATTTCTACACCGTTGATCCCGATCTGGCATTTCTCTTGCGCCGTTCTCTGTCGGAAGATGACTTTGAACGCGCTCAATCACTCCTCACGGCTATGGGCGCGGAGGCTTCGCAGCATATGGACGCACTGGCGGAGGTCGCGAATCGCCAGGGACCGGTCTTACGGCAGTTCGATAGGCGCGGTCAGCGTGTTGACGAGGTGATTTTTCATCCCGCTTATTCCGAACTGGAGCGCATCACGTATGAACAGTTCGCCATCGCCGCGTGCTCCCATCGCGCGGGCGCACTCGACTGGCCCACACGCGTGCCACAGCCGGTCAAGTTTGCCCTGGGCTATCTGGGCATGCAGGCCGAGTCCGGCATCTTCTGCCCTGTCTCCATGACCGATGCCCTTGCCCGCGTCCTTGAGCGCTACGGCAGCGAGCCATTGAAAAAGCGCTTTTTGCCAGGACTCACAGCCCTCTCGATGCACGAGCTACAACAGGGTGCGATGTTCTTGACCGAGAAGCAGGGCGGCTCCGATATCGGTCTGACGCTGACCGTGGCGCGCCCACTCTCCGAGCTCCAATCTTCAGAACAGGAGCTGCAGCCGCAATGGGAGCTGTGGGGCGAAAAATGGTTCTGCTCCAACGTCTCCGCCGATCTCATTCTAACCCTGGCGCGGCCTGAAGGCGCTGCGGCGGGCACGCGCGGTCTGGGCCTCTTCCTTGTGCCCAGAATGCTGGATGATGGCACGCGCAACCATTATACGATTGATCGCTTGAAAGATAAGCTCGGTACCCGCTCGCTCGCTACCGGCGAGGTGACGCTCAGTGGTGCCCGCGCCTATCTCGTGGGAGACCTGGGGCGCGGCTTCGTGCAGATGACCGAGATGATCAATCTCACGCGCATCTGGTCAGATCGCCATTGAGATCGTTCATTTCCATGACAGGCAGAACCCACCAGAAGGCCGCCCTTTCTTTCGCACCTGTCGTTCTGGCCAGGTAGTTGAGCTGTTTCAACACCTCCATGCCCTCCTCGCTGGTAATATCGGCTTCCAGTGATGCACAGGCTTTTACCCAATCGTCGTAGCAGAGCGCCTGGTTCATGATGCACCCCTTTGATGGATGCCACAGGTGCCCGGCTCGCCGCACGCCGAGATCGCCTGCGCGTGCCTTAATTGACGCGCCCGATTTGGTCGGAATCGCCCTGTAGATGTCAAACTTGTCCGCTGCGGGCCATAATTCGCGGATGCTTTGATCTTCCGCCTCGGCCCATTGCCGATCAATAGCACTCAGCAAGTTCGTGCGTACCGCTTGCCGTTTATAGATAAGAGCGCAGTCCCAGCGCTGCGCCACCGGATCTTTCCATTTCAGCAGCAGCTTATAGAGATGCGGCGAAATGTTCTCGACCTGAATCTCATCGACGAGCAGGCTCATCATGCGGCGCTGGCGGTCAACGCCCAGCTTCCAGAAGTCACCAGGAGCTTCACCCAGGATACGGTAAAAGGCGGGGATAAACTGTTCCGGCTGGTTGCACTCGTACCGGAGCAGTGCGGCTTGCGCCTTCTGCAAATCGAGTTCAGCATCGGCCTGATCCTTGAGGTAACGTTTTTCCTGGGATACTGTCAACGGCTGCGCTGGCTTTGTGAGGAGATGGTCGTAGCGGGCAATGAGCGCCTCGAGTCTGGCTATTTCTTGAAGAATGGCGTTCTTCTCATTGGCTTTATTGGCGGTCAATTCCTTGTAGTACTTTTCAACGCGGTTTGCCAGTTCCTTGTCGTGTTCCGCCAGCGCAGCCATGCGCCCGACAACCGAACGGTCAAAGGCCGCGACGGGCAACCGCCAGAGCACCGAGCTGCCCCACTGCGTCACTCGCTTTTCTTCGTTCCCATCGCCACTGCGTTTGAGGTAGCAGAGGTAGCATCTCGTATTCGTCTCCGTTTTCTCGTAGCTCGCCTGGAAATCGAGCGTGGGGTCTGGAGAGGTAAAATGCTGCGTAAGCAGATCGCTCTTCTCGTAGGATGATCTCTTGCGGATAAAGCGGCTCCGATTTGATGGCATGGTGCTTGGTTTGCCATCGAGCGTGAAGCCGGTTATCGACTCGTATGACGACTCGAACAGGTCTCGTGGTATGGCTGCCTCGAATGCGCCTTCTACGTAGATGCGGTTTCCCTCATCGTCTTTTCCGACGCTGGCATAGCCGAGGTGCATGAGGTTGCACAGCCACTTTGACAGTTGTGTTGGTCCGGTGATGGTATACCCTCTACCGAGCACTAACCGCATACTTACCTTGAAGAGATACCGTTGTGTATCTTCAGTCACCGGCAGCGGGAAGATATATTTGCGTTCCTCGATGTAGCGACCCAGGCGCGAGCGTGAGAAGTCGAACAGTTTGAATTTTTCAAACAGGTCCAACGCTATAGGATGCCACGGTTCATAGATGATGGGTCGGAAAGCCTGAGCGATGACCTGCTCTTCCTCTTCGCTGTCACCGAATTCCTTGAGGACCTTGCGCTGTTCGCGGGCAACAGCAATGGCCAGGCGGTCCAGGACGTACGGCGCGACCAGGCCTCCGCCGACCCACTCGCCGCGAGCCTGTTTTTGCTGTTTCATCTGGTTCATATACTTAACGTGGGTATTGATGTATCCATATGCCTCCCGCATTTTGTTGATGAACGCATCGAAGTCATCCTGAATACGGAAGTCGTAACAACGGCGACCTGCCACGATGAGGATGACGCCCCGTTTTGCGCATTCTTCAGCGAATTGTGTTGCTTGCGTCAGGAAGCGGTCACGGAATAGGCGGTCTTCGCGGGCGACGATGACACTACCGACCAAACCGTCCTGGATAGCCTGCCAGAGTTCCAGGAACTTTGGACGCTCATAAATTTTCTTTTGCCCTGACACGCCAGAACCTTCATCGCATTCAATAACCATCAGCGGATCGTGATCATCACGAATTTCTAGTGCTATACGCACCAGTCCTTCCTGGCGCAGACGACTTTCCGGGTTCCGCTCATCTGCACCTTTGCGGCTCTGGCGCATGAGCACCGCCGTCTTTCGGGCGAGATCGAGCGTGTAACCGTACATGTAACTGTGGGTGTAATCGTAGCCGCTGCTCAAGGTAGAGACGGTAGCATTGGCTTTAATGATACGGACACCATCACTTCTCATGGCCGCCTCCTTCCGTATCTGACGTTACAACCAGCGTCACGCCCATCGCTTCGAGCTGCTGTTGAAGGTTAACCAGCGCATGCTCATCGCGAGCGAGACGGTCGAGGTGGTAGACAATCAGCTCGTCACCGCTACGCAAGAGGTCTAGGAGTTGCCTGCGGGCAGCAGGAGCCGCAAACGGCTCGGTCGCTTCGTGGATGTCGGTGCAGCCGGCTTGTTTCAGAGATGCTGCCTGTACATCGGGATTCTGGTCAGTCGGAGAGATACGGAGGTAGCCGATACGGCGCAGTTGCTCGCTCATAGCATGACCTTTCTGTTTTCGATTGACAGGCAGTCTTCAGTAATGCGACAATGCGCTTGAAGCCTGCACCTGTCTTTTTTCCAACAAAAGATGAGGGGCGGTAGGTGGTACTGGGAAGCGCCTCAAAACTTGACAGTACCAGACCTACCTCATAGCACATGGTTTCGTAGGGGACGCCTGGCTTTCCTGTGCTAAGGGAGTTCAGGCGTTTTCTATCACCTCCTTAAGTGTGCAGTTCTAATCGGCAAACACTACTCCGTCAAGATCAGTGTACTTAATGGTCGGTTTGCCCCGGCGCTCTAGTTCCCGGTTGATGGCCTCAGCGATAAGTCCTACCTTCGCCCGGTAGACCGGATTGCCGGCGATGGCGCTCCTGAGTGTGGTTATATCGATACCTGCTTCGTCCGCCATATGTCGGCGCGACCAGCCGAACTGCACGCGGTAATCGTCTATGGTCATTCGTCCCCCTCGCGACTAATATTTGTTGTATAGAATATAATGGAAGTTATAGAATGTCAATGGGAGTAGTAGGTATTGTACGATGATGTACGAAACCTAGCGAGATTCGGCATCCAGCCGCGCCTGTATCCAGGCGAGATACTGTTTGGCTTTCTCTTCGCCCAGGAGTGCCAGCCCCCATTTCATTTGGACGTATTTATCTATTTCAGGAGACGACAACCTCTTCTTTTTCTCTCTTGATCGCCGAGCAGGAGAGGTAGCTTGCTTCTTTGAGATGCCGGAAGTTCCATTCTCCCTTTTTTTAGATCCAGCCATGATTTTCTGGTAGCTCTCCATTAATTGGTGAACGAGCCTGCTGTTCTGGCAGCGGCTAAAACCTCAGCCAGGACATACTTGGGAGGACGCCCGCGTGGTCGTTTTGGTTGAGTCTGCTTGCCTTCGGCA